>Ga0307504_10000090_pt1 | contig 18557 bp, 16 predicted proteins | sample 19_S_MG_FD_194516 | JGI IMG/M metagenome (GOLD analysis project Ga0307504, IMG submission 194516) | Soil microbial communities from Populus trichocarpa stands in riparian zone in the Pacific Northwest, United States - 19_S | ecosystem: Environmental > Terrestrial > Soil > Riparian zone > Trees... | reverse complement strand
GCGCGATCGGGTCGCCGCCCGTCCTGAATTCAGACGCGTGAAGGTCTCCCCGCTGCTGTTCGTCGCTCGGGCCGTCTTGTGGGCGGCGCGCCGCACGCCGATCATCAATTCCACCTGGGACGAGGCGGCCGGCGAGATCGTGGTCAAGCACTATGTCAACCTCGGTATCGCCGCCGCTACCGAACGCGGCCTGATTGTGCCCAACATCAAGGGAGCGGATGGGTTGACGCTGCTCGAGCTTGCCGAGGCGATGAGCGCCCTGACCGAAACCGCCAGGTCCGGCAAGACCCAACCGGCGGACATGACCGGTGGCACGCTCACCATCACCAACGTGGGGATATTCGGCGTCGACACCGGCACGCCGATCCTCAACCCGGGCGAGGCCGCGATCCTTGCCCTCGGGGCCGTCCGCCGCCAACCATGGGTGGTGGTGGGCAACCAATCCGAGGAACGCATCGAGCCGCGGTGGATCACCCAGCTCGCCGTCTCGTTCGACCACCGTTCAGTGGACGGTCAGCAAGGCTCGACGTTCCTGGCTGACGTCGCCGCGGTTCTCCGGGATCCGGGCCTCGCCATGCTCTGACCCGGCCGACTTCGTTCCCAATACGATTGCGGCCGGTCAGAAGACGTCTTCGCCGATATCCATGATCGCGTTGTCGGTGCCCTCAGCCACCTTGCGTCGGGCGGCAAGCTCGGGCAATACGGTGGTCGCGAAGAACCGGGCAACAGCCAGCTTGCCTTCGTAGAATGCCTTGTCATCGGTGGACACGCCGCTGCGGTCGAGCTTGGCAAGGGCGACGCTCGCCTGCCTCAACAGCATCCAACCGATTGCCAAATCGCCGCACGACATGAGCAGTCGGGTGGTGTTCAGGCCGACCTTGTAGATGTTGCGGACGTCCTTCTGAGCTGACGTCAGCTGCCCGATCATGGCCCCGACCATCAGGCCGACCTCGGTCAGTGCGTTGGCGACCGCTTCGCGTTCGACCTTCAGGCGTCCCTGCTCCGCTATCGAGTCGAGGAATGCCTGGATCTCATCAGAAAGGGCGCGCAGCGCCACTCCCCGGTCCTTCACGATCTTGCGGAAGAAGAAGTCCTGACCCTGGATGGCCGTGGTTCCCTCGTACAGCGAGTCGATCTTGTTATCACGCAGGTACTGCTCGATGGGGTAATCCTGAAGGTATCCAGACCCGCCGAGCACCTGTAATGCCTGGCTGAGCTGCTCGTACGAACGCTCGGATCCGACACCCTTGACGATCGGTAGCAACAGATCGTTCATCCGCTCGGCAACGTCCGGCCTGATGCCGGGGGTGTCCTTCATGCCGGTAGCGGGCTGGCTGGCCGCCCCGTCGATCAGAGCACGGCCGTTCGCGGCCTGGAAATGCGCGATCTGGATCTGGTCCTGAATGCTCGCGGTATAGAGCGCGACCGCCCGCAATCCCTCGGCGTACGCCTTTTGAAGCATCAATTGGCGGCGCACGTCGGGGTGATGGATGATCGTCACCCGGGGTGCGGTCTTGTCCCCGGCCTGGGTCAGGTCGGCCGACTGTACACGCGTCTTGGCGTACTCCAACGCGGCTAGGTAACCGGCCGACAACTGAGCCATCGCCTTCGTGCCGACCATCATGCGCGCGTGTTCGATGACCATGAACATCTGCGCGATGCCGTCGTGAACCTCACCGAGCAGCCAGCCCTTGGCGGGAGTCGTCTCCCCGAAACGCAATTCACAGGTCGTCGAGGCCCGCAAACCCATCTTGTGTTCGACATTGGTGACCACCACGCCGTTCCGGACACCGAGCTGCCCGCTATCCCAGTCGAATTGATACTTCGGGACGACGAACAGCGATAACCCCTTGGTGCCCGGCCCGGCCCCGACCGGCCGAGCCAGCACGTAGTGAATGATGTTCTCGGTCATGTCGTGCTCGGCCGAGGTGATGAAGCGCTTGACCCCTTCGATGTGCCAACTTCCGTCGTCCTGCCTCGTCGCCCGAGTTCGGCCGGCGCCGACATCCGAGCCGGCATCGGGTTCGGTAAGCACCATCGTCGATCCCCAGTGCTTCTCGATCATGAGCCGGCCGATCTTCTGCTGCCGTTCGGTTCCGAGGTGGTAGAGGATGTTGGCGAAGGACGTACCCGAGCCGTACATCCAGACGGCCGGGTTGGCGCCGAGCACCATCTCGGCGATCGACCAGATCAGCGATCGCGGCGCGGTGGTGCCGCCGTAGGCGGGCACAACCTCCAGGCGCCACCATTCGGCGTCCTCCCAGGCCTGGAAGGACTTCTTGAAGGACTCGGGCATCGTCACCGAGCCGGTGGCGGGGTCGAAGACCGGCGGGTTGCGATCGGCGTCGACGTAGGAGTCCGCAAGCGGACCCTCGGCGAGCCGGCGAACCTCCTCGAGGATGCTTCGCGCGGTCGCGGTGTCGATTTCGGCGAACGGGCCGCTGCCCAGCCGCTCACCAGTGCCGAGCATCTCGAACAGGTTGAATTCGATGTCACGCAGATTGGACTTGTAATGGCCCATCGAGATCTCTCCTTGGCTACCGAAATGCGAGCATGCGCCCCGGACCGCCCGACCCGGAATCCAAGTTACCGGTCAGTAATTCAACTATATTACTGACGGGTAACCGGCGCAAGCGCATATCGGCCGATGCGCGGTGTCAGCCGTCGGACGGTGGCAGACCGACCGCAAATTGGACCGCCGCCAGGCGACGCCGAAGAAAGGCCCGCTCGGTCTCGTTGTCCACCATCGACAGCGCCGCGCGATACGCGGTGGCGGCCTCGGTCAGCCGTCCGAGACGACGGAGCAGGTCCGCCCGGGTCGCTGGCAAATAGTGGTATCCGGCCAGGGTCGCGGCGTCGATTTCGTCCACGGCGGCGAGTCCTGCCGCCGGACCGTCCGACATCGCGACCGCGACAGCCCGGTTGAGCAGCACTACCGGCGACGGCCAGGCCTGGTACAGCAGATCGTAGAGCGAGACGATCTGCCTCCAATCGGTCGCGGCATGACTCGATGCCTCCGCGTGCAGCGCCGCGATCGCGGCCTGCAAGACGAACCGACCCGGCCGGCCACCGCGCAGCGCCTCGAGCACCAACCGGTGACCCTCGGCAATCGCGGCGAGGTCCCAGCGGGACCGATCCTGATCTTCGAGTAGGACGAGCTGCCCGTGTTCGTCGGTGCGCGAGGCCCTGCGGGCATCGGTGAGGAGCATCAGGGCTACCAGTCCCCGGGCCTCACGCTCGTCCGGCATCAGGGCGACCAGCAAGCGCCCCAGTTCGATGGCGCGGCCTACCAGATCGCCGCGGATCAGGGCGTCGCCGTACGGCGCGGTGTGCCCGGTTGTGAAGACCAGGTGGACGACGGTCAGGACCGCGTCGAGGCGCTCCGGAAGCTCGTGCGCGGCAGGCACCCGATATGGGATCCGCGCGGCGGCAATTTTCTTCTTCGCCCTGGTGACCCGAGCCGCCATCGTAGCTTCAGCGACCAGAAACGCCCGAGCGATCTCGGGCGTGGTCAGGCCACACACCAGCCGCAATGTCAGTGCGACCTGTGCCTCACGACTCAGCGCGGGGTGGCAACAGGTGAATACCAGGCGCAGCCGATCATCGCCGATAACGGGATGTTGTGACGGCTCGGCTGCCACATCCGTCCCTCCGTCCGGCTCGATCAACAGGGGGAGCTTGGAACGTAGGGTCCGGTCGCGACGATGTGCGTCGATGGCTTTGCGCTTCGCCGCGGTGGTCAGCCAGGCCGCCGGATTGCGGGGTATGCCGGTCCGCTCCCACGCTTCGAGGGCTGACACGAACGCGTCCTGGGTGCACTCCTCGGCCAGATCGAGACTGCCCGCCACGCGCACCGTCGCGGAGAGCACGGTGGCCCACTCACGACGGTGCGTGTCGGCCAGCGCGGCGCGAATCGAAGCCGGGTCGATCACGAAGCGGTGTCGATCACGAAGCGGTGTCGATCACGAAGCGGTGTCGATCACGTAGCTGGCTCGATCACGTAGCTGGCTCGATCACGAAGGGGTGTCCAGAACGGGGCGGACCTCGACACCCCCATAGGGCGCCGGACACAGCTTGGCGATATCCAGGGCCTGGTCCAGGTTGGCTGCCTCGATGAGGTAGTAGCCTCCGAGCGCCTCCTTGGTTTCGACGAAGGGCCCGTCGGTCACAACGTCGCCACGGATCGTCGTTGCGGTGGTCGTGGCCTGTAGCGCGTTGCCGCCCACGATGGAGCCACCCTTCTCGCCCACCTGCTCGGCGAATTGGGCGTGCGCCTTCATCGCCTGCTGCCACACTTCAGGCGAATTCTCGACGTAAGCATTCTGGTCCTCATAGATCAGGATGAGGTATTGAGCCATCGGATCTCCTCGGGCGAGGGCCCACGGGGGCCTTGGTGACGGGGCCGTAGGGCCTTGGTGACGGGGCCATGGGGCCTTGGTGGCGGGGCCATGGGGCCTTGGTGAATAGTGCCATCAGGACGACGGTTGGAGGCCGTCGAATTCGACACTGATCATCAGTTGCTCTGGCGGCTTGGCCGGGCGGCGTTCCGCCGCCACCAAAAGCCAACGGACGCCCGGACCGCGAAGCTAGAAGAGAACCCGAAGGCGGATTGTCTCGGGCATACTCCGGATTTGGTCCACGATGTCTTGTGTCACGCCACTGGCGCTATCGGTCACCACATAGCCGACCTCGCCGCGGGTACCGAGCAACTGAGCCTCGACGTTGACCTGATGTTCGGCGAGCAGGCCGTTGATCCGAGCCAGAACTCCGGGCACATTACGATGAAGGTGCACCATGCGCAGGGTGTCCCGCCGCCGGGAAAGATCCAAACCGGGCAGGTTGACGCTCAGCGAAGTCGATCCTTCGGCGACGAAGTTGCGGAACTTGTTGGCCACGAACTGTCCGATGTCCTGTTGGGCTTCCTCCGTGGACCCGCCGATGTGCGGAGTCAGAATCACGTTCGGCAAGCCCCGAAGCTCTGAAACGAATTCGTCGCCTCGGCCCTTCGGCTCCAGCGGAAACACATCCACCGCGGCGCCCACGATATGGCCACGCTCGATATGCATGCGCAGCGCCGCATAATCCACCACAAACCCACGGGACAGATTCATAAAGATACTGCCGTAGCGCATGGCCGCGAACTCGGCCTCACCGAAGATGTTCCGGTTCTCCGGGCGGCCGTCTACATGGAGGGTGACCACGTCGGAATCGTGCAGCAGCTCTTTGATGGTGGTGCGGCGCTGGGCATTACCAAGCGCGAGCTTGTCGGTGGTGTCGTAGAACAGGACCCGCATCCCGAGGCTTTCTGCCAGCACGGAGAGCTGGGTGCCGATATTTCCATAGCCGACGATGCCGAGAGTCCGACCGCGCACCTCGTGGGCGCCGACGGCGGATTTGTCCCAGACGCCGTCGTGCATCAAGGAATTCTTTTCGGTCATCCGGCGCGTCAGCGCGATCAGCTCGGCGATCGCCAATTCGACCACGCTGCGCGTATTGGAGAACGGAGCATTGAACACCGTCACCCCGTGCATGGTCGCCGACGACACGTCGATCTGGTTGGTGCCGATGCAAAACGCTCCAATTGCCAGCAGGTTCGGCGCCGAACCAAGCACCCGATCTGTTACCTGCGTCTTGGAGCGGATCCCGAGCAGATGGATGCCATGGAGGGCATCGATCAGCTCATCCTCGTCCATTGCCCGATCAACAGAGGTCACCTGAAAACCGTCGGACTGCAACAGCTCGACGGCGTCGGGATGAATCTGTTCGAGCAGCAGGACGTTAACTGGGGCTTGCACATCGACCTCGTGGGTTGGTGGACTCCGGCGCGCGTGGCCGCGATCGCGTATTGACCAGGCAGCGTTGCTCCGGACTCGACCAGTCTATGAAGTTCCAACCCAGCTCCGCACGCGGGCGTGGCAGCGATCTGACGGGCGGTGTGCTGACCGTTCGCCCGGAGGCTCCAAATCCGGCCACAGCCCGTTCCCGCGAGCCCGTCAGATGAGCCGGGTGCTTGTCCGGGACCGACGGTGACTAGATTGCGTGGTTACCTGGCCCAACTACATTGCCTACATGGCCTAACTACATACCTACCTAAGACACGCCATACCTATCTCAGGCACGCCCGGGTTTGGGACTGAGGACTAGACAGTGGGGATGAGATGAGCGATACCCCCTGGCTCAACGACGAGGAGCAGCACTCGTGGCGCTCGTTCGTGGACGGGGTTCGCGCCTTGATGGACGTACTGGACCGGCAGCTACAGGCTGACAGCGGCCTGCCGCACGCGTACTTCGAGATCTTGATCCCGCTGTCCGAGACCGACGGGCGAGCCATGCGGATGAACGAACTGGCGGACGTGACTCGCTCGTCTCGGAGCAGGCTGTCGCACGCGATCGCCCGGCTCGAGGAGCGCGGTTGGGTGCGGAGGGTCGATTGCCCAACCGACAAGCGCGGCCAGATCGCGGAACTGACCGATGACGGCTTCGAGGTAGTGGCCGCCGCCGCTCCTGGTCATGTCGAGGCCGTGCGCAAATACCTCATTGATCGGCTCGCCCCGGACCAGCTCGTCGCGCTCGGCGAGATCGGCGAGGTGATGCTGCGGACGACCGCGTCAACCGATCTGCCGCCGCGTCGCGCCTAAGTGGCAGGACGGTCACTCCCGGCCGCTGGCGACACGATCGCGCTATATCGCCAAATCTGTGGCTGAACCTAGAGAAGGGGATACTGTCCGATCCATGGATCCGGTCCGAAACCCGTACGCTCCCGGCGCCGGCCAACGACCGCCGGAACTGGCCGGACGAGATGGTGAACTCGCCGCCTTCGACGTTGTCCTGGAGCGGGTCGCCCGAGGTCGCGCAGAACGATCGATCGTGCTCACCGGGCTTCGCGGCGTCGGCAAGACGGTGCTTCTCAACGCGCTGCGGTCCGCCGCCGTACGGCGGGGTTGGGGAACCGGCAAGCTCGAGGCCCGGCCCGACCAGTCGCTGCGGCGCCCGTTGTCGGCGACCATGCATCTGGCCGTTCGCGAGCTGGGCACTCGAAACCCGGACGACACCCGCCATGTGCTGGGGGTGCTCAAGTCCTTTGCCCAGAAAGACCCGGCCGGCGGCCGACTCCGTGACCGGTGGCAGCCGGGTATCGATGCCCCAGCAGTCCCGGGGCGTGCCGACTCCGGCGACATCGAAATCGATCTGGTCGAACTGTTCGGTGACATCGGCGGCCTGGCCGGTGACGCCGGGCGCGGGATCGCGATCTTCATCGACGAGATGCAGGATCTCAATGCCGAGGACGTCTCGGCATTGTGCGCGGCCTGCCACGAGCTCAGTCAGAATCGTCTTCCCCTGGTGGTGGTCGGTGCTGGTTTGCCGCATTTGCCGGCGGTACTGAGCGCGAGCAAGTCCTATAGCGAGCGCTTGTTTCGGTTCGCCCGCATCGATCGGCTTGACCGGGCCGCGGCCGACCAAGCGCTTCGGGCGCCCGCGCGGGAAGAAGGCGGCGATTTCACCTCCGAAGCGCTCGGAGCCATGTACGACGTGACGGCTGGGTATCCGTACTTCATCCAGGCCTATGGAAAGGCGGTCTGGGATGCGGCACCGTGCAGTCCCATTACCGCCGAAGACGTGTCAGTGGCCGCACCGGAGGCAGAGGCCGAATTGGCCGTCGGATTCTTCGGATCCCGCTTCGAGCGAGCCACCCCGGCGGAACGGGAGTACCTGCGGGGGATGGCCGACACCGCCGCCCGGCAAGCACCGGTGGACACCGGCCTGGACCTCGAGTCGGTGCCGACCGCCGCAGTCGCGGATCTGCTCGGCCGCAAACCCCAATCGCTGTCCCCCGCCCGCGATGCGCTGCTAAAGAAAGGATTGATCTATTCGGGCGAACGCGGCCGGATCGCCTTTACGGTCCCGCACTTCGGCCGCTACCTGCGCACCCACGCCGTCGAGAGCTAGCCAGGCCCTGTCGTTCCGGGCAACCGACGCCGCATCCAAGGCGCACGCCCTTCGCGTCCGAGGCACACGCCCGCCGCGTCCGAGGCGCAGGCCCTTCGCGTGCGAGGCGCACGCCGGCCTGTCGCGGCGCGAGTCCCAAAGCCGTCGATCCAGTTCGATCAAATAATCTAATAGATGCTAGGACAGATACTAGATATCACTAGAACGGCCGACGATCGACTTACCCTCCTTCCGCGTCACGATCACGATCTCGGCTCTACACGAACCCGCGGAGCCGACGTACCGTGAAGCTGCTGCGGTTTGTCGCAGTAGGAGGGGACGGGCGCGATGACCGCTCTGCTGTTCATTCTCGGCACCGTGCTATTCATGGTGCTCGCGTTGGTGTCGTTCTGCGCCCTGGGCACCGTGATGGCGGTGCGGGCCGTACGGCGCTCCCGCGCGTTCAACCGGGGCAGGCTGTTGGCTCGGGCCGCAACGGCGGGCAGCCGTCCGGCGCGGGAAGTCGCCCGATTGCGGGTCGAACTTTTTGACACGGTCAGCGCGACTGCACGGGTGCTGTCCGCGGTTCCGGCTCCGGCCGTGCTCACCGAACTCGCCCGGGACCTGAGCCGTGCCGCTGCCACCGTCGACCGCCGCCTGAGCCTGTTGGCGCTCGAGCCTGATCGATGGATGCTCGAGCGGATGTTGGGACCACTTCGGGAGCATGTCGGCGCTCTATGCTCGGCGTCAGCTCAAGTCCGCGCCACGGCATGGCGGTTCACCGACGACCTCGACCAGAGCCGCGTCCGCGCGCTAACGCAAGAGGTCGCAGACCAAATCGCTGGCCTGCGGGCCGGGTTGGCTGCCGTGCAAGCGATGCGGATCCGAAGCGCGTAGGCTGCGTGCTCCGAAAAGGTCACTTCCTTGTTGCGATCTCCAGACGACAGGTGTGCGAATCGCAGCCCAAAAGCGAGGATGGTAACCGTGACAATCCTGACGACTTCTTGGCGCAACCGAAGGGTCGAGAATGAGTACCCCCCGTTCGGCCGAAGCGCTGCCCGGGAGCGGCGCAGGGCCGCACGCGCCAACGCCGCCGTGGCGAAGGACGTCTTCATGGACATCGTCGTACTGCTGTCGGTGATCATCTTCATCGCTCTGATCGCCGGCATCGGGCTGCTCGCCCTGCAAACGGCGTTCCTGCACTGGCCCAACTGATCACGGGGTTGGCCGCTTCAGCTGTGATCAGCCCCGATCGGCCGGGATGCGGGTGACGCTTGCTGGTCGGAAGTCCGTCAGATCCGGGTGGCGAGCGACGCCTTCAGCCTGTGCAAGCGCCTGCTGTCAAGATTGGCGGTGTCGACAGACCTGTGCCGCCATTCAGCCCATGGAATCGAGCCTCCGATGATCGAGCCGCCTTACGGACAGCCGCCATACGGACAGCCGCCATACGGACAGCCGCCATACGGACAGCCGCCATACCCGGGCGGCGGCCCGGACCCGTATTACGCCTCGCTCGCCCCGAAGCCGGGATGCGTGCCGTTGCGGCCGCTCGGGCTGGGTGAGATCCTCCAGGGCAGCTTGAACGTGATCAGACGCAACCCGCGGGCGACTCTCGGTCTGTCGGCGATCGTGGCCGTCCTGCAATCGACCGTGCTGGTTGTGGTACAGATCTTTGCCTTCGCCCAGATCGCCAAGGCCGTCAACAACAGCAATCCGGGCGCCCCGACGATCGATGTGGGCCGAGCACTGCCCGGCGAAGCGACAGCCATCGCCGGTGCCTTGATCGGGTCGATCTTCTCGGCCGTCCTGGCTGGAATGCTGACAGTGGTCATCACCGAGGACGTGCTGGGCAAGCGGTTATCCATCGACAATGTTTGGACTCGAACACGACCGCGGTTAGCGCGGCTGGTCGTGCTCTCGCTGGTCGTTGGACTGCTGCCCTTTGCCGGGTTGATCGCGCTCGTCGCTCCGGGAGTCTGGCTGTGGGGCATTTGGGCGGTGGCGGTACCTTCCCTGATGGTCGAGAAGGTCGGCCTCGCCGGAGCCCTCGGCCGTTCCCGGGCCCTGGTAAAGGGCACGTTTTGGCGTGTATGGGGTATTCGGGCGATTGGCGTCGGTGTTATTTCGCTCGCGGGTGGCTTGGTAAGCGTCCCGTTTGCTCTAATAGCCGCTGCGGCGGCCGGCATCGATCCCGTCAGCGTGGCAAACGCGAGCCGCTTTACATTGCCGACGATCTACGTGATCATCACCGCGATCGGTTCGGTCCTGACACTGACCTTTACCGCCCCAGTTCGGGCAGGAATCGACGCACTGCTCTATGTCGACTTACGGATGCGAAAGGAGGGTCTGGATGTCGTCCTTCAGCGGATCGCGGCGCGGGCCGAGCGCGGCGCCGTGGGGTGATCGCCCGCGTCTCGCCCGGAGCTGACCGGATGCCAGACGTCCAACCGTTCGCCCTGATCATCGCTCTTATCGCGACCGCGATATTTTTGGCGGCGCTGTCCAGCCGGGTCAGCGCGTGGATCCGGGTACCCGCACCCGCGATCTTCCTGTTGGCAGCAGCGGTCGCGTCGGACGTCTTTCCGGTGCTGGGCTCGCTACCGATCCGATCCGATCAACGGATCGTCACGGTAGCCCTGATTTTCATCTTGTTCGACGGCGGCATGCATATCGGCTGGTCAAGGTTCCGGTCCGCCGCGGCCGGCGTGGTCTGGCTCGGGGTCGCGGGAACGGTGGTCACCGCGGCCGCCCTGGCCGCGGCCGCCCACGGCCTGTTCCACTTCGGCTGGCGGAACTCACTGCTCATCGGCACCGCACTGGCTCCGACCGACCCGGCCGTGGTGTTCTCAGTGCTCGGACGTCGAGAGATCTCCGGCCGTTCGGGCACCCTGCTCGAGGGTGAATCGGGCGCGAATGACCCGGTCGGTATCGCGATGATGTTGAGCCTGCTCGGTGCCCGCGGAGGCGGTGTAGGCGACGTGGCCAGCGCCTTCGGACAATTCGCGTTGCAGATGGTCGTAGGCAGCGCGATCGGCGTGGCCGGAGCCCATGGCCTGCTCGTCGCGATGCGCCGGATACCGCTGCCGAACGAGGCACTGTATCCCGTACGGACATTGGCCGGCGGAGCGCTGATCTACAGCGTGGCCACCCTGTGCCACGGGTCCGGATTCCTCGCTGTCTTCCTGGCGGGCATCCTGGTCGGCGACGAACGAGCGCCTTACAAACATGAGATCGAGCGGTTCGCCTCGGCGGTCAGCAGCCTGAGTGAGATCGTGGCCTTCACGGTACTGGGCCTGACCATTTCACTCGGCGGAGTGTTGAAAGACGGCCAGCTGCTCACCGGCCTGCTGCTGTCGGTCATGCTGATCCTCTTCGTTCGACCGGTGCTGGTTGGCCTTCTGCTCATCCGGGTACGGCTGTCGGTGGGCGAGCGGGTGTTCGTCCTGTGGTCCGGACTCAAGGGGGCCGTTCCCATCCTGCTCGGCACCTTCGTACTGTCCGCCAGCGTCGTCCAAGGGTCCGCGATATACGACATCGTCTTCGTGGTGGTCACGGTTTCGGTGGTTGTTCAGGGTGGCCTGGTACCCGTACTCGCGCGGGCTTTGAAGGTACCGATGACGGTCGTCGAGCCTGAGCCGTGGGCGCTTGGCATGCGATTTCGCGACGAGCCCGAGGGGTTACGCCGGTACCTCGTGGCGGCGCGGTCGCCGGCTGATGGCTGCTCGGTCGCCGACCTGCCGGTGGGTGAATCCGGCTGGGTCAGCATGGTTCGCCGGAATGGGCAACTCGTGCAGGTGCGTGGCGGCACCGAGCTGCGCGCCGGCGACGAGGTGCTGCTGCTGGCAGACCGGGAGGCCGAACTGGATCGGCTGTTCGGCCAGGCTGCGACCGAGCGACCCTGACCGGCTCATCTGCGATCGTCTGCGACGTCGCGCATCTGCGCTCATACGCGGTCCCGGAGTCCATTTAGTGGTCAGGATCTGACCCCGCACGCCATCGCATACTGTGGCGGCATCCGATACGAAGAGGGTACGCAGATGGAGCAACGCGCCGATTTCATCACGCTGGCAACACCGAACCTCGATGCCGCGCGAACCTTCTACGTATCGGGGTTGGGCTGGACCTCGACCCTTGACGTGCCGGGCGAGATCATCTTCTTTCAGATCGGTCACGGACTCATGCTGGGTCTGTTCGACGCCACGAAGTTCAGCCAGGACGTCGACCCCGAGGCGACGGGGCCCGCGCTGCTCAGTGGCGTCACCCTGTCCTACAACGTCGACAGCCCCGACGAGGTTCGCCGGGTGGTCTCCGCCGCGGAGCGAGCTGGCGCTACCGTCCTCAAGCCTCCGCAGCGGGCCGCCTTCGGGGGCTTCCACGCGCACTTTGCCGACCCCAATGGCGTCGTCTGGGAGATAGCTCATAACTCCGGCTGGCGCGTGGACGAATCGGGCGAGGTTCACCTGGAATAGGCTTGTCTGGACCGCGCCGGCGTATCCGCTTACGGTGGCCAGGTTTCCTTTCGCCAGGCGGCGTCCCAGAACATCCATTCATACCGGGTCGTCGTCACAAAATGGGTGTTGGCGCGGGATCGTTCGTCAGCGCTCAATGACGGTCCGGTCCGATCGGCCAAGGCCAACACCTCCTCCACGACGGTGGCGAATGCCTCGTCGGCATATGTGTCGATCCAGCGCTGGTAGCGGGCGTCGGGTGAGCCCTGCGAGACCAACGCCGCACCAATCCGCGCATAAACCCAGTAGCAGGGCAACACCGCGGCCAGGCCTTCGGCGAAACTTCCGCTGTAAGCCGTGGCGAGCAGGTAGCTGGCGTATGCCCGCGTGGTCGGCCCGACAGGAGTCGACTCGAGGATCGACGCCTCCAGACCCAATTCTTCGAACAACGTCTCGTGCAGGGACAATTCGACTTCCAGAGCACCGACGGCATGCCGGGCGAACATCGCGCTGTCTTGAGACGTCGGCGCCTTGGCGCCCACGACGGCGAGAGTCCTGGCGTACGCCTGAAGGTAGTGAGCGTCCTGGACGATGTAGTACCCGAAGACGTCGGTGTCCAGGCTCCCGGAGGTAAGGCCATCGAGGAAGGGGTGTCTGCGGATCTCGGCGTAGATGTCCTCGACCGCGGCCCACAAGCGTGAGGTCCAACTCTCGGAAGTCGTCAGCACAGCGCGATGATGACACGACGACCAAGACTTTCCGACGCCGGATGCCACCAGGCCTCGCCGATCGAGGTCGTTCCTACGGCAGCCTGAATGCCGCTCTCATGTCGGGGGCAGTACGGGCATTACCCAGCAGCGCACTTCCGATGGCCCAATCATACAAACGCGTAAGGCTGTAATGGGACAACGATGATGAAACGACCAAGTGGTGGCCGTCCAGACTACGATGCATTACGACGGTCAGTACCTTGTTCCCGCTGTTACGGTCGTCCTCGTCCGCGGTGACCACCACCGCAAGGCGACCGGACGTGAAATCGGAACCGGCGAGTATCCTCGGTAACCACACCCTGAGCCAATTGTCAGCGGTTCGCAGCGAGCAGTCATGAGCGTCGTTGCAGATATTCGGCACGATCATCCCGACGTTGGGTAATGTGCCGCGATTCACGTCGCTAATCAGTGCCCCCGTGCTCGGGGTTCCCAACGGCAGGTCACGCGCCTTGCAGATGTTGCGCTCGTCGGCGAAACTCGCCCACGGGTTATGCTTCACCGCGTACGACCCCGCGCTGTTTTGCTGACACGCGGTCGTCATCGACTCCGCGTACAGCCTCGCCGCCTTGCCGGCCGGCACCGCCTGTCCGAACACGCTGCGGCCAGCCACCTGAAACGCCGGATTATGGTCTGCGGTGTCGCCGAAGGTAGAGCCACCCGCTATCGCCAAATAATTGGGTTCGCTCGGATGCCGGATTGCGGTGTAATTCGTCGCATAACCATAGCGGCGCGCCAGGCCATACAGGTAGGGCATGCCCGCGCTCATCTGGGCCAGGCTGTGGTTCTCCTCGATGATGGCCAGGACTTTGCTGACGCTCACCGCAGCTGCCGACCGCGTCGCCGTTTTTTGGCTGGGCGCGGTGGCCGCGTGTGCCATATGACCGATCAGATCGGCCAGGGCCAGCACCAGGACGAGCAGCGTGGCTGCGATGGCGTTCCGCCCGACCCGCTTTTCAACGTGTGCCATGACTTTCCTCCGCACTCAGGTTGTTCGCGTGCCCGATGGTCTCCCCGTCCCGATATTCGCCGTCCCGATATTCGCCGTCCCGTTATTCGCCGTCCCGATATTCGCGCCGTCAAGCGGCGATTTGCCGACTCGTTCGACCGGTTGGTGTCGACCGCCCCGCAGCACCCGGCGACCGAGCGCGGACCAGCCCGCACCGAGCAGCCAGCCAGCCAGCACGTCGCTCGGCCAATGCACGCCCAGATAGATTCGGGATACTCCGACAGCGGTTACGTATGGCGCACCGATCGCACCCACAACGGCCCCAAGCGTGCCGCCGGTACGATCGTGGTCGCGAACTGTGCAGAACAGCAAGGTGGCAGCCATCGCAGCGTTCGTGGAATGTCCGGAAGGAAACGAAAACCCGTCAGCGTGGTGGACCCAGTTGCCCCGAACCGGACGTTCCCTGCGGATGACGTGCATGACAAACCTACGCACCGCCCAACCGGTCGCCAGCAAGAGCAGGTTCTTGACTCCTTCGCTGACCGCCTGCCGACGTGAACCGGTAAGAGTGCCGACGAGCAAGGGCGCCATGACGGCCACCAGCACGCCGACCGCGCCTGAACTACCCGACCGGGTTATCAGCAGAACCTTCGGCGTCAGTCTGGGCTTGCGCGACGCGAGGGCCCACAGATGCATACGTTGGTCCAGTCTGGCCCCCATCGCGACTTCGACGGTTCGGCTCATACACAGACGTTACCGACAGACAACGCTTACTCGCGAGTACGGCTACTTCGGTTTCGGACGCAATCGATTTGGTCAACAGATCGTCGCGCTCGGTAATCGCCATATTACCAAATCGCTACTCTTTGTAGTCTGAGAACTACTTGCGATAGTCACAGTACATCCTTTAGGCGTTTCGCGGCGCCGTTCATCCCGTTTACACCACACCAGCTTTCCAGTATGACTACACTACGTAGTAGTGCTCAGCTGGTCGGCCGAGGTTCGTCCAGGACGCCAGAGGTTCGGGTGAAGGTACCGCCGGACGGACGAGGAGGCCATAGCGGTGGATATGGACGAGCAGGGCAACGACGCGAGTTGCCGCCGTGGACAAGCAGGCCCAGGACTAATTGTTGACCGGAACCACTCACATTCGGTCGACGGCTGACGATTGGTCAGGACGGTATCAAGGTATTCGCCTGAAGTTCTTCCGGAGAAAGCCTGATACCAACCGATGCTTCACGTGTCGGCCCTATCTTCATGCGAACGACTTGATGCGAACGACTTGATGAGGGAGACCACGGTGACTGCCTCGGACGGCGACGGCGCCAGCCTCGGAGACCTACGCGATCTTGGCCGCGACCCAGCCTTGATCGACCCGCAGACGCGAAGCTTGATCGATCGCACCCTTGACGAAGTCGCGCGACTGCGGAACCAGCTAGCATTCGCCGATCACGTCACCGGAAAGCTAGAGACAGCGATGGCCGAGGCAACCGCCCTTAACCAGCGGCAGTCCGCCGTTTTGGAAGCGCAGGGCGTTCAGGTCCAGGCACTGGTGGGGAGGCTGTCCGAAATTACCGCCTTATGTGACCTGGCGGAGTGGGCTGGCCAGTCCACGGGCGCGACGGGTCGATGCGTACTGATGGTCGACGACGTGCGACGTGTGCTGGCCGAGGCCGACGCCTATTAGCTTGACGCTTGAGTCAAGCAATCAGATGGCACCGTGCTCGCACGGTCGGCCGCCAGCAGAGCAGCGATGTCCTGAGCCCAGGAGAAGCTGTCCGAGGCCAGGCTACGAACCCGGATGTTGGCCATCGCCGAGGTGAGAATGAGCCGTTCCTTTCGACGCAGTTCGGCGTAGTCGTCCTGACCGATAACGATCGAAGGCGCCATCTGACGAAACGGCGGGAACCCATAGGCGTCGTCGGTGTTATCGACCAGTGTCTGGATCGCGTCCAGTGACGAGATTTCCGACAGCGCAGGCTGACCCCGCTCGATGATGAACAAATTCTCGACCTTGGTATGCCGGATCACCTGGCAATCGACGAGGCGATCGACGTTGTACTTCGGCGGCGGGACGATTCGCTGGGTGAAGGAGTTAACGCCCATGATCGGGATATTGAGACCAGCGAGCACAAGACCGAAGTTTCGACCCTCCTTCGAGTGCAGCCGGCTCTGCAACTTCAACCTGCGCCACTCGGCAGCGGTCAGGTCGCCGGCCTGCACCGCCCGCAGCGTGTGATGGCTTATCGTCAACGGCTTCGGGAAGCACGTCGCGTTACCGTGCGGGTCGATGATTGTCATATCGTCGGACAGGAATTTGGCTGAATGCTCGCGCAGAAGCTTGAGCACGCTACCGGTCTTGCCGGTATCCGTACGGGCCGACAGCAGCAGTCCGGTGCCGTTCAGCTCCAAGCAGGCTGAGTGCAGCAGGATCGAACCTCGCGAGACGGCGATGAAGCGCAGCAAGGCCTCGATCACGTTCGTGTACAGCACATGGGGTGAGCGAGCCAAGGTCTGGGAGCAGACGACTTCGACCTTATCTCCGAGTTCGACTCGGAAGTTCGCCCCCAACCGACCAAAATGCTCCTGATACGTCAGTCCCGCCGGTGACACATGCTGCGTCATCTGAGCGCGGGTTCGTGGCCCGGGCGTGCCGACCTGGCCGACCCGGATACGCAAATCCACGTCGTTGCCAAGCCACTGCGCCCGGAAGTACTCGAGTTCCTTCAGCGGCACCTGCGAGCCGACTGTCACCACCCCGTCGATCGAGTATCGATACGGCAGGTAACGACTGCTCGCGCTGACCGGCATACCTACCCGTGCCGACACCGCATGCCTGCCCGCCGGAAGCCTCTCGGACCTTTGAACGCCGGTCAGGTCGACGGCGATTCGCATCGGCTGCTTCTCGATTTGGGCAATCTCAGCCGTCGGCATTGCGTAGATGGCCGAATCGGCCACGACGAATCGTGCCAGAAACAGCAGGCCGAGGGTGATGATGTTGGCCAGCAGTAGGTTGGTGGACAGCACCTCGACCAAGAACGCGAGCAACGGTAGCCGCGGCAGCAATGCGAGATGGTTGAGTAGGTAGAACCGAAAACCACGGCCTAACAAAGTCCCGGGTTTGGCTCCGCGAAAGACCAACTTCTCGGTCAAAGCGAAGTTCCAGGTGGTCGAGGCCTCCGTAGCTAGGATGGCCGCGATGACGTAGTGGTTATGGAACGGATGCCCGGAAAAAAGCCATAAAACAGCCGTATTGACCGCAACGCCCGACAGACCGACCACCCCGAACGCAATCAGTCTGCGCAGTCGGCCAGCTCCGCCTCTCGGTGCCGATGACTTTCTGAACTGGCTTACCAGGACGATGAGTCGCAGTCGCAGAAGGTGCCGCACGAAGCGAAACCCTTCACCTGCAGAGGCCTTGCTCTGACCGGCGATCCGGGTACCGAACATGAAGGGCACCTCGGCGATTTGCAATCGAGGCTGACGTACGGCCATCTCGAGCAAAATCTTGAAGCCGATCGGGTTCAGCCGCTCCAGATCCAGGGCCGCCAGTCGCACGGCGAAGAAGCCCGACATCGGATCGGACAATCGCGATAACCGTCGCGGAAACATCGCCTTGGTCAGTCGGGTGGCCAGACCAGAAACCGCCCGCCTGTATCGTCCGGCCAGCCCGGAAGCCTGGCCGGCGCCCCCATACCTCGTTCCCGCAACGAGATCGAGGTGTCGTGCTTGACCAATGGCCACCAGTCGCGAGACAAGCTCCGGCGGATGCTGTAGGTCGCCGTCCATGACGACGGCCCAAGATCCGCGGGCCGCTTTCAGACCCGCGACCACCGCGCCGCCGAGTCCACCGTGTCGTGATCCGAAACCGCGGTGCAGAAGTCGGACCGCCAATCCACAATCTGTTGCGACGGCGCGGATGACGTCCGGCGTGCTGTCGCTGCTGTCATCGACGAACAGAACTTCCGCGGGAACGTCGCCCAAGCCGGCTGCGAGCTCATCGAGAAGTGCGACGACATTGCCCTCCTCGTTTCGGGTCGGAACGATGATCGTGAACCATGGGGCGGTATCCGGCGGCAGGACCGTGAGGTCTTGTGGAGAGTGCAGATGGTGGTCATTACGGTCGGCATCCAGGATGATGTCTGAACGCGCGTGGTCAACGATTCTGGTCAAAGTAACCCCCCGGTTTTCGCGAAGCCGCCCGGTTCGGCCGAGCCCCACGAGCGATCTACCTCACGCAAGCTGCTTTGCAATGAAGGTGATCAGAAGTTAAACCTTAAGCGACCAACGGCGCAACTCGAACTGAACATTGTTCAAGTCTTTGTAATAAAGCACCACTTTCGTTTCGATGCCGCGCGATGCTTATATCTGGCTATTCTCCATCAAAAGGTGCACTATTAACACGAAACGTAATTAGTCAGTTGCCTATCGTAATTGCCTGTCTCAGACCCCTCGGGTGACGCCAAT
>Ga0307504_10000089_pt1 | contig 18694 bp, 12 predicted proteins | sample 19_S_MG_FD_194516 | JGI IMG/M metagenome (GOLD analysis project Ga0307504, IMG submission 194516) | Soil microbial communities from Populus trichocarpa stands in riparian zone in the Pacific Northwest, United States - 19_S | ecosystem: Environmental > Terrestrial > Soil > Riparian zone > Trees... | reverse complement strand
CGCCAAGTCGTCCACGAGTTCGTCGACCGACACCGGGTCGGCGATGACCTGCCACACGAGGGCGGAGATCTCGCGCAACTCCTGCGCGACGACCCCTGCCCCGACGTTGACGATCGTGCGCCTGCTCGTCCGGTGCCAGACGGCCTCCCTGCGGCGCTGGTATCTCGCTGCCGTCACTGTGCGGTCATACCGCACGTCCTGCCTGGCCACAAGGCGCCACCTGCCGCCTCGACGCCACGCTGCGCGATAGTGCGGGCGTGAGCAGGGGCCGGGGTGGCCAGCGGACAGAGGACGAGCAGGACCACCAGGGCCGGTGGTTCGTCTGGCTGGTGATCGTGCTGGCGGCCGTGGTCATGGTGGACGAGTTCGGGCTGCTTCCGGGCGGCGGGCGCTCCTCAGCCGGGCCGAAACCCAGCGTGCTCGGCGAGGTGATCACCCGCGAGTCCGCACCCCCGTCCACCGACATCGTCATCACCACCGTGGCCCCTGCGCCGCCGGCCGCCGCCGCTCGCACCGAAACCACGGCGGCGAGGACCGCGACGCCGAGGACCACCATCACGAGACGCACGACGACAACGAGCACCGCGGCACCCACAACCACGACGGAGTCGACCACCACTACCACCACTATCACCACAACAACTGTCCCGGCGTTCGACACGACGGTGCCGCCGATCCCCTAGGACGGCGGTGCAGGGCTCAGGCTGCTTCTCCGGGTTTCCCCTCGGGATCAGCACCCGCATCGTCGCCGCGGCGGTCCTTGAGCCGCTGAGCCGCCTTGCCCACCCGGTGCACGTAGCCGACCAGGCGATCACGGGCCTGCTCCGCCTCGCCCGACAGGCCCTCGATCGACTCGACCTTCCAGTGGCGCAGCACGAGCGGCAGGAGGATGTGGTCGTGGTGCTGCACGAAGTCGTAGATCCCGACCTTGGCGATGCGGCGGGCGTGGGTGGGAAAGTCGGCGATGCCGGTGCCCGGCATGTCGAAGCCGTGCACCTGGCGGTCGATGGCCAACACCACGGTGGAGGGATCAAGTCGGAGGGCGGCGTCGGTGATGCCCCGGTAGAACAGGTAGTGCAGGTTCTCGTCGGCCGCGACGCGGGCCATCACCTCGTAGCCGGCCCGGTCGGTGAGCAGCTTGCCGGTGTTGAGGTGGGCGATGCGGGTGGCCAGCTCCTGCATGGTGACGTACACCATGGTGTCGGCCGGGTTCTGGGGCTCCGGCGTGATCCCTCCGGACACCTGGCGCATGCGGGCCCGCTCGAGCTCGGTTGCGTCGAGGGCGCGGGTGACGGTGAGGTAGTCGCGGATGACGATGGCGTGGCGGCCCTCCTCGGCCGTCCACCGCCGGGCCCACTCCCCCCACGCCCCGTCGCCGAAGACGTTCTGGATCGTGTGGTAGTAGTACGGCAGGTTGTCCTCGGTGAGCAGGTTGAGGAACAGGGCGCTGCGCACACCGTCGGGCACCGGGTACTCGAGGGGGTCCCATTCCTCGTCGGGCTGGAAGTCACGGCCCTTGCCCCACGGCACCATCTCGTGGGGGAACCACTCCTTGGCCCTGGCCAGGTGCTTGTGCAGCAGGCTGGCGACGGTCGGTTCGAGCTCCTCCAGGAGCGCTCGGTCCTCCATGAAGGTCAGCCTACCTACCGGTAGGTAGGCTGCGCCAGCGCGGCGTGGCGAAGAACCGTCGGGCGGGATAAAGTTGACTTGCCCGGTCAACAATCGAGGGTCGCCGAACGGTGGCCCGTGGCGAATCCTGGAGGTACCTCATGGCTCTGCAACTCGGTGACCCGGCCCCCGACTTCACGGCGGAGACCACCGAAGGAAAACTCAACCTCTACGACTACCTGGGCGACGACTGGGGCGTCTTGTTCTCCCACCCCAAGGACTTCACCCCGGTGTGCACCACCGAGCTGGGCGAGGTGGCCAAGCTCAAGGGCGAGTTCGACAGGCGCAACACCAAGGTCCTGGGCCTCAGCGTCGACCCGGTCGAGAACCATGAGAAGTGGGCCGACGACATCGAGGAGACCCAGGGCGCGCGGGTGAACTTCCCGATGATCGGCGACCCCGACCGCAGCGTCGCCGACCTGTTCGGCATGATCCACCCCAACGCCAGCGACACCCAGACGGTGCGCTCGGTGTTCGTGATCGGCCCCGACAAGAAGGTGAAGCTCACCCTCACCTACCCGGCCAGCACCGGCCGCAACTTCGACGAGATCCTGCGGGTGATCGACTCGCTCCAGCTCACGGCCAAGTACTCGGTGTCCACCCCGGTCAACTGGAAGGACGGCGACGACGTCATCATCGCCCCCGCCATCTCCGACGAGGACGCCAAGGTGAGGTTCCCCAAGGGCTTCGAGACGAAGAAGCCCTACCTGCGGATCACGCCCCAGCCCAACCGATGAGCCGTTCGTGCGGCGGGGGGGCCCGGAAACCGGGTCCCTCCGCCGCACGAACCCTCGGGTCGCGCCCTCGGTGGGGTTGATGCACACTGACGGTATGGGCTCAGCTGTGCTGGTCGACGCCGTCCGGACCGCCGGCGGCAAGCGGAACGGGTCACTGCGGGGATGGCACGCCGCGGACCTGGCCGCCGAGGTCCTGAAGGCGCTGGTGGCGCGCAACGACCTCGATCCCACCCTCGTCGACGACGTGATCATGGGCTGCGTGATGCAGGTGGGCGAGCAGGGCCTCAACGTGGGCCGCAACGCCGTGTTGGCCGCCGGCTTCCCGGAGTCCGTACCCGCAGTCACCGTCGACCGGCAGTGCGGCAGCTCGCAGCAGGCGGTGCACTTCGCCGCCCAGGGCGCGACGGCGGGAGCCTACGACGTGGTGATCGCGGGTGGCGTCGAGTGCATGAGCCGGGTCCCCATGGGCGCATCGATGCAGGTCGGTGGCATGCCATTCGGTCCCTCGGTCTTCAAGCGCTACGCCGCGGCCGGCGGGTTGGTGCCGCAGGGCATCTCGGCCGAGCTGATCGCCGAGCGCTGGGGCCTGACCCGCGACGAGCTCGACGCCTTCGGGGCCCGGTCGCAGCAGCGGGCGGCGGCCGCCCGGTCGGCAGGCCGGTTCGCTGCCGAAATCGTCCCGATCGCCGTTCGGGACGACAACGGCCACGACACCGGGCACGTCTTCGACGCCGACGAGGGCATCCGTCCCGACACGACCGTCGAGGTCCTGGCCGGACTGAAGCCGTCCTTCAAGCCCGACGGGGGCATGGTCACGGCCGGCAACTCGTCGCAGATCACCGACGGGGCGGCCGCCGCCCTCATCATGAGCGAGGAGCGCTGCGCGTCCCTCGGGTTCACGCCCCGGGCCCGCTTCACCTCGTTCGCGCTGGCCGGCGTGGACCCCATCACCATGCTCACCGCCCCCATCCCGGCCACCGCCAAGGTGCTGGAGCGGGCCAAGCTCACCGTCGACGACATCGACGTGGTGGAGATAAACGAGGCCTTCGCCTCGGTGGTGCTGGCCTGGGAGCGCGAGGTCCACCCGGACATGGGCCGGGTGAACCCGAATGGCGGCGCCATCGCCCTGGGCCACCCGCTCGGCGCCTCCGGCGCCAAGCTCCTCGCCACCCTCGTCAACGAGCTGGAGCGCACCGGCGGCCGCTACGGCCTCCAGGTCATGTGCGAGGGCGGCGGCCTCGCAAACGCCATGGTGATCGAGCGCCTCGGCTGAGGCCGAAACCGTTCTGGCCTCACCGGTAGGAGGCTGGACTCACCTGTAGGCGGCCGCCTGGATGCCGTAGAGCTCGGCGTACTGGCCGGCGGCGGCCATCAGGTCGGCGTGGGTGCCGACCTCGATGACGCGGGCGCCGTCGAGGACGACGATGAGGTCGGCCATGCGCACGGTGGAGAAGCGGTGGGACACGAGGATGGTGATGCGGCCGGTGCGGGCGGCCACGGCGTCCTCCTCGGCCACGGCGGCAGCCAGGCGGGGGTCGGCTGCACCCCGGCGGGCGGCCGCCGCGTAGCGCTCGAACAGGGCGTGCTCGGTCTCGGCGTCGAGGGCGGCGGTGGGCTCGTCGAGCACGAGCACCAGCGGGTCGTCGCGCATGAAGCCGCGGGCCAGGGCCAGCTTCTGCCACTGGCCGAACGACACCTCGACACCGTCGGGCCAGGTGGGGCCGAGCTGGGTCTCCAGTCCGGTGGGGAGGCGCTCCACCACGTCCTCGGCCCCCGCCCGCTCCACCGCCGAGTCGACGGCGGGGGCGTCGTCCAGCCGCGGCTCGTCACCCAGGCCCACCGACTGGCGGGCCCGGAACTCGAAGCGGAAGAAGTCCTGGAAGGCGCCGGCCAGGCGGGACCGCCAGTCGGTGGCCGGCATGCGGGCCAGGGCGACGCCGTCCACCAGGATGCGGCCCGACGTGGGCTCGTAGAGCTTGCACAGCAGCTTCACCAGGGTGGACTTGCCGGCCCCGTTCTCCCCCACCACCGCCACCACCGCGCCGGCCGGCAGTTCGACCGTCACGTCGTCGAGGACGAGGGTGTCGGTGCCCGGGTAGGCGAACGACACGTGCTCGAAGGTGATGCCCTGTTCCAGCCGCTCGGGCACCGGCTGGTCAGCGGCCGCCGTCAGCGAGTTGGCGTAGTCCTCCAGCCAGGCCATGCGCCGGGAACCGTCGAGCCAGATGCCCCGCAGGAAACCGATCTCTCCCACGGTGGCGCCGACGTAGGCCGACAGCCGGGATCCCGCGGCCAGGATGAGGAGGACGTCGCCGGGAGGCGCGTCGAGGCCGGACGCCACGAACACCACCGCGCCGACGTAGGCAAGGCCGAACGTCGCCCAGGCCAGGGCGTGCCACACGGCGCTACCCCACCGAGCCGATGACACCGACGCGTACCAACGCTCCCAGGCAAGGCGGCGGTCGACGTGCAGCCGTTCGCCGATCCCGGTGACCCGCACCTCCTTGCCGGGCGGGGCGGTGGTGGCGATGAGGAACAGGTGCTTGGCCAGCCGCTCGGACTGGGCGCCCCTCTCCTGCGCGGCCCGCTCCACGCCCGGCCGCCACGACGAGGTCGCCACGGTGGGCAGCGCGAACAGGGCCAGCAGGGCCAGGGCCGGGTGGATCGACACGAGGAGCGCCACGGTGACGCCGAGGCGCAGGACCCACCCGGCGGTGGAGAACACCGACATGTACATGTGGTCGAGCACGAACACGTGGTCGCGCAGCAGCGAGATGCGGTCGAGGTAGTCGGGCCGCTCCTGGTGGGCCACGGTGACGATCGAGGCCTGGAGGCGGGCCACGTGCGACTCGAGGGCGATGGTGACCTTGTCACGGAAGCGCCGGGAGACACGGGTGCTCACCGTCTTCAGGAACCAGGTGGCGGTGGCCGACAGGCCGAGGCCGATGGCGGCGATGCGCAGCAGGCCCCGATCGTGGTGGAGCACACCCTCGCCCAGGAACTTCAGCCACAGGGCCATCAGGGCATCGGGCAGCGACGCCAGCAGGGAGAGGGCGAAGGCACTGGCCAGCAGGGCGGGCTCGTGCTGGTAGCCCAGCTTCATGGCCCGCCACATCGACGACAGGGCGGGGGGCAGGTCCCCCGGCCCGCCGGGCTTGGGCCCGCCGGCCGGCGCCTCAGGTGAGGGCCTCATACGCCGCCCCTTCCTCTTCGCCGGTGTCGCCCGCGTCGAAGCGCTGGGCCTGGAGGTTGAACATGGTGGCGTAGCGGCCGTTGTGGGCCATCAGCTCCTCGTGGGTACCCAGCTCGACCACCCGCCCGTGCTCCAGCACGCAGATGCGGTCGGCCTGGCGGACGGTGGAGAAGCGGTGGGAGATCAAGATGGTGGTGACACCCCGGGTGGCAGCCAGGATGCGCTCGAAGATCTCGGACTCGCCCCGCACGTCGAGCTGGGCGGTCGGTTCGTCGAGCAGCACCAGCCCGGCGCCCTGGTGCACGGCGCACAGGGCGCGGGCCAACGCCACCCGCTGCCACTGGCCGCCGGACAGGTCGGTGCCGCCCTCGTACCCCTTGGACAGCGGCGTGTCGAGGCCGGCCAGCCCGTCGGCCCCGGCCTCGGCCAGTGCGGCCAGGATGACGTCGTCGGGCGCCCCGGCCGGCGCAACGTTGTCCCGCAGGGGCAGATCGAAGCGGGTGAAGTCCTGGAAGACGGCCGTCACCCGGGAACGCCAGTCGTCCACCGCCATGGCCCGCAGGTCGATGCCGTCCACTTCGATGGCGCCCGATGCCGGGTCGTACAGCCGGCACAACAGCTTGGCCAGGGTGGTCTTGCCGGCCCCGTTCTGGCCCACGATGGCCAGCGACGACCCGGCCTCGATGATGAGGTCGAAGCCCTCCAGCACCGGCCGGCCGCCCTGGGGGTAGGCGAAGGTCACGTTCCGGAAGCGGATCTCGCTGGCCGGCGTGCCCGCAGCCGGAACCGGTGGGCCCGGCGGTGGGGCGAGCGCCCCCTTGGGCCCCATGGCGTCCCTGAGGCGGAGCACGGCGGCCACCGGCGCCGACGCTCCGTCCATGGCCCAGTTGAGGCCTCCGAAGGCGATGGCGCTGGTGCCCACCGCCACCTGGGCGAACACCACCAGTTCGTCGAGGGCCAATCGGCCGCTGGTGGCCCCGCTGGCCAGCGACCAGAACACGATCACGTTGGCCCCCGCGACCAGGAGGAGGCACCAGATCACGGGCTTCTCCCGCAGGCGGGTGGCCCGGTACTGGAGGTCGAACAGCTGGCGCCGGCGGGCGATGAAGCGGTCGATCGTCCACCCGGCCAGGCCGAACAGGCGCAGCTCCTTGGCCGCCGGCGGGTCCACGGCCAGCCGGTAGGCGTACTCGGCGTGGCGCTGCGCCTCCCGCACATCGTCGGTGTTGCGGTCCCGCCACACCGAGCTCTCCCGCAACAGCCAGTGGGTGGCGAGCCAGGCCCCCGCCAGCAGGGGCGGCGCCCACCAGGTGTACCGGAACAGCACCAGGGCCGACGACGCCCCGCCGACCGCCTCGACCAGGCCGCCGGCGATGAAGTCCATGTTCATGAACATGGGCGGCCCGGTCATGCCGAAGTCGAACTCCCGGGCGGTGGTGAGATCGCTGGTGAGCTCGGGGTCCTCCAGGTGGCCCATGCCCGGCGGGCGCACGCACGCCTCCGACAGCCGGTCGTACAGGTAGGCCGACACCCGGCTGCCGAGGTTGGCGCTCACCGCCTGGTGCATGGGCGCCAGTACCTGGAGCAGGACGAACACCACGCCCATCAGGACGAGGGGGCCGGCCAGGTCGTGGCCGGCCTGCACGGCGCCGATGAGCACGCCCATGGCCACCGCGAAGACCGCCGGCAGCACGCCGCGCAGCACCAGCACCACCCACCAGGTCACCGCCAGGGGGCCATCGGCCCGCGGCAGGACGGCGAAGAACTGCCATTCCTTGCGTTGGCGTAGCCGGCTGAGCATCGGTGGAACGATGGCACATTCGCGGAGGAACAGTTCTCCACGGGCCGTGGACGTGCCAAGCTTGAGAGGCATCGCACGATGACGCTGGGAAGGAGGGCCCGATGGTCGAGCGAGCCCCGGACGGAATGCGGCGTTTCACGATGCGCCGCGAGTTCGACGTATCGGGCGTCTCCGGAACCGGGATCGTGCTGGAAGGCGTCCACTTCTCCACCGGCGTGGTGGTGATCCACTGGCTGACGCCGCCGCCGCGCGGGTCGATCAGCGTCTTCGACGACATCGAGCAGTTCCTCGCCATCCACGTGCGGCCCCACCCCGACAACCGCACGGTGCTGCGCTGGGAGGACGGGAAGGAGATGGTGTGTGACCAGCTCCCGTCCGACGAGGTGGTCCCCAACGGCTCCCGCCCGGTGGCGCCCGCCCTCTGAGCGGGCGCACTGACCCCTCGGGCGCCGGCCGGACGGCCCCAGCACCGCCCGAACGGACCCGGTTGTCGACTTCGACTGTTCAATTCGACGCGGGCTGTCCTTTCCCCTTCACGGGTGGGCACGCCGTGCCTCATCAGGCATCCTGGGGCATGGTGCAGCGGTGACCGACGAGGAGGCCATGCTCCTCGCCCTGGAGGAGGCGGCGGCGGCGGCGGCCCATGGCGACGTGCCGGTGGGCGCGCTGGCCCTGCTCGGCGGTGAGGTGGTGGCGCGGCGCCACAACGAGCGCGAGCTACAGGGCGACCCGTCCGCCCACGCCGAGCTGCTGGCCATGCGTGACGCCGCCCGGTTCCTCGGCTCGTGGCGGCTGGAGGGGGTGACCGTGGTCGTCACGCTCGAGCCGTGCCCGATGTGCGCCGGGGCACTGGTCGCCGGGCGGGTCGACCGTGTGGTGTTCGGGGCCACCGACCCGAAAGCGGGGGCGTGCGGGACGCTCTACAACCTGTGCGCCGACCCCAGGCTCAATCACGAGGTGGCGGTGACGCCCGGCGTGCTGGGCGCGGACGCGGCCGCCCTGCTCACCGGGTTCTTCGCCACCAGGCGCTGACCGCCGCCAGCCGGCGCCGAGGGGGCTGGGGCCCCGTCAGTGGCCGGCGGACATCCCGACAACGGGCTGGTTCAGTCTGATGCCGCCGGTGGAGCCCTGGAACCTGGCGTCCCCGAAGGCGAACACGCCCCCGTCGGATGCGGTGAGGAAGTACCCCTTGCCGGTGGGCGAGGAGTCCATGCCGACAACCGGCTGGTTCAGCCTGGTGGCGCCGGTGGACCCCTTGAAGACGGCGTCGCCGAAGGCGAAGATGCCGCCGTCGCCCGCCACCAACCAGTAGCCTGCGCCACTGGCCGACGGAGCCATGCCGACTACCGGCTGGTTCAGCCTGGTGGCGCCGGTGGACCCCTTGAAGACGGCGTCGCCGAAGGCGAAGATGCCGCCGTCGCCCGCCACCAGCCAGTAGCCCTTCCCCGACGGCGTGGCCGCGATGGCGACGATCGGCTGGTTCAACCTGAGGGCACCGGTGGACCCGAGGAACCTGGCGTCACCGAAGGCGAACACGCCGCCGTCCTTGGCCACCAGCCAGTAGCCGTTGCCCGACGGCGTCGGCGCCATGCCCACCATCGGCTGGGCCAGGCGCAGAGCGCCGGTGGAGCCGCGGAACCTGGCGTCGCCGAAGGCGAACACGCCGCCGTCGGCCGCCACCGTCCAGTACCCGCGGTTGGTGGCCGTGCCGGCCATGCCCACCATGGGTTTGGCCAGGCGCACGGCGCCCGTGGATCCGAAGAACCCGGCGCCACCGAAGGCGAAGATGCCGCCGTCACGGGCGACCAGGCGGTAGCCGGAACCGGTGACCAGTGCTGCGGACGAACGGGCCACCAGCAGACGGTCGACCACGGGCCGCACCCCGATCTGGACCAGTGCCGACTCGGCCTTGGCGGCGTCGGCACCGGGGACGAGCACGAGCAGGCCGCCGTTGCGCCCGGAGGCAGTTGCGAGCAGGGAGGCGTCGAGGGGAACGTCGGAGTCGCCGACGTACGCCACGTTGGTGGGCAGCTTGCGCTCCTTGGCCTCGACATCGACGGCCAGCGAGACACTGGCGGTGTCGCCGCCGCCCACGCGCTTGGCGCCCGGCAACGAGGCGACCACCGCGTCGGAGACGGCGCCTGCGCCGCCCACCACCAAGGTGACGTTGCTGTTGAGGGCGGCGATGGCCTCCCGCGTGGCGGCGGGCACACTGTCCCGGTCGGTGAACAGGATCGGCACCCGCATGGCGACGGCCAGCCCGGCGGCGGCCACCGACTCCTGGGCCGCCGGGTTCACCACGATGACGGTGTCGAAGGCCCGGGGGATCGTCGCCTTCTGGGCCGCGGTGCGGAAGTCCATGGCGACGGCGATCTGCTTGGCCGTGTCCGCCGGCGACGAGCCGGCGATGCGGGTGATCTTGTCCTCCGGCACCTGTGCCTCGGTGAGGGCGGACACCACGCCGGCGCCCAGGGCGCCCTCGTCGCCGATCACGTAGGCGCCGGGCGCCTCCATGCGGGCCACCTCGGCCTTGGCGTCCGCCGTGAGACGGGCCTGTGGCGACACCAGCAGGGGTGCCAGGTTCACCCTGGCCAGCGGGGCCGCCGCCAGAGCGAGGGCGGGATCGCCGTCGTTGACGATGACCGGCCGGCCGGGGGCGTTGGCGGCGTTCAACTCGAGGCCGCCGGGGTAGGCCAGTCGCGACATGGCCACGGCGAGCCCGCTGGGCGTGGCGTCGGCGAGCCGCTTCACGGGCAGGGCGGCCGACTTCAGGTCCAGGTTGGACAGGTAGATGTCCTGGCCGCCGTTGTTGAAGTTGCCTTCGCGAGAGTCGGTCCAGGCCACGAGCAACTGGTCGTTGCCCCTGGCTGCCATGACGGGCCCGTACCACGTGTAACCACCGACACCGGTGAGGCCGACACCCTGGTTCAGGTGGCGGTCGGTGACCCGGCGGTTGGCCGAGAAGGTCTGGCCTCCGTCACTGGAATAGGCGTAGTAGATGTCGCCGAGGGTCGCGAGCGAGGCGACAGGGGCGGGCGGCGAGCCGACGAGCGAGTTGTTGCGCCGGTCGAACCAGACCACGTCGATACGCCCGTTGGGGGCCACTTCGACCCGGGGGACCTGTTGTGCGGCCCCGTTGTTCACGGGGTCGTCGTTCACCCGAACGGGCAGCGACCAGGTGACACCGCCGTCGGTGGACTTGACGAAGGAGATGTCCTGGTCCGCCGCGGCCTGCGACGCGCCGGCCAGGATGCCAAACCGGTTGTCCTGGTAGGCGATGTACAACGCGCCGTCGGACGCGTCGATGGCAAGCCGGGGATGGTTGCCACCGAAGCTGAGCGATGGCGTGGTCGCAAGGTTGCCGGGACCGGCAGTGAAGCGCTGCCACGTCTGGCCGAGGTCGGTGGAACGCGCGATCTCGACGTTGCTCACCACCGGCTGGGTGTCACGGCGGTGATAGGCCACGTACACCCATCCGTTGCGGGGATCGACCACCGGCTGGCTCGGCTCGTTCACCTGCTCGGTGCTCGGAGCCCCTCCGGTGGTGGTGCCACCGGTCGGCCCGCTGGCACGCACCGGTGCGGTCCACGTCTGCCCGCTGTCGTCCGAGCGGGCGACCCAGATCTCGCGGATGTCGTTGCCACCCGAGCAACCGCTCGATATGACCTGGCACCTCCAGGCGCTCACGTAGACGCGGTCCTGGCCATCGCCGGCAGCGCCGCGCTGGACCGTCACCTGCGGGCGGATGTTGAAGGGCTGGGGAGTGGTGCCGAGGATCGCCGGGACGGCGACGGCGAAGCTGCGACCCCCGTCGGTGGACCGGACCACCAGGCTGTCGTCGCCGTTGCCGGCGATGATGCCGCTCTCCGGCCGTTGGTACGGGCCACGGTGGGAGGAGAAGGCGGTGTAGACGTTGTTGCCTGCGCCGAACACGACGCTCGCGTTGCCGTGGGCGTAGCCGCCCGAGTCGAAGTTCTGGTAGCAGGGCGGGTCCGTCCAACCGCTCGGCGCGTCGAAGTTCCCGCCATTGGGCCACGTGACCCCACCGTCGAAGCTCGTCTTGAACGAGCACTCGCCGTCGAGAAGGTCGACGTCCACCGACACGATGTGCATGGGGTCGGCCGGGTCGACGGCGAGGCCGGGGACGTCGCGACCCCTGGCCGGAGCGGTATCGGTCCCCTGACGGTGGTTCTCGCCGAACCGCAACTCACCGCCCGGGGTCTGGGCCCGAGCGGCCGGGCCGGCGATCAGCGCGGTGAGGGTGGTGGTGGCGGCGACCGTCAGGGCAGCGATCCGCCGTCCCCTGCTCGTACGTTGCATCCGGAAACGTTCTCCTTCGTCCAGTTGAAACATCTACTTGACTTCAGGCGCGATGGAGACGGGAGCGAAGTAGATGTCCTGGCGCCCCGTCCCTTCGTCCCCCGAGCGGCTGTCGGTCCACACGGCGAGGGCCCGCTCGGTCTGGGAGACCAGGCCTATCCGGCTGCCGAACTCGGCCGTCTTGTCGTTGACGCCCTGGGGCCCGACACGGGAGTCGAAGAGTTTGTCCGACACCGAGATGGTGCGCCAGGTGGCCCCGGCATCGAAGCTGGTGGCCAGCGCGGCGGCGGCGAACAGGTTGTCCCTGCCGCCCTCCGTCCGGTCGTAGTAGGCCACGTCGACCCGCCCGTTGGGTGCCACCGAAACGGTGGGCAGGTACTGGTGCGTCCCGGAGTTGTCGGGCGTGTTCACCTGGGACCGCCCACCCCACGTGGCGCCGTCGTCGTTGGAGCGGCGCACGAACACGTCCCAGTCGCCGTTGGCGGCGTCGGCCCACGAGACGTAGATGGCATCACCGGCGGGCGCGTCGCCGACGGGTGACACGGCCACACTCGGATAGACCGGGGTGTACGGGTTGAAGCGGTCTGTGGGCTTGACGGCGTCATCGACGACCGACACCTCTTCGAAGGTCCTGCCGGCGTCGCCGGAGCGGGCGAGCACCAGCTGGAAGGAGCCGTCATAGGCCGGGGCGCCGGGGGTGTTCTCGAAGTCGACCTTGTCGCCACCGAAGTCCTCGTACAGCACCATCAGCTCGCCCTTGATCCCGAAGAAGGGCGTGGCCGCGCCGACACGCTCGCGCTGGGCCGACACGCTGACACCCTCGCCGAAGGTGGCGCCGCTGTCGGTGGACGTGGCCATGACCACCGGGTTGGGCGGCGCTCCCAAGGCGTTGGTGACCGTTTCCACCGCCGCCGTGGCCTGCACGAAGCTCACGTGGACGGTGTTGGCGTTCACCAGCACCCGGGGCTGGTACGCGTGGGGACCGGCGACCTTGGTGGGCACCGAGAAGCTCCTGCCGTCGTCGTCGGACTTCGCGAGCCACACGGCGGTCGGGTTGTTCGCCGGGTCGGACAGCGTGACATACGTGACGTACAGCCCGCCGTCGGCGTCGTACGCGAGATCAGGTGCGTAGGTGCGCACCTCGCCGGCCGGGAGAGGGACATCGGTGGAGGTCCAGGTCTGTCCTGCATCCACGGACCGGCGCACGACGGCCGAGAACTGGGGACGGTCGAGCCTGGCCGCCACCACCATGGTGTCGGCATTCTTGGGGGACGCCACCACGGCCGGCGAGTTGAAGGCATCGAGCGAGCCGGAGGCCGTCGAGGAGGTGACCGGCCGGTTCGTGCCCGCCCTGACCTCCATGCGGGGCGGGTTGTGATGGCCCGAGCTCACCGCCCAGCCGATACCCACCAGGACCAGGCCGAGCCCGGCAACCGCGGCCAGGGCGGCAGTACGACCGCGGTCGCCACGACGGGGGGTGAGGGCGGGGTCGTAGGTCACGCCCTCGCCGACATCAGGGTCGGTATCCAATGCCTGCTCCTTGTCCTCGGCTGCCCGCGTGCGCTTCGTACCGGGCCCGACATGGGTTCGGGCCGTCCGAGTGATTGCCCGCAGCCACAGCCACCCCCAGCCTCCCCTTCCCGACGGAAGTGGCCTTTCGAACCATGCACAAGTCCACTACTTCGTTTTCAGACGTCCGGCGGAATCCTTACAGCTTTGCCGGGTACCCGCTTGGATCCCCCGAACCGGTCACCTGGCCAAACCCGGGGGTCCGGGCGTGGCGAAGGGGCAGCCCGGAGGCTGCCCCTTCGCTGGAACCAGGCGCTGTGTGGAGCCGGACTACCGACGTGCGCTGGCAGGAGCCTTGCGGTCACGACGACCGGCCAGGACCAGGGCCGAAGCGCCGAGGGCCAGCACAAGGCCGACACCGACGAGAGCGATGGCCAGGACAGGCGAGCCGTCACCACCACCGGACATCGACACCATCACGGAGCGACGAGCCGGCGCAGTGGCGGGAGCCGACGCAGGAGCCGGGCTGACCGCGGGGGCCGGAGCCACGACGGGAGCCGGCGCCGGGACGGCGGGAGCCGGAGCGACTGCCGGGGCAGCGGCCGGAGCCGGAGCGGCGACCGGAGCCGGGGCGCTGGTGCGAGCCGGAGCGCTGGTGCGAGCCGGAGCGCTGGTGCGAGCCGGAGCGCTGGTGCGAGCCGGAGCGGCGACGCGAACCCGAGGCGTGGCGGCACGAGCCGGCGTGGCGGCGGCAACCGGGGCCGGCGTGGCGGCGGCTTCGTCGGCCGGAGCGGCCGCGACAGGCTCGGCGGCGACGGGCGACGGTGCGACCTGGAACGAGATGCGTGCCGGCGTGCCGGACTGGTTCGCTCCGGTGGCGGTCATCTGGGTGGCGATCAGCGTGTAGGAGCCAGCCTCGACGTCCGGAACGGTGAACGAGAAGGCGATGTTGCCGGCGGCATCAGGCCGACCGCTCCACAGCGTGGAGCCGGTCCGGCTGTTGAAGTGCAGCACGACCGGCTCGGTGGAAGGAGCGTCGGTGCCGTGGGGGGCGAAGTTCTTGCCCGTACCGTTCACCGTCGTGCCGGCGGGCGCCGACGACGGGTTCACCGACAGCGTGGCCAGCGACGTGCAGGCGTAGGCGAACGAAGCGATGAGCAGGGGAACAACCAGTGTGCCCAAGGCCGTCGCGAACAGGGCCCGCTTCCTCGTTTGCGTCATACGTGTCCCTTTCTCCTGTCTCGGCTGCCCCGCCTCTCAGCAGAACTGCCACCCCGGCGCACCCGGCTGGAAGGAAGCTTACCGTGCCGGGCCCCTATCTCCAATAGGTGCATGATGGAAATAGTTCGGGCCAACATCTGCCGTTCCGCCCCGCTATCATCTCGGCCGAACGCAGCGGCGCCGGGCGGGCTCGCGTGCGTCACGAGGGGAGATCTCATGAGCTCGACGGGAAAAAGGTCGCGCCGTACCGGATGGAAGGCATTGCCAGCGGTTGTGCTGTCCGCCGCGCTGCTGGCCCCGTCGCAGCCTGCATCGGCCGCCATCACCACGATCCGCGTCAGCGTTGTCACGAACGGCGCTCAAAGCGCCGGTGGCGCACTCACGACCAGTCCTGCCATCTCGGCGGACGGGCAGGTGATCGCCTTCACCTCGTCCGCGACCAACCTGGTGCCGAACGACACCAACGCCGTGCCCGACGTGTTCGTCCACAACCGGGCCACTGGCACCACCGTCCGGGCCAGCGTGGCCAGCGACGGCACGGAGGCCAACGGAAACAGCGCCGCCCCGGCCATCAGCGCCGACGGCCGCTATGTCGTCTACCAGTCGTCTGCCACCAACCTGGTCGCCGGCGACACCAACGGCCAGACCGACGTCTTCGTGTTCGACCGCCAGACCTCGGCCACCACCCGGGTGGACGTCCCGACCGGCGGGGGCCAGGCGACGGGTGCCGCGAGCACCGCCCCGGCAATCAGCGCCGACGGGACGTCGGTCGCCTACCAGTCGGCAGCCACCAACCTGGTCGCCGGCGACACCAACGGCCTGCCGGACATCTTCGTCACCGACCGCACCGGCTCCGTCACCACGACCCGGGTGAGCATGGCCACCGGCGGGACGCAGGCAACGGGTCCCGCCACCCCGGCGGCCACGGCCGGCAGCCAGGTGCCCGCCATCAGCCGGGACGGTCGTTTCGTCTCGTACACGTCGTCCGCCACCAACCTGGTCGCGGGCGATACCAACGGCGTGACGGACGTGTTCGTCACCGACCGGCAGGGCACCCTCACCACCACCCGGGTCAGCGTGGCGAGCGGTGGCGGCCAAGCGCTCGGCGGCGGCAGCACCAGCTCGAGCATCAGCGGGGACGGCACCGTCGTGTCCTTCAGCTCCGACGCCACCACCCTCGTGGCCGGCGACACCAACGGCGCCACCGACGTGTTCGCCCACGACCGGTCCGGCGGCACCACCACGAGGGTGAGCGTCCCGACCGGCGGCGGCCAGGCCACGGGCGGGCCCAGCGGCTTCCCGTCGGTCAGCGCCGACGGACGGTTCGTCACCTTCGACTCCACCGCCACCAACCTGGTGAGCGGCGACACCAACGGCGAAGCCGACGTCTTCCTCCATGACCGGCTGAGCGCCGCGACGACTCGGGTCAGCCTCGCCACCGGCGGCGGCCAGACGAACGCCGGCAGCGTGTTCGCGAAGGTCAGCGACGGCGGCCGATACGTGGCGTACGCGTCCGAGGCCACCAACTTGGTGCTCGGTGACACCAACAACACGTCGGACATCTTCGTCACCGACCGGCTGGCGCCCGACGCGGCTGCCCTGGGGTACCGCATGGTGGCGGACGACGGGGGCGTCTTCGCCTTCGGCGACGCCCGGTTCCTCGGCTCCACCGGTGGCACCAACCTGGCCAAGCCCATCGTCGGCATGGCCGCGACGCCCACCAGGGGTGGCTACTGGCTGGTGGCGGCCGATGGCGGGATCTTCGCCTTCGGTGACGCCACGTTCGCCGGCTCCACCGGAGCCCTGCGCCTCGCCAGGCCGGTCGTCGGGCTGGCGGCCACACCGTCGGGCAAGGGCTACTGGCTGGTGGCGGCCGACGGCGGCGTGTTCGCGTTCGGCGACGCCCGCTTCTTCGGTTCCACAGGTGCGCTCAGGTTGAACCAGCCGATCGTGGGTATGGCCGCCTCGCCCACCGGCGCCGGGTACTGGCTGGTGGCGTCCGACGGCGGGGTCTTCGCCTTCGGTGACGCTGCCTTCAAGGGGTCCACCGGCGCCCTCAGGTTGAACCAGCCGGTCGTCGGAATGGCCGCCTCGCCCACCGGCGCCGGGTACTGGATGGTGGCGTCCGATGGCGGGGTCTTCGCCTTCGGTGACGCTGCCTTCAAGGGGTCCACCGGCGCCCTCAGGTTGAACCAGCCGGTCGTGGGCACGGCATCGACGCCGAGCGGCAAGGGCTACTGGCTCGTGGCCTCCGACGGCGGTGTGTTCGCCTTCGGCGACGCCCAGTTCTTCGGTTCCACCGGCGCGATCAAGCTGAACCGACCGATCGTCGGGCTGTCCAGCAACTGACCCGGCGTTTCGAGCGGCGGAGGCCTTCCGGGCGCCAGGCCTTGACGCGCCTCGGCGTCTGCGGACTGGTCCTGCTGTCGGCGGCAGCGTCGGCGCCCCGCCCGGCGCGGGCGGTGCCGGCCGGGCCTGACCTGGATGCCACCTTGGCCACATCCCCCGGCGGGTGCGGCGAGCCGGAGCCGGCAGGTGCCACCAAGCTGTTCATCGCCGTGCCGACTTCGGCGGCCGCCAGTGCCACGGCCGCCCTCGAGACGTCGGGCGCCACCGCATTGCGGTCTCGGGGAAGCGGCGTGGTGAGCTTCACCGCCCGGCGGGGGGCGGCCGAGGCGGCCCTCGCCGGCGCGGGGGTTCCGGCCCACGTGAGCCCCGACTGCCGGGGGACGCGCGCCGGGGCACCGAACGATCCTGGGTACCCCTCCCAGTGGGGCCTCCCGGCCGTCAGGGCGTCGGCCGCCTGGGACCGCACCCACGGGTCGCCAGGCGTGGTGGTCGCCGTCGTGGATTCCGGTATCGACGGCACCCACCCCGACCTGGCCGGCAAGGTGGTGCCCGGCTACGACGCGGTGAACGGGACGGCGCTCGCTCCCGGCGACACCGACCTGGCTGGTCATGGCACGGCGGTGGCGGGTGTGATCGCCGCGACGCCCGACAACGGCGGCGGCCTGGCCGGTCTCGGCTGGGACACCCGGGTGGTGGCCGTCAAGGACGGCGACGCCACGCCGCTCCGCAGCGCCACCGTCGCTGGGATCCGCTGGGCCGCCGACAACGGATTCCGGCTCGTCAACGTGAGCTCCGGCTACCCCGACCCCGACGCCAACGAGGCAGCGGCCGTGGCCTATGCCCGTAGCAGGGGCTCCGTCGTCGTGGCCTCCGCCGGCGACCTGTTCGAGGAGGGCAACCCCCCCGTTTACCCTGCCGCCCTCGAGGGCGTCGTCGGAGTCGGCGCCACCGGGTTCGACGGCGCCAGGGCCCGTTATTCCGACACCGGCGGCTACGTGGACCTGGTGGCGCCGGGCGGGAGCGGCGACGGGCTGTTGCCCCACGACGTGCACGTCCTGGCCCCGAACGGCGGGTCGTCCTTCCGGTCGGGCACCAGCTTCTCCACCCCTCTCGTGGCCGCCGCCGCCGCTCTGGTGATGGCCGCCTCGCCGGGCATCAGCCCCGATGCCGCCATCGGCCTCCTCCTCGCCACCGCCGCGGACCTGGGCCCGCCGGGTCGTGACCCGGAGTACGGCGCCGGCCTCCTCGACGCCGGCGCGGCGGTGGCCGCGACCGGCGCGTCGGTCCGGCCCGGTGGCCTGGCGTCCGGCTACCGGCTGGTGGCGGCGGACGGGGGGGTCTTCGCCTTCGGAAAGGCCCCGTTCCTCGGGTCCACGGGCTCCGTCCGGCTGGCCGCCCCGATCGTCGGCTCGGCATCCACGCCGACGGGGGGTGGCTACTGGCTGGTGGCGTCGGACGGGGGGGTCTTCGCCTTCGGCGACGCCCGCTTCCTCGGCTCCACCGGGGGGCAGCGACTCGCCCGGCCCATCGTCGCGATGGAAGCCACCCCGACGGGGGGTGGCTACCGGCTGGTGGCGGCGGACGGGGGGGTCTTCGCCTTCGGCGACGCCCGCTTCCTCGGTTCCACAGGCGCCATCCGGCTGGCCGCCCCCATCGTCGCTATGGCATCCACGCCGTCGGGGGGGGGCTACTGGCTGGTGGCGTCGGACGGGGGGGTATTCGCCTTCGGCGACGCCCGATTCCTCGGCTCCACCGGGGGGCAGCGACTCGCCCGCCCCATCGTCGCGATGGCGGCCACACCGACGGGGGGTGGCTACCGGCTGGTGGCGGCGGACGGGGGGGTCTTCGCCTTCGGCGACGCCGGCTTCGCTGGATCCACCGGTGCCCTCGTCCTCG
>Ga0307504_10000088_pt1 | contig 18841 bp, 18 predicted proteins | sample 19_S_MG_FD_194516 | JGI IMG/M metagenome (GOLD analysis project Ga0307504, IMG submission 194516) | Soil microbial communities from Populus trichocarpa stands in riparian zone in the Pacific Northwest, United States - 19_S | ecosystem: Environmental > Terrestrial > Soil > Riparian zone > Trees... | reverse complement strand
GCTCTTCCGATTGTGGCAGGCCGGCCCGGGCCGCGCGTGGCGGGTCCTCCCGGGCGGCGCACTAGGTCCGCAGGTACAGTCGTCGTGACGCTATGGCCGAGCAGGGGGTTGTGATGCGAATGGTTCCTGCATGGCGGCAACGTGCTCGGCGCGTGGAGGTCGGACTGCGCCTCGGCGTCCCCCTCGTCCTGGTCGCCGGCCTCCTCGGGGCGCCCGCCGGCCCCGGCAGCGCCCAGACCGCCGCCTCGCCCATCCCGCCCGGCGGCGTGGCCCAGGGCCTCAAGGTCGTCGGTTACAGCGACCTCGGGGGCAAGGGGCTCAACGGGGAGCTTGTGGTGGTGGGCACCACCGTGGTGGTGGGGGCGGGCTACGTGCCCCAGAGCACGATGCAGAGCGCCAACAACGAGCTGGCCTCGATGAACCTGTCGCCACCCTGCCCGGCCATCCCCATCAAGCTCGTCGACATCTCCGACCCGACCCGGCCCCGGGTGGCCGGCACCATCCCGGTGCCCGCCGGCCAGGCGGCCCGTGACGTCGACGCGCTCCAGGTGAGCACCCCCGCGTTCTCGGGCGACCTCGTCGCCGTGGCCTTCGCGTCGTGCGACTACGACCGCACCGCGTTCCGGGAGCAGGGCCAGTCCCAGGTGGGCAGCTTCGCCGACCGGGGCGTGGGCTACTACGACGTCAGCGACCCGGCCCACCCCGTCCTGCTCAGCCGCTACATGGCCGACTCGGACATGGTGGACCCCGACGCCCCTGTGTGCGGGCCCCGCCCGACCGGTCGCGAGGCGCGCTGCGCCAAGGACCAGTTCTCGGTCGACCTGAAGCGCATTCGCGACGGCCGGATCCTGTCGGTGTCCACCCGTCCCGACGGCGCCGAGCGGGCCTTCCCGTCGAGCGACGTGCGCATCGTCGACGTCACCGACCCGACGAAGCCCACCGTGGTCGGCACGTGGCCGACGCTGGCGCAGGTGCCGCCGCAATCGTCGAACAACGGCTGCTACACCTCGGCCGGCGCCCGCCACGCCGAGTTCTCGCCCGACGGCACCAAGCTGCTCGTCCCCTACAACGACGGCGGGCTTTACGTCCTCGACGTGCGGGACCTGGCCAACCCCACGGCGGTGGGGCACTGGGCCTATCCCTCCGACTGGAACGTCGAGGGCAACGCCGCCTATGCCACGCCGGCCGAGGTCGGCGGGCGCCAGCTGGCGCTCGTCGGCGAGGAGGACTGGTGGTGGATGACCAGCGCCCTGCGGGTGTCGGCGCCGGCCGACCAGGCGGGCGACAAGGTGGGGTGCGAGGACCTGTACACCACCATGGACCTGAAGTACGTCTCCCAGATCTACCGCAAGCCCGGCGGGCAGATCCCGGGCGACGTCGTCTACGTGGGCCGTGGCTGCCCGGCCCGGGTGGCGGGCGACCGCGTCACCCCGGTGCCGGCCGACCCCTGGCTGTCCGACCCGGCGGGGAAGATCCTCCTCACCGACCGCACCCCGCTGCCCGAGCTGCAACCTGGCCTCAACGCCACCGGGTGCCGGTTCGTGGCCCTGAACAAGCGGGCGCAGGAGGCGGGCGCCCTCGGGGTCGTCTACACCAACCGGGGCCTCACCCCGGAGGCGGTATCGGGGAACCCGCCGGTGGGCTGGCCCACCGAGCCGGCCGACCAGGACCAGGTCCCCAACGGCGAGCTCACCATCCCCGGCATGCAGATCAAGAAGCCGGCATCCGACGCGCTGCGCGCCGTGCTGTGCCCCACGGTGTCGGGCGGCGTGTGCGTGCCCACCCAGAAGGTCACCGGCGCCCTCGTCGACCTGCCCGGCGAGTGGGGCGGGCTGCGGGTGCTCGACGTGTCCAACCCGGCGGCACCCTCGGAGGTGTCGGTGTACCGCAGCCCGGGGGCGAGGGTGTTCCCCCCGCCCGACCACCGGGGCATCTACTCGGTCCACCACGCGGTGGTCGACGGCACCCGGGCCTACGGGGCGTGGAACTCCGACGGCCTGCGGGTGCTCGACCTCAAGGGCGGCCTGCCCGTGGAGATCGCCTCCTTCGTGCCCCCCGACACCGTCGACCCCACGGGCACGGTGCCGGCCAAGGCCTATGTGGTGGGCGTCGACTACACGCCGCGCCACATCGTGGTCTCCGACATGAACTCGGGCCTGTGGGTGCTGGACAAGCCGGCCCCGGCGGCGGGACGGGGCTACTGGGTGGCCTCGGCCGACGGCGGGGTGTTCGCCCTCGGCGACGCCCCCTTCCTCGGCTCGGCCGGCGCCGCGCACCTCACCGCCGCGGTGGTGGGACTCGCCGCCGCCCCGAGCGGGGCCGGCTACTGGCTGGTGGCCCGTGACGGCGGGGTGTTCTCCTTCGGCGACGCCACCTACCGGGGCTCGATGGGCGGCGGGCACCTCAACGCCCCCATCGTGGGCATGGCCCCCACCCCCACGGGCAACGGCTACTGGTTGGCGGCGGCCGACGGGGGGGTGTTCGCCTTCGGCGACGCCCGCTTCCTCGGCTCGTTGGGCGCCACCCGGCTCAACCGCCCCATCGTGGGCATCTCCGCCACCCCCGGCGGGCGTGGCTACCGCCTGGTGGCCTCCGACGGCGGGGTGTTCGCCTTCGGCGACGCCCGCTTCTACGGCTCCACCGCCTCGCTCACCCTCAAGGCCCCCATCGTGGCCATGCGCCCCACCGCCTCGGGGCGCGGCTACCACCTGGTGGGCGCCGACGGTGGCATCTTCGCCTTCGGCGACGCCGTGTTCAACGGCTCCACCGCCGCCACCCGCCTGGCTGCCCCGGTGGTGGGCATGGACGAGGCCCCCGGCACCACCGGCTACTGGACGGTGGGAGCCGACGGCTCGGTGTACGCCCTGGGCGCCCCGTTCCTCGGCTCCCTCGGCGGCACCCGCCTCAAGGCCCCCGTGGTGGGGCTCGCCACGGTGCCGAGGTAGCCCCGGGGCGGGAGCAGGCGGGCCTCCCGGGCGGCGCAGCCACCCACACCGCCACCCACACTGCCACCCACACCGCCACCCACACCGCCAGGCTGGTCGCGGTCCACGGCGTCCCCCGACCCGACGCCGTCCGGCGCATGACCGGTCGCGCCGCCCTCAGCCGGTTGCGGCGGAGGTGGCGGCGGCAACGGCCGCCTGACCGATGCTGATCCCGCCGTCGTTGGGCGGGACGCGGCGGTGCACCAGGACCTCGAGACCCGCTTCCTCGACGGCGGCGGCCACCACGGCGGTGAGGCGCGCGTTCTGGAACACGCCGCCGCTGAGGGCCACGGTGCCGAGGCCACGGGCGGAGGCCAGCCGGCACGCCAGATCGGCCACCGCCAGGCCGAGCCCGTTGTGGAACCCGGCTGCCACCACCGCCACCGGCGTCCCCCGGTCCCGCTCGGCCAGGATCCGGGCCACGAGCGGTGCGGGGTCGAGGACGATCGGTACCGGGACCCCGCCGCCGCCGCCCGGCGCCGGCGCGGCCGGCTCCGGGACCTGGAGCATGTAGTGGGGCGCCTCGCCAGGAGGCACGGACGAGGCAAGGGCTTCGAGCTCGATGGCCGCCTGGCCCTCGTAGGTGACCCGGGAACGGATCCCGAGGAGGGCGGCCACGGCGTCGAAGAGGCGGCCGGCGCTGGTGGTTCGGGGGGTGCGGTCGGCGCCGGCCAGGGCCAGCACCGCCTCCCACCTGTCGTCGGACGCGGCGCCGAACCGCTCGGCCTCGGCCCGCCCGCCGGCCGCCCCGGCCCACACCATCCCCATGCGCCAGGGCTCGCGGATGGCGGCGGCCCCGCCCGGCAGGGGGACCGGCGCCAGGTGGCCCACCCGCTCGAAGCCGTCGAGCCCGGCCACCAGGAACTCCCCGCCCCACAGCGATTTGTCGCAGCCGAAGCCGGTGCCGTCGAAGGCCACGCCGAGCACCCGCTGGTCGCGGCCGTGGTCGACCAGGCAGGAGGCGATGTGGGCGTGGTGGTGCTGGACGCCCACCGCCGGCAGGTCGAGGTCGAGGGCGAACTTGGTCGACAGGTACTCGGGGTGCAGGTCGTGGGCCACCACCTCCGGCACCACGCCGGCCAGGTGGCAGAGGTGGTCGACCGCCTGCAGGAACGACCGGTAGGCGGGCAGGTGCTCGAGGTCGCCGATGTGGTGGCTGGCCACCACGCCGGCGCCCTTGGCGACGGCGACCGAGTTCTTCAGCTCGGCCCCGACGGCCAGGATCTGGCGCGTGGCCGGCACCGGCAGGGCCAGCGGCTCCGGGGCGTAGCCGCGGGAACGGCGCACCATCTGCACGGTGCTCTTCCGGCCGGGGCCCCGTGGGAGGGACCGCACCACCGAGTCGTCGCAGCGGATGTGGATCGGACGGTCGTGGCCGAGGAGGGCGTCCACCATCGGGCCGAGGCGGTCCACCGCATCGGCGTCCTCGTGGGCGATGGGCTCGTCGCTGCGGTTCCCGCTGGTCATCACCAACGGTCGGCCGACCCGGCACAGGAGCAGGTCGTGGAGCGGTGTGTACGGGAGCAGCAGGCCCAGCTCGGGCAGGCCGGGGGCGACGCCGGCCGCCACGGGAGACCCAGTGGCGCGGGGCGCGAGCACGATGGGCCGGCGGGGGGAGGCCAGCGCCTCCTCGGCCGCGGCCGAGAGCCGGCACAGGCGGGCGGCGGCGGCCAGGTCGGGCACCATCACCGCGAAGGGCTTGTCGTCGCGCGCCTTGCGCCGGCGCAGCTCGGCCACCGCTGCGGTGTCGGTGGCGTCGACGGCCAGGTGCCACCCGCCCAGGCCCTTCACGCCCAGGATGCGCCCCGCGAGGAGGTCGGCGACCGCCTGCTCCAGGGCGTCGGCGCGCTCGGCCCGGACCGAGCCGTCGGGGGTCAGGTACCGCAGGTGCGGCCCGCACGCCGGGCAGGCGTTGGGCTCGGCGTGGAAGCGGCGGTCGGCCGGGTCCTCGTACTCGGCCCGGCAGGCGGCGCACATGGCGAAGCCGGCCATGGTGGTGGCGGCCCGGTCGTAGGGGATGGAGCGGATGATGGTGTAGCGGGGACCGCAGTTGGTGCAGTTGACGAACGGGTACCCGAAGCGGCGGTCGTCCGGGTCGTGCAGCTCGGCCAGGCAGTCGGTGCAGGTGGCGGCGTCCACGCTCACGGCCACGGCCGGGGCGGCGTCGGCCCGGCTGTCGACGATGGCGAACCCGGCCGTGCCGCCGCCCTTGCCCGCCGGCGCCAGGGGTGTGGCCTCCACGGACCACACGGCGGCCAGCGGCGGCGCGTCCTCGCCGAGGCGCCGCGCCAGCTCGTCGAGCCGGTCGGCCGGCCCCTCGGCGTCGACGAGCACCCCCTCGCTGTCGTTCCACACCGAGCCGGCCAGGCCCAGCTCGACCGCCGTGCGGTACACGAACGGGCGGAAGCCCACACCCTGCACGGTGCCCCGCACGCGCAGGCGGCGGCGCTCGGTCATCGGCGCCTACAGGCGAGCGCCGGGCGGGGATGGGGACCCCGCCCCGGCGATGAGCCAGGACCCCTCGTGACGCTTCCACTGCGCCTCGGTTCCCTCGTGGCTTCGTCGGCGCCCCGGCGGGGAGGACGGCACAGCGTCAGCAGATGCGGGGGAGGGGGTCGCCCACCAGCATGTCGACGATGCGGGTGCCACCGAACACCGTCTTGATGATGACGATGCCGGGCGGCTCCTCCGCGATCTCGCCGATGACCGCGGCGCGGCCGCCGAGGGGGTGGGCCCGTATGGCGGCGAGGGCGGCATCGGCCTGGTCGGGGGGGACCACGGCGACGAACTTGCCCTCGTTGGCGATGTAGAGGGGGTCGATGCCGAGGATCTCGGAGGCGCCGTTGACGGCGTTCTGCACCGGCAGGGAGGCCTCGTCGAGCGCCACGTGCAGCTGGGTGTCCCGGGCCAGCTCGTTGCACACGGTGGCCACGCCGCCCCGGGTGGGGTCGCGCAGCCAGCGGGTGTCGGGGGCGGCGGCCAGCAGTACCCGCACCAGCTCGCCGAGGGGGGCCGTGTCGGACTCCACGTCCGCCGAGATCCCGAGCTCGCCCCTGGCCAGCATGACGGCGACGCCGTGGTCGCCGATACGGCCCGACACGATGACCTTGTCGCCGGGCCGCACCTTGTCGGCGCCGAGCTCGACGCCGGCCGGGATGAGGCCCACGCCGGCGGTGGTGATGTACATGCCGTCGGCGGCGCCCTTGTTCACCACCTTGGTGTCGCCCGTCACGATCTGCACGCCGGCGGCCGCCGCCGCCTCCGCCATGTCGGCGACGATCTCCTTGAGCTCGGCGATGGGGAAGCCCTCCTCGAGCACGAAGGCGGCCGAGATCCACTGCGGGCGGGCGCCCATCATGGCCACGTCGTTCACCGTGCCGTGCACGGCGAGGTGGCCTATGGACCCGCCCGGGAAGCGCAGCGGCTTCACCACGAACGAGTCGGTGCTGAATGCCAGGCGCTCGCCCGACGGCAGCGGCAGCAGGGCCCCGTCGGCCATGGGGGCGAGCGTGTCGTTGCGGAACGCCTCCACGAACACGGCGTCGATAAGGGCTGCCGACGCCTTGCCCCCGGCCCCGTGCGCCGAGTTGACGGCCTCCTCGAGCAGGCGCGGCCGCCGGCGCCGGAACGCCTCGATGCGGTCGAGCACCACGTCCTCGCGCGACGGCTGCGACGACCCGGCCTGGTAGGCGTCGTCGTCCGGCTTCTCGTCCTCCGGCTGCTCGGGCGTGCCCGTCACCGGTGCGACCCGCCGAGAAGCCCCGCCCCGGAGCGGGGAGCACGCCCGGACGGCGGGCTGCCTGCTCGAAACACGGTGAACCCGCTCATGCTCATGCGGAGCGGACGGGGATCCTGGTCGCCTTGGTGAAGCGTCCGTAGTTGTAATACGCCGCGCAGGCGCCCTCCGACGACACCATGCACGTGCCGATGGGCGTCTCCGGGGTGCACGCAGTGCCGAAGACCTTGCACTCCCAGGGCTTGATGACGCCCTTGAGGACCTCGCCGCACTGGCACGCCTTGGGGTCGGCCACCCGCACGCCCGGCACCGAGTACCGCAACTCGGCGTCCCACGGGGCGAACGCCTCGGTGAGCTTGAGCGCGCTCTGGGAGATGAAGCCGAGGCCGCGCCACTCGAAGTGGGGTCGCACCTCGAACACCTCGCGCAGGATCGAGAGCGCCTTGAGGTTGCCCTCGTCGCGCACGGCCCGGGTGTACTGGTTCTCCACCTCGCAGCGGCCCTCGCGGATCTGGCGCAGCAGCATGACGATCGACTGCAGGATGTCGAGCGGCTCGAAGCCGGCGGTGACCAGCGGCAGGCCGTACTCGGCGGGCACGAAGCGGTACGGCCGGTTGCCGATCACCGTGCTCACGTGGCCGGGGCCGATGAAACCGTCGAGGCGCAGGTCGGGCGAGTCGAGGATGGCCCGCAGCGGCGGGACGATCAGCACGTGGTTGCCGAACACGCTGAAGTTCATGATCCCGGCTTCCCGGGCCTTCATCAGGGTGACGGCGGTGGACGGTGCCGTCGTCTCGAAGCCGATGGCGAAGAACACCACCTCGCGGTCGGGGTTGTCACGGGCGATGCGCAGGGCGTCGAGTGGCGAGTACACCATGCGCACGTCGGCGCCCCGGGCCTTGGCTTCGAGGAGGTTGCCGTTGCTGCCCGGCACCCGCATCATGTCGCCGAACGACGTGAAGATCACGCCCGGCGTCTCGGCGATGGCGATGCCGTCGTCGACCCGCCCCATCGGGATCACGCACACCGGGCAGCCCGGGCCGTGCACCAGCTCGATGCTCTCGGGGAGCACGTTCTCGATACCGTGCTTGTAGATCGTGTGGGTGTGACCCCCGCAGACCTCCATGAACTTCAGGTGGTCGTCGCCGCCCAGGGCGGTGATCTCGGCGATGGCCACACGCGCGGCCGCAGGGTCGCGGTACTCGTCGACGAACTTCACGCTGCGCCCTCCTGTCGGAGCTGTGTCTGCAGAGCGTCCCACAGGGCGTGGGCGACTGCTGCTTGGGCTTCTTGGATACGGTGAACGCTGTCGGAGCGAACGGTGAGGCAGTGGGCCACGTCGTCGCTGGCGCCCATGCGGCCGCCGTCGTAGCCGGCCAGGCCCACGGTGAGCATGCCCCGCTTGCGGGCCTCGGCGAAGGCCGCCATCAGGTTGTCGGAGTTCCCGCTGGTGGAGAACCCGATGGCGATGTCGCCCGCGCGGGCGTAGGCGATCAGCTGGCGGGAGAACACGATCTCGAAGCCGACATCGTTGGAGATGGCGGTGAGCACGGCCTGGTCGAACGCCAGCGACCGGGCCGGGAGCGGGTCGCCCCACGGCGGCCGGGTGCACAGGCGGGCGAAGGCGTCGGCGTCGGTGGCGCTGCCGCCGTTGCCGAAGGCGAACAACTGGCCCCCCGCAGCGAAGCGCCCGGCCATGGCCGCCGCCGCCGCCGTGATATCGCCGGCGAGGGCGGAGAGGGTGTCGAGGCGCAGGCGGGTGCTCTGCTCCCACTTGCCCTCGGCCGAGGTGGCCAGGTCGGCCAGCAGCGACCCGGCGTCCTTCTCCTCCCGCTCGATGAACGGGTACAGGAAGTCGCTCGCCTCGGGGCTCATCGGGTCCCCCGGCTCATGCCGCGTCGAGGTTGGTGATGGCGGAGCCGGCGTGCACCAGCAGAAGGTCGCCAGGGCGGGGCGTGTCGATGATCGACAGGTCGACGCGCTCGCGGCCCTCGGCCGTGCGCACCAAGGCCTCGTCGCCGTCGACGGTGAGCACCTCGGCCGGCCGGCCCTCGTCGGAGCAGGTGATGCACACGTCGTCGAGGCAGTCGTCGGAGGTGAGCAGGCCCTGGTGCTCGAAGCACACGTGGGTGAGCTCCCACAGCAGGTGGTACATGCGCACGAACTGCTCGGACGCCTGGAGGGGGTCGTCGGTGGGCAGCCAGAGCACGTGCTTGGCCGCGCCGGAGGGCGGGCGGGGGCCGGCACCGATCCATACCGTCTCCACGCCCCAGGCGTCGCCCCGGCGCATGGCCGCCGCCACCGCCGGGTCGTCGGCCGCCGCCACCGCCACCACGATGTCGCCGGTGCGAGCGGTGGTGCGAAGCGTGGCCACCAGGTCCTCGTCGGCCGGCACGGCCACCGCCGGCAGGGCCCGCTTGCCCATGATCACCGGGTGCACGAACTCCACGGCCACGTGGTGCGAGTGGAACGGCCACGCCGGCGACGCGCACCACATCGTCCCCCCGGCGAAGAACCGCCGAGCCAAGGCCAAAGAAGCCCGAGCCAGGTCAGACGTGAGTCCAGCGAGGTCCGATGTCGCGACGGATTCAGTGACGGAGGTGAGCGGAGAGGCGGTCATGGGGAGCCGGGCAAGGCGGGGCAGGGGCCGGGCGTGCGGCCGTCCGGGGCCGCCGAACGCGGCTCCGCAGGCCGGACGCCACCGCCGGCGCAACCAGCTCGCCGGGCAACCTCCGGTTGCGAGGCGAAGTTCATAGGGGCGAGCTCTCCCGGAACTGATCGATCTCGTCGTCGTAGATACTGCCCAGCTCCTTGAGCCACGCCAGGTTGCGAGCCGCCTCCTCCTCGTCGATCTTCGTCATGGCGAACCCGACGTGGATCAGGACCCAGTCGCCCACGTTCAGGCCACCGACGTCGCCCATCACCAGGCCGACGTTGATCTCACGGCGAACGCCGTCGACCTCGGCGATGGCCTTGTGCTCGTCCGCATTGACGATCTCGACCACCTGGCCGGGGATTCCTAGACACATGGCGCGCCTCCTGGGGCTCGAAAGGGTGCGGCGAAGGGTGGCTCGCCGGGGGAGTGGACGCCCGACCGCAGCAGCGTCGCCGACGCCAATCGTACAGGCGAACGTGCCGTTTGCGGGCTACGAAGAACGTTCTGGCAACCGCGTTCAGTGGCCGGGATGGTGCCCACCTCCCGCGTCGGCGACCCGCTCGCGCTGGTCGCGGCCGTTCTCCATGGTCGTCGCCGCCCGCCCCGCGGCCTCGGACGCCCGTTCGCTCCTGGCTTCGAGGTCGGCCAGGGCCCGGGTCTGGGCCTGGACCTGCTCGAGCGCCACCATGAGCTCGCCGGCGTTGCGGGCGGTGCGCGTCACCGCCCGCGACACGACGACCAGGAGCACGACGATCACCACGGCGAACAGGCCCCCGGCGATCGATGCGATCAGCCACCCGCTCATGGGTGCGCCAGCGGTCGCGGCGCGCTACTTGTTTGCCACCGCATAAGTGAAGGTTACACCTAGCAGACCCCCTGTGGTGTCCGGTTCGTCGGATCGAGCGCCGTTCCGACTGGTCCCGAAAACGACAGCGTTCTGCAGTCGTCTTCGGGACCAGTTGGCGGGGTGGGGGCCCGACGCCCCGGCGATCGGGGCAGAGTGGTGCGGTGCCCGTACCGATGACCGCGCCCGCCGCCGGCGCTGAGGCCGACGGCCTCGCCCGCCGCGCCCGGTGGGTGGCGTACGGGCTGGTCGGTCTGCTCGCCTTCAGCACGATCGCCGGCGTGGAATGGTGGCCGCTCAGCTCCTTCCGCCTGTTCAGCCAAGCCCGCACCGGTACGGCCGTCAGCTGGCAGGTCGCCGTCGTGGACGGCGCGGGCGAGGAGCACGTCCTCCCGTTCGACCAATTACCGAGGGGTTACCGCGGGTCCCACCAACTGGCGCCGACCCTCCGCCGCCTTTCTCCCCGCAGGCGCGACGCCGTCTGCCGGGCCTGGGCCGCCGCCGCCGGTCGGCTCGCCGTGGAGGCCGGTGAGGTCCGTGTCTACCGGGTCACGGGGCGGGTGCCCACCGGCCACGGCCCGGGGCCCGCCCCGACCCGCACGCTGTCGGTCACCTGCGCCGGAGCGGGTCCGTGACACGCCGCCCCATTCTCCCGCCGCCCGCGCCGCCGCCCCGTTCCCCGGTCACCGGCGCCCGCATGTCGCGCCCGGCTGACCCGGGAGCGGCCGGCACGGGCGGCCGTGCGGCGTGGCCGCCCCTCGCTGCCCTCCGCCGCATCGACGCCGCCCTGGTGGCGCCCGCAACGGCGCACCAGCTGGCTGGCGTGCGGGCGGGATTGGCGGTTGTCATCGCCCTGCGTCTCGCTACCGGCCCCTACGCCCAGCTGGCCGGGCAGCCCGCAGCGCTGTTCCGCCCGCCGGACGTCCTGGCGTGGCTGCCATCCATGCCACCCTTCGCCGTGCTGGTGGGGCTCCAGGTGCTGGGAACGGTGGCGGCGATCGCGGCGGCCGCCGGCCGCCGGGCCACCGCCACCTTCGCCGTGGCGTGGGGGTGCCTCCTGGTGCTGGCCGGCCTGCGGGGGAGCCTGGGCAAGATCCTCCACAACGACGTCCTCGTGTTGCTGGCGGCCGTCCCGATCATGCTGGCGCCGGCCGGCGCCCGGTGGGGCGACCTCCGGGCGTCGTGCCGGTGGGGATGGCCGGTGCGGGCGGCCCTGGCGGTGATCGCCGCCGTCTACTTCGCCTGTGCCGTCCAGAAGCTCCGCCACACGGGCGTCACCTGGGTCACGGGCGACAACATGCGGTGGATCCTCTACGCGGCCGCCACCGCCAGCCGGGCGCCGACCCGGGCGGTGGCCCTGTTCATCGCCGACCGGGCCTGGCTGTCCCACCTGACGGCGGCCGGCCTCCTCGGCGTCGAGCTTGCGGCGCCTGCGCTCCTCGCCGTCCGCCGCACGCGACCGCTGTTCGTCATCCTGGCCGCCCTGCTCCACCTCGGGACGTGGCTCACCCTCGGCTTGGACTACTGGGGCTGGGCCCTCACCGTCGCGGTCGTGGCCCTCCCGGCGTCCTGGTGGACCGTCGCCGGCGGCTCAACCCGGCGACTCCGGAGGAAATAGGGCCCGGATCCCGGGACCTGCTACGCGGGGTCGGGGGTCAGCAGGCGGTCGGCCAGCTGGGAGATGGCGGCGACCACGGGACCGTCGGGCTCGAAGTCGAGGAGGGGCGTGCCCTCCTTGTCGGCGTCGAGCACCGAGTCGCCCCACGGGACGTAGGCCGCCACGTGGAGGTTGTGGTTGGAGAAGAACTCGTCGATGGCCTCGACGTCGTCGGGGGAGCGCAGCTTGTTGGCGACGACCCACACCCGGTCGAGCTCCAGCTCGGCGGCAAGCACGCCCATGCGGCGGGCCGTCTCGAGGGAGCGGTAGTAGGGCTCGACCACGAACAGCAGTGCGTCGACGTGGCGGGTGGTGCCCCGGCTGAAGTTCTCGGGGGAGGCCTCGAGGTCGAGCAGCGTGACGGACTCGCGCGTGCGGCCGGTGTCGGCCAGGATGGCGCTCACCGTGGCGTGTGACGAGCACAGGCAGCCCTCGTCGGCGTGGGCCGGCATGGCCATGTGGACCACCGACACGCCGTCGGGGGCGACGGTGCCGAAGCGGTCGACGATGCTCTGCACCGGGTCCTTGAGGGCGGGGCCGTCGAGGCGCCGGGACACCAGTCCGAGCGGCAGCGGGGGGATGGCGGCGGCGGCCGCCTGCGACACTCCGAGGGCGACGGCCACGTTCGGGTTGCTGTCGCCGTCGATGACCAGCACCGGGTGGCCCCGGCGAGCCAGCAACCGCGACAGGGTGGCCGAGATGGTGGTCTTGCCCGCTCCGCCCTTGCCGGCCAGCGCGATGCGAAGACCGCTCTCCGCCGGCGCCTCCGTCGGGGTCGCCGCCTCCGATGCGACCGTCGTCACGGGAGGATCGTCACCTCGTCGTCGGCCGTGCAGCGGACGGTGGTGCTGATGTCGTCGTACCGGCCGAGGTAGGCCGACAGGTACCGGTGGCTCTCCCGGAGGGCGCCCGCCCAGGCGTGGAGCCAGTCGACACCGTCGGCCGTGAGGCGGTAGGTGCGGCGGGCGGGCCCGGCGCTCGAGTGCTCCCAGGACGAGGCCACCAAGCCGTCGTCCTCCATGACCCGCAGGGTGCGGTACAGCCCGCCCGGGTCGACGCTGCGCAGCCCGAGCTGGGCGATCTGGTCGAGGAGGTCGTAGCCGTGGGCCGGCGCCTCGCCGATGAGGAGGAGCAGGCTGGCCCGCAGGTAGTTGCGGGGAAGACCGCCCTGGGGCTCCTCGAGGGACTTGCGTGACTTGCCTTCGGTGGCCATGGTGGCGTCCGTCCTCTTAGTAATGGTCGTTTGTCAATGGTCGTGATCGGAGTGGGCGGCGGCTCGTTCCTGCTGGCACGCAGCGGCCTCGTCGGGCGAGTTGTGGCACCAGCAGTCGGCGCTGCACTCGCCGTGGGTGGGCCGCGTGAGATCGCTCCAGCTGGCGGCGAACTCCAGCGCGCCCTCGCGCACGCCCTCCTCGGAGAGGCGGTACCGGTCGCCCTCGCGCTCGAGGTCGCCTCGGTCCACCAGGAGGTCGAGGTACTGCACGCCGATCTCGGCGTCGACGCCGAGGAAGCGCTCGAGCATGCGGGCGTCGGCCTGGTCGCGGTAGACGCCGAGCCCGAACTGCTCGCCCCGGAGCCAGTAGATGACCTGGAGGATCTCGCTCCGCCAGAACATCTCCCGCAACGCCGGTGACTTGGGGGGATGCAGCATCTCGTCCACGGTTATCCTCCTCACGAGGTCGAAGCCTCGGCCCTGCGGAGTATGTAGTCCTCACCTACTGAACCACTCCCGGGGCCTTTGGGGGACCCCGAGAGGAAGAAAAAAATTTCTCGTAATCTGCCCGCTGACGGCGGCCCCAGATAGGTGTAGTGTACACATACCACGACCCAACGAGGGGGTTCTGAATCCATGGCAACGGAAGGTCGCAGCCGCCGGCGACGCGAGGCAGGGTCTGAGCGTACCGGCACCTCTGTCACCGTCACACAGGCGGGGCCGTCGTCCAGCGGCTCAGAGATGGAGAGCTTCAAGCGTGGCCGGCGTGACGTCGGCCTCATCGACGGGTACGACCCGCTCGACCCGATGGCGCCCATCGGCGTCCGCAGCCGGGCCCTCGAGGAGCCGCCCGACGTGCTTGCGCTCGGCCCCCTCAAGAAGATCTACCTGATCTGGATGGTGGGCGGCTCGTGCGACGGCTGCACCGTCGCGGTGGCGGGCGGCACCCACCCCCGGGTGGAGCACCTGCTGGCCGGCATCATCCCGGGCCTGCCCCGGGTGGAGCTGATCCACACCGTCGTGTCCACCGAGGTGGGCCCGGAGTGGACGCACAACCTCTTCATGGCCGAGCGCGGCGAGCTCGACGCCCCCTACGTCATCACGTGGGAGGGCTCGATCATGGACGAGTCCATCGCCGGCCGCACGGGCGGCTACTGGATGGGCCTCGGTGAGGACCCCGCAACCGGCCGCCAGATCACGAGCCTCGAATGGCTCGACCGTCTCTCGCCCGGCGCCGCCGCCATCATCGCCATCGGCACCTGCGCCAGCTGGGGCGGGATCCCGGCGGCCAAGGGCAACGTCACCAACTCCATGGGGATGATGGACTACCTGGGCCGGGACTACCGCTCCGCTTTCGGTGTGCCCGTCGTCAACATCCCGGGTTGTTCGCCGATCGGCGACAACTACCTGGAGACGGCTGCCGCCACCCTGCTGTTCCTCAATGGCCTGGCGCCGCTGCCCGAATTCGACGAACTGGGCCGTCCGGCCTGGCTCTTCGGCGAGACGGTGCACCGCCACTGCCCCCGTGCCGGCTACTACGAGGAGGGCGTGTTCGCCGAGGAGTATGGCGACAAGGAGTGCCTCGTGGAGCTGGGCTGCTGGGGCCCCGTGGTCCAGTGCAACATCGCCGAGCGCGGCATCGTCGACGGTCACGGCGGCTGCATGCAGATGGGCGGCATCTGCATCGGCTGCACCATGCCCGGCTTCCCGGACAAGTTCTCGCCCATCTTCGAGAAGTCTCCGGGGTCGATGCTGTCCAGCACCACCAGCAAGATCACCGGCGGGTTCATCCGGCGCATGCGCAACATGACCCGGGTCGACAAGAACATGACCACCCGGTGGACGGCCGAGAAGGACGCTCCCAGCGGTTGGGCGCGGTCCAAGACCGGCCCCCGCGGCGCCCTGCGTACCTTCCACAAGGCGTACTCGACGGTGCAGCACTCACACGAGGGCGGCCGCTAGCAACCGGTTCCGGGTTGGGGGACGGCACAGGGCCGTCTCCCTCCCGGGTAGTACACGGCAATCCAGGCGAACCAGACAGACAACGAGAGTCCGCCCGTCGCGGGGGACGCAATCAAGGGGAGCAGCGCCTCTATGTGCTTCAAGAATCTGCCCATCGAGTTCGACCAGAGCGGCAAGGCAACGCTGCGGGACGGCGTGAACGACCCGTATGCCGTCACTCCCGCCGCCCCCAAGGGCTACGTGCGCCGTCAGGAGGGCCCCGGTGCCCAGCTTGCGGCCCCGCCCCGGCTGCGTGACTGGAACATCGACCCGATGACCCGCGTGGCCGGCGCCCTCGCCGTCCACTGCGTGCTCGACCTGGAGAACCGGGTGGCGGTGGAGGCCCACTCCCGCGCCATGCTCTTCCGGGGCTACGAGATCATCCTCCAGGGCCGTGACCCCCGCGACGCCATCGACATCAGCTCGCGGGCGTGCGGGGTGTGCGGCGGCGTCCACGCCACCGTGTCGTCGCAGTGCCTCGACATGGCGTTCGGCATCACCCCGCCCCCCCTCGGCACCGAGGTGCGCAACCTCGGTGAGGTGGGCGAGATGTTCTACGACCGCCCGCTGCACCTGGGCCTTCTGGCCGGCCCCGACTACTCCACCGCCCTTGTGTCGGTCACCAACCCCGAGCTGGTCACCAGGGCGGAGAAGACGCTGTCGCCCCATGGCGACATCCACGGGTACCGCACCATCAAGGACATCATGGATGCCCTCAACCCGCTCACGGGCCAGATCTACCTGGAGGCCCTGGAGTGGACCCGGGTCGGCCGCATCATGTGCATGCTCATGTACGGCAAGTACCCGCACCCCTCGACGCTTGCGCCCGGCGGCGTCACCACCACCATCTCCACCTCGTCGTTCAACGAGTACTACACCCAGCTCGGCAAGATCTTCGACTTCGCCAAGGTCATCTGCCGGATCTGGGACGACCTCATGGACTTCTTCCTCGAGGCCAACCCGGCCTACGAGCAGGTCGGGGCCCGCGAGATGAACCTCGCCCAGACGGGCATCTGGGACAACTCGGAGTACTACGACGGCACCTACGCCAACATCGACGCGTGGGGTAATGCCCGCTGGTCCAAGCCGTGTGTGATCCTCGACGGCAAGCTGGTCACCACCAACATCACCGACATCAACATCGGCTTCGAGGAGTTCATCGACCACTCCTTCTACGAGGACTGGACGACCGCCGGCCCGCCCCGGTTCCGCACCGACCCGCTGGGCAACCCGATCTCGCCCTACCACCCGTGGAACAAGACCACCATCCCCAAGCCCACGGCCACCGACTTCCGGGGCAAGTACACCTGGGACACCGCCCCCCGCTGGGACCGCCGCACCATCGAGACCGGTGCCTACGGTCAGCTGTGGTCCACCGCCCTGGCCAACAACACGGTCGACAACCCCTTCTTCGAGTCCACGGGCGACGGCCTGCGCATGGTCATGCCCCGCCACGGCCTCCCGGAGGAGGAGCTGTTCTGGAAGGTCCCGCGGACCATCAACGCCCTCGAGCGCAACCGGGCACGGGCCTACTCCATGGCCTTCACCGCCGCCATCGGCATGAACTGCATGCTCAAGGCCCTCGAGTACTGGCGCCGTGGCGAGACCAAGGTCCACACGCCCTACAAGGTGCCCAAGGACGAGCGCATCGCCATGGGCTTCTGGGAGGCCGGTCGCGGCTGGCTGGCCCACCACCTCCACATGGACAAGGGCAAGCTGCTCAACTACCAGATCACCACCCCGTCCACCCTCAACGCGTCGCCCCGCGACCCGTTCGGCGGCCTCGGCCCCTATGAGCAGGCGATCATCGGCACGCCGCTGCTCGAGAGCGTGCCCGACGAGCAGGTGAAGGGCCTCGACGTCCTTCGGGCCATCCGCAGCTTCGACCCCTGCATGCCCTGCACCACCCACATGGACACCGGCAGGGGCGTCATCACCCGTGAGGTGAACTCCTGCGGCTGCACCCTGGAGTAGTGCCTCCGTCCTCCGACGGTACCGACGCCGCCCGCCAGATTCTGGTGGGCGGCGTTGGTCTGCCGTGGCTCCGTGACCTCGACTACGGGACCCAGTTCATCAAGCGGGTCACCGACCTCGACCTCGACTGGCCCTCCAACGTGGTGATCGAGGACCTGTCCTACTCGGCCCACCGCGTCCTCCACCTGTTACAGGAGCTGCGGCCGGCCAAGGTCGTGTTCGTCGGCGCCATGCCACGCGACGTCGATCCTCCGGGCACCATCCGCCGCTACAAGCTCGACCTCACCCCTCCTCCGGACCAGGAGGTCATCGACCGTCTCGGGGAGGCGGTCGGCGGTATCATCGACCTGGACCACACCCTCGCCATCATCCGGTACTGGAAGGCGCTGCCCGAGGACACGGTGGTGATCGAGGTGGAGCCCTCCGACCGATCGTTCGGTCTCGGGTTCTCCAACGAAGTCGAAGCGACGGTGGAGCCGGTCCTGGCCATGGTCCGCGAAGAAGTCGGCCTTACCGCCGAGGAGGTGACGACCGGATGAGCATCGGGCCAGAGGAGGAACAACTCTCCTACCGCGAAGCGTGGGAGCACATAGCCGACCTGGCCGACGGCCTGGCCAACCACCCCGACGCCGAGGTGGCTGAGCGGGTCCTCGAGCTGCTCGACTGGGTCGACGCCGTCCACCGTGACGGGCTGGGCCGGATGATCGAGATGATCCGGGCCTGGCGAGGCGAGATCTTCCTCGAGTCGCTGGCGCGCGACGAGATCACCGGCACCATGCTCAACGCCTACGACCTGGGCGAAGGCCTCGACCTCGAAGCGGAGGCCGAGCGGGACAAGGCAATCGAGGCGGCGATGGCGGAGATCCGCCCATTGGTGGAGTCTCACGGCGGCGACATCGAGATCGTCTCCGTGGTCGACGGTGTGGTGAGTGTGCGAATGCACGGCACCTGCAACGGCTGTGCCAGCTCCTCGGCCACCCTCACCTATGGACTGGAAGCGGCCCTCAAGACCCACTGGCCGAGCTTCCGGCGGTTGGAGGAGGTCGATGTGCCCGCCGAGGTCAACCCGGAGACCGTGGACCTCGAATGCGTGACCGCCCCTGCCAGCGCCGTCCCCGAACCCCAGGGGCCGTTGCTGCAGATACGCGGGCACGAGGGTCGTTGATGGCTCACGGGCCGCGGCTCGGCCGATGACCTCCGAGATCGAGGACCTGGCCCGCCAGGCCCGGACGCTGGCCCAGGCCCACCCGTTGAGCCCGCTGGCGACCGAGTTCGTCAACCGGTCGGTCACCGAACAAACGGCCAGCCAGCCGGCGCCGGAGATCGGTACCTGGGCCGGCGCCTGCCTCACCAACGGCTACTGCCTGCGCCGTGTGGAGGAGAACCGGGCCGGGCTCGTCCTCCAGGTCCAGCCCGGCACCGGCGCCGACATCGACGCCCTGGGCGCCGAGGCGGCCCGCATCGCGGCCGACCTGCGCACGCCGGGATCGGCCGCCCCCTTCCTCATCGACGAGGACGAGGTTGTGGGGGCCCTCGACCGCATCATCTTCTCGGAGGTGAGCCGGCGTCTCGACAACCTGCGCAGCGCCATCGACCAGGCCGCTGCCAACGAGATCGAGGAGTTCCTCACCTGGTGGACGGTGCAGGGGTATGCGCTGCGGGCGGCCGAACAGTCCTCTGGGATTTTGGCTTGATTGCTTTCGACCCCGGGAGGTCGGATCACCCCGGCGTGGCGGGTCCTGTCCCTCAGGGGCCCTCCCCGATGGGTCCCCCCCG
>Ga0307504_10000087_pt1 | contig 18848 bp, 14 predicted proteins | sample 19_S_MG_FD_194516 | JGI IMG/M metagenome (GOLD analysis project Ga0307504, IMG submission 194516) | Soil microbial communities from Populus trichocarpa stands in riparian zone in the Pacific Northwest, United States - 19_S | ecosystem: Environmental > Terrestrial > Soil > Riparian zone > Trees... | reverse complement strand
GTGGCGGTGGCCACCCTCCACAACGAGGACCAGGTCAGGCTCAAGGACGTGCGCGAGGGCGACACCGTCATCGTCCGCAAGGCGGGCGACGTCATCCCTGAGGTGGCCGGCCCCGTGCTCTCGCTGCGGCCCGAGGGGCTGCCGGAGTGGCGCTTCCCGGCCACCTGCCCGAGCTGCGACAGCCCGCTGGTGCGGGTCGAGGGGGCCAGTGACACCAACTGCGTGAACGTCGAGTGCCCGGCCCAGCGGGCCCGGCGCATCGAGCATTTCGCCTCTCGTGGCGCCATGGACATCGCCGGCCTCGGCGAGCGCACGGTGCAGCTGTTCCTCGACCACCGCCTCATCGACGACGTGGGCGACATCTACAGCCTCGACCTCGACGAGGTACGGGCGATCGACCGCTTCGGCGAGACGTCGGCGGCCAATCTGGGCCACGCCATCGAGGAGTCCAAGCAGCGGCCGCTCGCCAACCTGCTGGTGGGACTGGCCATCCCGCACCTGGGCGGCACCGGCTCACAGGTGCTGGCCCGGGCGCTCAAGCACCTCGACCGCATCATGGCCGCGCCGGTGGAGGAACTGGCCGCCGTGGAGGGGATCGGCCCCACCATCGCCGCCAGCGTCCGGACGTTCTTCGACACCCCCCGCAACCAGGCGGTTGTGGCCAAGCTGCGGGCCGCCGGGCTCAACTTCGAGGGGCCGGGCGCCCCCGACGTCGCGCAGGTCCTGGCCGGGCTCTCGTTTGTCGTGACCGGCACGCTGCAGCGATGGCCCCGGGAGGCGGCCGAGGAGGCCGTCAAGGCCCGCGGCGGCAAGGCGCCCGGCAGCGTGTCCAGGAAGACCACGGCGGTGGTGGCGGGCGACGCGCCCGGCCAGGCCAAGATCACCAGGGCGGCCGACCTGGGCGTGCGGGTCATCGACGAGGCCGCCTTCGAGCGCCTCCTCGAGACCGGCCGTCTCCCCGAGCCGGCCGATCCGCTCGCTCCCGAGTAAATAGGGTCCGGAATCCGGACCCTATTTACTCGGGAGTGGTGGTCGGCGCGTCAGGAGACGTTGAAGCACCAGCGGAAGCTGCCAGGGTCGGCTCCGGGGCTGGCGGCCTGGTCGAAGGTGACCACCGCGCAGTTGCGACCGGGGGGCAGCTCGTCGATCTCCTTGCCCTTCCCCGGGGTGAACGAATAGCGGTTGAGGCCCTTGATCACGTCGAGCTGGTCATCGGGGACGGTGGTCCCATTGATTGCCAGCGTGGCGCTGTAGAGCGGGTCCAGCTCCACGAAGATCTCCGTCTGGCGTAGCTGGAGGCTGTCCGGTTCGGGCGACACCGTGCCCACGGCCCGGGGCCGCAGCCGGGGGTTGGCGGTGTCGTCGTGCATCATGAAGGCGGCCACCATGCCCACGAACGCCACGGTCAGGAGCACGGCGGAGACCACCCGTCGGACCGTGAACAGGCGGGGGGGGCGGGCGGTGGTGGACACGGCGCCCATTGTTGCCGAGGGCGGACGGCTACTGCGCCCCGGGGGAGCCGCCCGGCCGGAAGCGGGGGTGTCCCCAGGTCCCCTGGTAGCAGCCGCTAGCCTCGCTGGCGTGGCCACGTCGAGCATGGCCGACCACGTCGGTCGCGTCCTCGGGGGGCGCTACCGTCTCCTGACCCCGATCGGCACCGGGGCGTCCGCCCAGGTCTTCCTGGCCGAGGACGTCACGTTGCGGCGGCAGGTGGCGGTGAAGGTGCTCCACCCCGCACTTGCCGAAGACGAGTCGTTCCTGCGCCGGTTCCGGGCCGAGGCCCAGCAGGCGGCGGCCTTGAACCACCCCAACGCCATGCGGGTGTTCGACTGGGGCGAGTCGGCCGACGGCCCCTTCCTCGTCCTGGAGCACCTCGCGGGCGGAAGCCTCCGCGACCTGCTCGACGCCGGTGGTCTCCTGTCGCCGTCCCAGGCGCTGCTGGTGGGCCTCGAAGCGGCCCGCGGCCTCGACTACGCCCACCGGCGGGGCCTGGTCCATCGCGACATCAAGCCGGCCAACCTGCTCTTCGACGACGAGGGCCGGCTGTGCATCGCCGACTTCGGCCTGGCGCGGGCCCTGGCCGAGGCGGCGTGGACGGAGCCCGCCGGGGCCATCCTCGGCACCGCCCGCTACGCCTCGCCGGAGCAGGCCCAGGGCCTGTCGGTGGACGGCAAGGCAGACGTGTACTCCCTGGCCCTCGTGCTGGTGGAGGCGGTCACCGGCCAGGTCCCGTTCTCGGCCGACACCACGATCGCCACCCTCATGGCGCGGGTCAACGCCCATCTCGAGGCTCCGGAGGCGCTCGGCGCCCTGGGGCCGGCCCTGGGGAAGGCGGCCCACCCCGACCCGGCCGAGCGCCTCGACGCCCGCCGGTTGGTGACCGCGTTGGAGGAGGCCGCCCGCGAGCTGCCCGCGCCCGCCCGGTTGCCGCTGGCCCAGCGCCGCTCCGGCGCCCGCACCGCGGTGGCCATGGCGAGCGCGGCGACCGACGTGACCGAGCTGGGCGTGATCTCTCCCCAGGGTGCGGATGCGGCGGCGCCAGAGGCCGCTGCCGCTGACCTGCTGCTGCCCGCGGCACGCCGTCGCCGTCGCCGCTGGCCCTGGGCGGTGCTGGCGGCGTTCCTCGTCGTGCTCGGTGTGGCGACTGCCTTCGTCATCTCGGAGGCCCGCGTCCCCAAGCACCCGGTGCCGGCGCTCGCGGGCAAGACCATCGTGGAGGCCAGGGCCGAGGTCGCCGACGAGAGGTTCAAGGTCACCGCCGGCGAGGGGCGCTTCGACGAGACCGTGCCGGCGGACCACATCCTCGAACAGAGCCCGGCGCCGTCGGCGTCCCTCCGCGAGGGCGACGCCGTCAATGTGGTGCTCTCCAAGGGGCCGCAGCCCCGCGCCCTGCCCGACCTGGCCGAGACCGACCAGGCCACGGCCGAGCAGCGGCTGAAGGACGCCGGTTTCGTGCCCAAGGTGGTGCCGCAGGCGGACGAGGAGAAGGCCAAGGGCGCCGTCTTGAGCTGGTCGCCGAACTCCGGCCTACTGCCCAAGGGCACCGAGATCACGCTCACCGTGTCCAGCGGGCCGGCGCCGCGCGAGATCCCCGACGTCACCGGCAAGTCCTACGCCGAGGCCGCCGCCGCCCTCACCTCCGCCGGTCTGAAGCCGCAGGAGAACCAGGTGTTCAGCGCCGATGTGGAACAGGGACTGGTCGTCGCCACGAAGCCGGGCGTGGGGAAGACGGTGGACCGCGACTCAGTCGTCACCGTCAACATCTCCAAGGGGCCGGACACGGTGGCCGTCCCGGATGTCACCGGCCGTCCGGTCGCCGACGCCACCGCTGCTCTCCAGGCTGCCGGGCTCCAGGTGAGCGGCACGGGAGGCCGGCCCAAGGGACAGACGGTCTTCCTCACCGATCCGCAGGCGGGGACCAGGATCCCCCGCAACAGCGGCGTGTTCCTCTACGTACGGTAGGGAGCGCGACGAAGGGTTGGCTGCTCTTCGCTCATGGACCGCGTTCGATCGCACTCCCTGTGGCGTACTGACCGCTGAGCGTGACGGGAATAGGCCGATCGGGCCATTGCCTCTTTAGTTCTCGACGTTCGGGGTGGCTATGGACGACAATGGTCCGTGAACAGGCCACGGGGGTAGCGCTTGTCGAGGCAGCGATCCCCCAGCCGCTGCCGGTGCTCGTCTGCCCCCGGGTCCTGTTCCATGTCGACGCCCGGTCTCCAGGGCCGGGCGTCCGTCGCTCCGGCCTCCCGGCCGGTCGCGGTCCGGCGGCGGTTCCTCAGGCGGTGATGGCGGCGATGCGGCGCTGCGCCTCGCCGGCCAGCGAGTCGGGCGGGGCCTGCACGACAGCCAGCAGCTTGGTCATGTCGCCCTGCACCTTGATCTTGCCGGCCATGAAGTGCTGGATGGCGCTCTGGGGGTCGAGGAAGACGGCCCGGGCCGTCTCGTAGTCGAGGGTGATGGCGACGTCGGCGTCGTCGAGGTGGCCGGTCTCCATCTCGAGCTCGCCGCCAGACGTGTCGAGATGGGCATTGAGCGTGCCGTCGCCGAAGGGCACGTCGGTGATGATCTGGTTCAGCTTGACGGCGTACTCGCCCGCCGGCACCTGGTTCTTGAACTCCTCGCGGATCCTCCTCGCCTCCGTGATCCACTCGTCGCTCAGGAAGGGATGGGTCTCGGCCACCGGCGGTTCTCCTCGGGTGTTCTGCGGACTGCGAACGCTAGCGCCCCGGCGTCGCCGGCCACCCGGCGTCGCCGGCCACCCGGCGTCGCTACCGTTCCGTGATGCCTGCACCGACGATGGAAGGAGCCCAGCCCCTCTCGTGGGCCGGTGGGCCCCACGGAGCCCTCGTCCTGCACGGCATCACCGGGACGCCGGCTTCGGTGCGCGCCCTGGCCGCCACCCTGGCCGCGGCCGGGCTGGCCGTGGAGGCGCCCGTGCTGCCGGGCCACGGCACCACGGTGGACGACCTGGCCGGCGTGGGGTGGGTCGACTGGGTGGGTGCCGTCGAGGAGGCCTACGCCGGCCTGGCGGGGCGCTGCGGCAGGGTGGTGGTCGCCGGCCTGTCGATGGGCGGGACGCTCGCCTGCAGGCTGGCTGCCGACCACCCGGAGGTGGCCGGCCTGGTGTGCATCAACCCCTACATCGACCCGCCGGCCGAGTCCTTCCTGGCCCTGCTGCGGGACTGGCTGGCGCACGGGTCGACCATGCTGCCCGCAATCGGCGCCGACATCGCCCGACCCGGCGGGCGGGAGCCGGCCTACCCGCAACTTCCGGTGGCCCCGATGCTGTCGCTGCTCGAGGCGGTGGTGGAGCTGGAGGCGTCCCTGCCCCGGATCGCCTGCCCGCTCCTGTTGTGCACCAGTGCCGTGGACCACGTGGTGCCGCCCCGCTCGAGTGACGTGCTGGCCGACCGGGTGTCGGGCCCGGTGCGGCGCGTGTTGTTGGAGCGCAGCTTCCACGTGGCCACCCTGGACCACGACGCCGAGCTGATCGAGCGCCGGGCCGCTGCCTTCGCCGCCGAGGTCACCGGCGCATCAGCAGTCTCCCGGGAGACTGCTGATGAAGTGCCGCTGGCAACGCCCTGGCCACACAAACCTGCTGGTCAGCAGCTCGGCCCCGCAGCGGCCGACCCGTAAATCAGCAGTCTCCTAGGCTCGGCGTCGTGCCCGATCGCATCACCCCGGCCGACGTCGTCCATGTCGCCCGGCTGGCCCGCCTGGACCTCACGGCCGAGGAGCTCGACCGCATGGTCGTCGACCTCGGCGCCGTTCTCGACCATGCCGCCGGCGTGGCCGCCCTCGACACGGCCGGCGTGGCGCCCACCGCCCACCCCCTGCCGCTGCAGAACGTGCTGCGCCCCGACGAGGTGCGGCCCAGCCTCGACCGGGACGAGGTGCTGGCCATGGCCCCCCAGGCCCAGGACGGCCGCTTCCGGGTCCCCTCCATCCTCGGCGAGGAGCCATGAGCTCCACCCTCGCTCACTCGCCGCGCTCGCTCTTCGAGCCGGCGGCGCCGGTTCGTCCGGGCAGCCCGGGGTGGCCGCCCGCGTCGGCATCCGGGTCCGCCGGCCGCCCGCCGGCGGGGCGGGTCTGATGACCCGCACCCCCTTCGCCACCGCGATGTCCACGGCCGCCGCGGTACGCAGTGGGAGGCGCTCGGCCCGCGAGGTAGTCGAGGAGGTGCTGGCGCGCGTCCACGTGCGGGAGGGGGAGGTGCACGCCTTCAATGTGGTGCTGGCCGACGAGGCGCGGGCGGCGGCCGATGCGGTCGATCTGCGGGTGGCCAAGGGCGAGGATCCCGGGCCGCTGGCCGGCGTGCCCGTCGCCCTCAAGGACAACCTGTGCACGCGGGGAATCCCCACCACGTGCAGCAGCCGCATCCTGGAGGGCTGGCGGCCGCCCTACGACGCCACCGTCGTGGCACGCCTGGCCGACGCCGGGGCGATCGTGGTGGGCAAGACCAACCTCGACGAGTTCGCCATGGGTTCGTCCACCGAGAACTCGGCCTTCGGCGCCACCCGCAACCCGCTCGACCCCACACGGGTGCCGGGTGGATCCAGCGGCGGCAGCGCGGCGGCGGTGGCGGCCGGGTTCGCCCCGCTGGCCCTCGGCTCCGACACCGGCGGTTCCATCCGCCAGCCGGCCGCCTTTTGCGGGGTCGTGGGCGTGAAGCCCACGTACGGGGTGGTGAGCCGTTACGGCCTGGTGGCGTTCGCGTCGTCGCTCGACCAGATCGGGCCCTTCGCCGCCACCGTCGCCGACGCCGCCCTCCTCTTCGGCGTCATCGCCGGCCACGACCCCATGGACTCCACGTCCAACCCGGGCCCGGCCCCGCTGCCGGGCGCCCGTCTCGGCGATGGCGTGGAGGGGCTACGGGTCGGCGTCGTGCGCGAGCTGGTCGACGGTGTCGACGCCGACGTGGAAGCCAGGGTGCGGGCGGCAGCCGACGCGCTGGCCGACGCGGGGGCAAAGGTCGACGAGGCCTCGCTGCCCACCGCCGTGCACGGCCTGGCTGCCTACTACCTGATCGCCCCGGCTGAGGCGTCGAGCAATCTGGCCCGCTACGACGGGGTCCGCTACGGCCTGCGGGTCGACGGCGCCGACGTGGCCGGCATGAACGCCGCCACCCGCGGCGCCGGCTTCGGGCCGGAGGTGAAGCGGCGGATCATGCTCGGCACCTACGCCCTGTCGGCCGGGTATTACGACGCCTATTACGGGCAGGCCCAGCGGGTACGAACCTTGATCATCCGCGACTTCGACGCCGCCTACGAGGGCTACGACGTGCTCCTGTCCCCCACCGCGCCCACCACCGCCTTCGCCCTCGGGTCCAAGACCGCCGACCCCCTGGCCATGTACATGAGCGATGTGTGCACCATCCCCTCCAACCTGGCCGGCCACCCGGCCATGACCATCCCGTACGGCACTGGCGACGACGGCCTCCCGGTGGGCGTGCAGGTGATGGCCCCCGCTCTCGGCGAGCCGGTCATGTTCCGCGTGGCCGCCGCCCTGGAGGCCTCCCGTGGCTGACCCGACTGCCCGCGATACGGCGCCGGGCGGGGCCGGGCCGGCCGACAGGGCCTACGACATCGTCGTAGGGCTGGAGGTGCATTGCGAGCTGCGCACCGACACCAAGCTGTTCTGCGGCTGCCGCAACGCTTTTGGCGACGAGCCCAACACCAACGTCTGCCCGGTGTGCCTCGGTCTGCCCGGCTCGCTGCCCGTTCTCAACCACCAGGCGGTGGAACTGGCCATGCGGGTGGGCCTGGCCCTGTCGTGCGACGTGCGGCCGAGCATCTTCCACCGGAAGAACTACTTCTACCCGGACATGCCGAAGGACTACCAGGTCAGCCAGTACGACCAGCCCATCAACGTCGATGGCCACCTGGAGCTGCCCGACGGGTCGGTGGTCGGCATCGAGCGGGCCCACATGGAGGAGGACACCGGCAAGAACACCCACGTCGGTGGAAGCGGGCGCATCCATGGCGCCGACCACTCGCTCATCGACTACAACCGGGCCGGCGTCCCGCTGGTGGAGATCGTGAGCAGGCCCGACATCCGCTCGTCGGCCCAGGCCGTCGACTACGTGAGGGAGCTGCGGGCGATCCTCGTCGCCACCGGAGCCAGCGACGGGAAGATGGAGGAGGGATCGCTGCGCGTCGACGCCAACGTGTCGGTGCGCGCCGCGGGCCGCGAGCACCTCGGTACGCGCTGCGAGATCAAGAACCTCAACTCGCTCCGCTCCCTCGGCCGGGCCATCGAGCACGAGGCCGCCCGCCAGTGGGACCTGCTGGAGAACGGCGAGCGCATCGTGCAGGAGACCCGCCACTGGAACGAGGACCAGGGCCGTACCATCCCGGGCCGCTCCAAGGAGGAGGCCTACGACTACCGCTACTTCCCCGAGCCCGACCTGGTGCCGCTGGCTCCCGACGACGCGTGGCGCGACAAGGTGCAGGCCTCCCTGCCCATGCTCCCGGCCGCCCGCCGGGCCCGCCTGTCGGCGGCGGCCGGTGTCGACCGGGCGTTGGCGGCGACGGTGGTCGAGCTCGACCTCGACACCCTGGTGCTGGCCGCCGTCTCCGCCAAGGCGGACGGGCGGCGGGCCGTGAACCGGGCCGTCAACGAGGTCGCCGCCGACATCGACGCCGCCCGCCACCTGGACCCGGCCGCGTTCACCAAGCTGTTGCTGCTTGAGGACAACGGCAAGCTCACCGCCACCCAGGCCAAGCAGGTGCTGGCCGAGCTGCTCGCCGGTGGAGGGGACCCCGAGGAGATCGCGGCGGCACGCGGCTTCGAGGCCCTGGGCGACGACGCCATGGCCGGCTCCGTCGACGCCGCCATCGCCGCCCACCCGGCCGAGTGGGAGCGCTTCAAGGCGGGCGACGCCAAGGTCACCGGTTTCTTCGTCGGCCAGGTGATGCGGGCCAGCGGCGGCAAGGCCGACGGCAAGGCCGTCACCGCCCTGCTGCGGGAGCGGGCCGCGGCCGGATGAGGGCCGGCGGCCCCCGCCCGGTTCCCGCGTTCTGGCGGCAGGAACCGACACCCAGGGGTCGTTTCCTGCCGCCAGAAGCCGGCTGGCGCCGTCTCTCCGCTGCGGCGGTTGCCGCGCTCGTCCTCGCCGGAGCGTGCGGAGGGGACCACGACGCCGCCGTGCGGTCGTCGGCCGGCGCCACCACGACGTCGAGTGCCGTCACCACGACGGCGGTGGCAGCCACCACCGCCCCCGGCGCCCCCACCAGCACCACCACCACGAAATCCGGCCGGCCGGCAACCACGGCGGCGGGCAGGATCACGACGACCACGACCGCGTCCCGAACAGGCGCGTCCGCCGCCGCATCGGGCTTCACGCCACCGGGCACCTACCGCTACGCCACGACCGGCAGCTTCACCTCCAGCCTCGCCGGCACCGAGGTGCGCAACGGTGAGGCTGTCCTCACGGTCGACCCGCCGGCGGGTACCGACCAGCACAGCGTGAGGACGAGCTTCAGCCGCACCACCGACGAGGTCCTGCGCCTCCAGGGCGGTGACGCGCTGCTCGTGTCGCTCCGGCTCGTCGACCAGGGCATCGACAAGGAGGTTCGCCCTTCGCCGCCGGGGCTGGCGCTGCCGGGCGACGCCGGCCCCGGCAGCCACTGGTCCTGGCGTGCGGTGTCCACCGACGCCAGGACCACCGTGGACTCCAGCTTCCGGGTGCTACGGAGCGAGGACGTCACCGTGGGCTCCGACCGGGTCCCCGCTCTCGTGGTGGAGGTCGTGCTGACCATCACCGGCGACATCGTCTCCACCTCCCGCCAGACGCTGTGGGTCTCGACCGGCCGCCGCCTCGTCGTCCGCCAGGACGACACGACCCAGGGCACCTTCGGTGTCATCACCTTCTCCGGCAGCTCGTCCGACACGTTGAAGTCCCTCACGCCCGGCTGAAGGCGTCCGCTCGCCACGTCGCATCCCGTTACCGGTGGATCGCCGGTTGGCCGTAACCTCGGCCCGATGACTGACAACCGGCCCCGCTCGCGCCAGGTCACCGAGGGTTTCGAGCGGGCACCGGCGCGGGCCATGCTCCGTGCCATCGGGATGACCGACGCCGACTTCGACAAGCCCCAGGTCGGTGTGGCCTCCTCGTGGAACGAGGTCACGCCGTGCAACATGCCACTCGACGCCCTGGCCAAGCGGGCCAAGGAAGGGGTGCGGGAAGCGGGCGCGTTCCCCATCGAGTTCGTCACCATCGCCGTCAGTGACGGGATCTCGATGGGTCACGAGGGCATGCGGGCGTCCCTGGTGAGCAGGGAGGTGATCGCCGACTCGGTGGAGACGGTGATGCACGCCGAGCGCTTCGACGGCCTGGTGGCGCTGGCGGGATGTGACAAGTCGCTGCCCGGCATGCTGATGGCCGCCGCCCGGCTCGACCTGCCCTCGGTGTTCCTGTACGGCGGCTCCATCCTCCCCGGCCGCATTCCCGGCGACCCGGCCGGGCGCAACCTCGACATCGTCAGCGTGTTCGAGGCGGTGGGCGCCCGGGCCGCCGGTTTGCTCACCGACGAGGAGCTGTCGCTCATCGAGCGCCACGCCTGCCCCACCATCGGCAGCTGCGCCGGCATGTTCACCGCCAACACCATGGCCGCCGTCGGTGAGGCGCTCGGCATGTCGATTCCCGGCAGTGCCTCGCCGTCGGCCGTCGACCCCAGACGTGACGATTTCGCCCGCCGATCGGGCCGGGCGGTGGTGCGCCTGCTCGACCTCGGCATCCGCCCCCGCGACATCCTCACCAAGGAGGCGTTCGAGAACGCCATCGCCGTCGTGATGGCCCTGGGGGGCTCCACCAACGCGGTGCTGCACCTGCTGGCGATCGCCAACGAAGCCCGGGTGGAGCTGGCCCTCGACGACTTCAACCGCGTCGGACGGCGCACACCACACATCGCCGACACCAAGCCGCACGGCCGCTATCACATGATCGACGTCGACCGGGTGGGCGGCGTCCCCGCGGTGCTGCGGGCACTTCTCGAGGCGGGCCTGCTCCACGGCGACTGCATGACGGTCACGGGCAGGACGATGGCCGAGAACCTCGACGACCTCGACCCGCCTGCGCCGGACGGCTCGGTCATCCACCCCTTGTCCGCTCCCCTCCATGCCGACGGCGGTATCGCCGTCCTCTCGGGGTCCCTGGCCCCCAGGGGGTCGGTCGTCAAGGTGGCCGGCATCGACGTGGCCTGCTTCGACGGTCCGGCCCGGGTGTTCGACGGCGAGCAGGCGGCCCTCGACGCCGTGCTGGCCGGCGCCATCGAGCCGGGCTGCGTCGTCGTCATCCGCTACGAGGGACCCAAGGGCGGCCCCGGCATGCGGGAGATGCTGGCCGTGACCGGCGCCATGAAGGGCGCCGGTCGGGGCGGTGACTGTGCCCTGCTCACCGATGGCCGCTTCTCGGGCGGTACCCACGGGTTCTGCATCGGCCACGTGGCGCCCGAGGCGGTGGACGGCGGGCCCATCGCCTTCGTGCGCGACGGCGACCGCATCGTGATCGACGTCACTGCCCGCACGATCGACCTGCTCGTGGACGAGGGGGAACTGGCGGCCCGCCGCAAGGAGTGGAAGCTCCCGGAACCGCGCTACACCACCGGCGTCCTGGCCAAGTACGCCCGGCTGGTCACGGGCGCCGAGCGGGGCGCCGTCACCGAGGCCTGAGCCGGCGCAGGCGCCGGCTCAGGCCTCACCGCCTACGCCGGCGCCATACCGACGATGGGTTGGTTCAACTTGATCGCACCGGTGGAGCCGTGGAAGACGGCGTCGAAGGAGAACACACCGCCGTCGGCGGCGACGAACCAGTAGCCCTTGCCGTCGGGGTCGGCCGCCATGCCGACGATGGGCTGGTTCAACTTGATGGCCCCCGTGGACCCGGCGAAGACCGCGTCGCCGAAGGAGAAGATCCCGCCGTCACGGGCGACCAGCCAGTAGCCCATACCGGTGGTGGTGGCGGCCATGCCGACGATGGGCTGGTTGAGCGGCTTCGCTCCCATCGAGCCGTGGAAGACGGCGTCGAAGGCGAACACGCCGCCGTCGGCGGCCACGAACCAGTAGCCCTTGCCGTCAGGGTCCGCGGTCATGCCCACGATGGGCTGGTTCAACGTGATGGCCCCCGTGGACCCGGCGAAGACCGCGTCGCCGAAGGAGAAGATCCCGCCGTCACGGGCGACCAGCCAGTAGCCCTTGCCGGTGGCGGTGGCGGCCATGCCGACGATGGGCTGGTTGAGCGGCTTGCCACCCATCGAGCCGAAGAACGTCGCGTCGAAGGCGAAGACCCCGCCGTCGGCGGCCACGAACCAGTAGCCCTTGCCGTCAGGATCAGCCGCCATGCCCACGATCGGCTGGTTCAACCTGATTGCCCCCGTCGAGCCCGAGAACAGGGCGTCGAAGGAGAAGATCCCGCCGTCACGGGCGGCCAGCCAGTAGCCGCCCTCGGCCACCACGGAGAAGGCGCCCGCCGAGGCGGTGTCGCCGGCCGGGTTGGTGACGGTGACGGTACGGGCCCCGACGGCGGCGTCCTGCGCCACTGCGATGAGCATCTCGAGCCGGGTCGACGACTTGACGGTCACCGTGCCGACGACGATGCCGGGCCCGAACGAGACCTGAGGCGTGGCCGTGAAGCCGCTGCCGGTCACGGCGACAGCCCGGGTGAACCCACGGCGTACCGTGGGCGGGTCGACGCCGGTGACCTCCGGCAACGCCAGGGTGCGGGTGAACAAGTCGGTGGTGGCGTCGGTGTCGGCTGGGTCGAGGTTGGTGGAGGTCGAGTCGAACGAGACGTAACGGCCATCGTGGTCGATGGCGGGCAGGAGGACCGGGCTGCTCGTCCCGTTCCCCTTGGCCCCGTCGGCTCCCGAGGCCCGAGTCACCAGGGTGGTGGTGTTCGCCACGACGTCGCGGACGAAGATGTCCACGGCGCTGTCCGTGTCGGCCGGGTCGAGGTTGGTGCCGTTGGAGCCGAACGCCACTGAACGGCCGTCGCCGGAGATGATGCTCAGCCCGGTGGCTGCGTTGGCCTTCGCCCCGGCCGCGCCGGTGGCCCGACCGACCAGGATGGTGGTGCTGGTCGCGAGGTCGCGCATGTAGGCGTCAACCGTGGCGTCGGTGTCGGCCGCGTCGAGGTTGGTGGCGTTGGAGTCGAACGTGACCTTGCTCCCGTCGTCACTGATGGCGACGCCCAGGAAGCCGGTGGCGGCGTTGGCCTTCACGCCTGCGGCGCCGGACGCTCTGCTCGCGAGCGTGGTGGTGTTGGCGGCGATGTCGCGGACGAAGACGTCGGTGGTCGCATCCGCGTCGGCCGGGTCGAGGTTGGTTGCGGCCGAGGTCATCGCGACCTTGCGACCGTCGGCGCTGATCGACTGCTTCGAGGTCGACCCGTTGGCCTTCACGCCAGCGGCGCCCGTGGCCCGGCTGACGACGGTGGTCGTGCTCGCCACCAGGTCCCGGACGAAGACGTCGGCCGTGCCGTCGCCGTCGGCCGGGTCGAGATTGGTGGCTGCCGAGATGAAGGACACGAGGCGGCCGTCGCCACTGATGGATGCCTCGGAACTCGTGGCGTCGCCCTTGGCGCCCGCCGCGCCGCTGGCCCTGCTCACCAGCGTGGTGGTGTTGGCAACCAGGTCGCGTACGAAGATGTCCGCGGTGGCATCGGCGTCCGCCGGGTCGAGGTTGGTGGCGGTCGACTGGAAGGCCACCTTTCGCCCATCAGCGCTGATGAACGGGTTCGTGGCCGGTCCGTTGGCCTTCACCCCCGCCGCGCCGGCCGCACGGCTCACCAGGGTCGTGGCGCCCGTGCGGCGGTCCCGCACGTAGATGTCGGCGGTGGCGTCCCCGTCGGCCGTGTCGAGGTTGGTGGCGATCGACGCGAAGGCCACGAACCGGCCGTCCGCACTCATGGAGGGGTCGTTACTGGCGCCGTTGCCCTTGACGCCGGCGGCGCCGGTCGCCCTGCTCTCCAGCGAGGTGGTCGGAGTGCCGACCGCCCCTGCCGTACCTGGGAGAGAGATGCTCGCAGCCAGTGTGCCCACGAGGGCGAGGGTGAGAACGGAAGCAACTCGACGCCTGGGCATATGGCCTACCTCCAACGATGCCCGCCAGCCGGGCACCGCGCACCCTAACCAGTAGAAACCCCCAGAACAACCGATTCCCGTCAACTGTGGCAAATGGCACCGTGGCTCCCGGGTGCGCGCCGGGCGGAGGAGGTCGTCAGGTGGCCCGGCCGAGCACTGCTGCAAAGGTGGCGGCGAGCGTGCGGTGCCCCGTCGTACTCGGGTGGAAGCCGTCGTCAGCGACCAGCCCCGAATCGGTTCCGGCGGCCCGAGCTGCCATTGTCGCGGCGTGCAGGTCCACCAGCTCGGCACCTTCGCCAGCGGTGATCCGGAGGATGACTTCGTTGTAGGCGTCGACCGCGTCCGCGATGGCGTCCGGGCTCGGCATGGCGCCCCCGGTCTCGTCCGGGCCAGCGTCCCAGGTGAGAAGGATCGGCAGGCGGTCGAGGGGCGGCGCGTTGCCCACGAGCACCCGGGTCGAACCGCCACCGCGCAGAGCATGGACAAGGTGGCCCAGCTGTCGCCCGTAGGCGTCGACCGCCACCTGGGCCAGGAGGTCGTTCACGGCGAGCCACACGAGGGCGACGGATGCCTGCGCGGCCAGCGCCGCCGGGAGCTGGTGCTGGAGGGCGTCGGCCGCCGTCGCGCCGGCGATACCGAGGTTGACGAGCGTGGTGCCGGGCGGAAGGGCGGTGCGGGCGAGGACCTGCGGCCACGCGTCCTTCACGGGGTCGGCCGCCCCGTAGCCCACCGCATCGCTCGCTCCCACGACGACATACCGTGAAGGGCCGGGAGCGGAGGTGCCGCGGTGGGCTTGTCCAGGCAGGCTTGGCATCGAGGAGAGCGTAGAGACTCCGCTCGAGGTGTCGGCGGCCCGGCACGGTTGGCGTTCTGGGTTCGCAGCTGCAACACTGTCGGCACCGTGTCCACCGCCCGAATCCTCGTAGCCACCTAACGCACGCCGCCTCCCCCGCGCGTGCGTCACGACCTCCCAGCCGGGAGGTCGTTTTCGTTCCAGGGCGGACGTCACCCCGCACGACCCGCTGCACCAGAACCATCACCGAACCAGGAAGCGCAGACGACCATGAAGCTGACAGGGGCCCAGGCCCTCATCAAGAGCCTCGAGATGGAAGGGGTGGAGGTCATGTTCGGCCTCCCGGGCGGGGCGATCCTCCCCGTCTACGACCCCATCATCGACTCCACCATCCGCCACATCCTGGTGCGCCACGAGCAGGGCGCCGGGCACATGGCGGAGGGCTACGCCCACGTCACCGGGCGCCCCGGTGTGGCCATGGTGACGAGCGGCCCGGCGGCCACCAACATCGTCACGCCCCTGTGTGACGCCTACATGGACTCGATCCCCATGGTCTGCATCACGGGGCAGGTGCCGTCGGTGGCCATCGGCAGCGACGCCTTCCAGGAGTGCGACACCACCGGCATCACGATGTCGGTCACCAAGCACAACTGGCTGGTGATGGACGCCCAGGACATCCCCCGGATCGTGCGCGAGGCGTTCCACGTCGCCACCACCGGCCGGCCGGGGCCCGTGCTCATCGACGTCCCCAAGGACGTGAGCATGCAGATGATGGACTGGTACTGGCCCGACAGCGTCGACCTGCCCGGTTACAAGCCCACCACGGTCGGGCACCCCCGCATGATCAAGGAGGCGGCCCGCCTCATCTCGGAGAGCCACAAGCCGGTCATCTACGCCGGCGGCGGCATCCTCAAGGCACGCGCCGCCGAGGCCCTGCGGGCGCTGGCCGAGCTCACCGGCATCCCGGTGGTCACCACCCTCATGGCCCGGGGAGCCTTCCCCGACCGCCACGAGCTGTGCCTGGGGATGCCCGGCATGCACGGCAACTACACGGCCGTCACCGCCATGCAGAAGTCCGACCTGCTCATCGCGCTGGGTTCCCGCTTCGACGACCGGGTCACCGGCAAGGTGCCGGCGTTCGCCCCCGACGCCAAGATCATCCACGTCGACATCGACCCCGCCGAGCTGGGCAAGGTCCGCCGGCCCGACGTGCCCATCGTGGGCGACTGCCGCCAGGTCATCGAGGAGCTGGTGAAGGCGGTCGAGGCCATGGGCGGCGCGTCCTCCCAGCCCGACCGCACGGAGTGGATGGCCCAGCTGCGGGCGTGGCAGGCCGAGTTCCCCCTCCATTACGACCAGTCGTTCGAGGAGGGCGCCGCCCTCAAGCCCCAGTACGTGCTGGAACAGCTCCGGGACAACACCCCCGACGACTGCATCGTGGTGTCCGGTGTGGGCCAGCACCAGATGTGGACGTCGCAGCACTGGAAGTTCGACTACCCCTACACGTGGGTGAACTCCGGCGGGCTCGGCACCATGGGCTTCGCCGTGCCCGCCGCGATCGGCGCAAAGGTCGGCATGCCCGACCGCATGGTGTGGGCCGTCGACGGCGACGGGTGCTTCCAGATGACGGCCCAGGAGCTGGTCACGGCGTCGGCCGAGCGGATCCCGGTGAAGATCGCCATCCTCAACAACGCCTACCTGGGCATGGTGCGCCAGTGGCAGGAGATGTTCTACGAGGAGCGCTACTCCGAGGTGTACCTGTCGCCGGACCTTCCCGACTATGTGAAGTGGGCGGAGGCCATGGGCTGCGTGGGCCTGCGGGTCGAGCGCCCCGAGGAGGTGCTGCCCGCCATCGAGAAGGCCAACTCGGTCGACGACCGTCCTGTCGTCATCGACTTCCGCACCGACTCGTCGGAGAAGGTGTACCCGATGGTGGCCGCCGGCCACTCCAACGACGACATCATCGTCGACCCCGCCCACGGCGAGGGCGGGCGATGAGCCCGGCCGGGGTGCCCCGGCACCACACGCTGTCGGTCCTGGTCGAGAACAAGGCGGGTGTCCTCACCCGCATCGCCGGGCTGTTCGCCCGCCGCGGGTTCAACATCTACTCCCTCGCTGTCGCGCCCACCGACGATGACCGCTTCAGCCGGATCACCATCGTGGTCGACGTGGAGTCCAAGCCTCTTGAGCAGATCACCAAGCAGCTGTTCAAGCTGATCAACGTGGTGAAGATCAACGAGCTCGACCCCGACGGGTCGGTCGAGCGGGAGCTGGTGCTGTGCAGCGTGCGGGCCGGCGCCGGGGGTACCCGGGGCCAGGTCATCGAGCTGGTGCAGGTGTTCGAGGGCAAGATCGTCGACGTGGGCCCCGACCAGCTCACGGTGATGATGGCCGGCACGCCGGCCAAGGTCGACGACTTCGAGGAACTGATGCGACCCTACGGGATCATCGAATTGCAGCGCACCGGCCGGGTGGCGCTGCCCAGGTTGGAGCGGCAGGCACCCCGCCTGCGCAGCGTGAGTGGAAAGGTGGGCTGACCCATGGTCGCCAAGATCTCCTACGAGAACGACGCCGACGCCGGGCTGATCGGCGGCCGCAAGGTCGCCGTCATCGGCTACGGGTCGCAGGGCCACGCCCACGCGCTGAACCTGAAGGACTCGGGCGTCGACGTGCGCGTCGGACTGCGCGACGGTTCGTCGTCGTGGGCCAAGGCGTCGGCCGCCGGGCTGGCGGTGAAGACGGTGGCGGAGGCGTCGGCCGAGGCCGACCTCGTGATGATCCTGCTGCCCGACACCGAGCAGCAGGCGGTGTACGAGGAGTCGATCGCCCCCTACCTGTCCGAGGGCGACGCCGTCTTCTTCGCCCACGGCTTCAACATCCGCTTCAACCTCATCTCGCCCCCGCCGGGTGTCGACTCGGCGATGGTGGCCCCCAAGGGCCCCGGCCACCTGGTGCGGCGCACCTACACCGAGGGCGGTGGGGTGCCGGCGCTCATCGCCGTGTCCCAGGACGCCTCCGGCAAGGCCCGCGACCTGGCCCTGTCGTACGCGCACGCCATCGGCGCCACCCGCGCCGGCGTGCTGGAGACCACCTTCGACGAGGAGACCGAGACCGACCTGTTCGGCGAGCAGGTCGTCCTGTGCGGCGGCCTCACGGCCCTGGTGATGGCCGGCTTCGAGACCTTGGTGGGCGCCGGTTACCAGCCCGAGTCCGCCTACTTCGAGTGCCTCCACGAGCTCAAGCTGATCGTCGACCTCATGTACGAGAACGGCATCGCCGGCATGCGCTTCTCCATCTCCGACACCGCCGAGTACGGCGACGTCACCCGGGGCCCCCGCATCATCAACGACGGCGTGAAGGCCGAGATGAAGAAGATCCTCGACGAGATCCGCAGCGGCAAGTTTGCCGAGGAGTGGATCGCCGAGAACCGCGCGGGAAGGCCCAACTTCGAGGCGTTGCGGGCCAAGGGCAAGGACCACCCCATCGAGAAGGTCGGCGCCGAGCTCCGCGCCATGATGCCCTTCATCTCCGCCGGCAAGACCCGCCCCCAGGACGTCTCCGGCGGCTGACCGCCCCACATACCCTTCCCCCCTCTCGCTTTCGAGTAAATAGGGTGTCGATTCGACACCCTATTTACTCGAAAGCCGTGGTTTCCGACCGAGTAGGGGAAGTGGACCATGGTGGACGAAGCGGTGGCTCGTGTCGCGAGCCGTCAGTACGGGCTGTTCACGCGGGCGCAGGCTCTGGCGCTGGGCGTCACGGCGACGATGATCCTGGCCCGTTTGCGGGGAGGGCAATGGCTCCAGGTGGCACCGGGCGTGTACTCGTTCCCGGGCATCGGCGACTCGGGGCACAGGCGTCTCATGGCCGCCTGCCTCGAGGCCGGACCGGGGGCGGTGGTGTCGCACGAGGCCGCAGCCGCGCTGCACCGGCTCGCCACGTTCACCCCGGGGCCGGTCGTCGTCATGCTGGCCCACGGCGACCACCAACATCTCCGCCTGGGGACGCTGCGGCAGTCCACCGACCTGGGTCCCCACCACTGCACGACGATCGAGGGCGTCCCCGTGACCACCCCGGTTCGCACGATCGCCGACCTGGCGGGCGTCCTCCGGCCGGGCCGGTTGCGGATCGTCGTGGAGGACGCTCTGGCGGCCCGGGCGTGCACCCTTGATGAGTTGGCCCGGTGTCACGAGGAGCTCCGTCGACCAGGGAAACGCGGCATGCGGGGACTCGGCCTCGTCGTGGCCGCGCTGGGCCCTGGCCGCGTCGTGGAGACCAGCGCTCTCGAGCGGCGCCTCCTGCGGGTTCTGCGTGACGGAGGCCTACCGAAGCCTGTTCGCGAGCACGAGCTGCCGTGGCGCAGGGACACCCCTGGCCGGGTCGACGTGGCCTATCCGGACGCGAGGGTGATCGTGGAGGCCGACAGCCGGCGCTGGCACACCCGGGAGCGGGACTTCGAGGTCGACCGTCGG
>Ga0307504_10000086_pt1 | contig 18856 bp, 21 predicted proteins | sample 19_S_MG_FD_194516 | JGI IMG/M metagenome (GOLD analysis project Ga0307504, IMG submission 194516) | Soil microbial communities from Populus trichocarpa stands in riparian zone in the Pacific Northwest, United States - 19_S | ecosystem: Environmental > Terrestrial > Soil > Riparian zone > Trees... | reverse complement strand
CGTCGCGGCGTCGCCGCGGGCTGGACCACCGAGAAGCTGCAGCGCCTGGCCCCCCTGGACTCGTGGCGGGGCAGGGAACACGAAGGGCGGGAGCTGGATGTCCTGTCCCTGCCTGGCCACGAACTACGTGCTGACATATTGGGCGTAGTGTCGGGTGTGAGGGGTTTGGGTAACGAGTCGAGGAGCGAGGAAATGGCTGCCAGGGATACCTGTAGTCCGGCGAGCCCAGTCGACTATCAGCTGATGGTCGAGTCCATCACGGACTCCGAGGTCATCATGGTGGGCCCCGACGGCTCCATCTTGACCTGGAGCGACTCCGCCACCCGCCAGAAGGGCTATCACGGGCCCGAGGTGATCGGCCGGAACATCTCGATCTTCTCCACCCGGGAGGACCTGGCCGCCGGCACCGTGCAGCGTGAACTGGCGCTGGCAACGCAGAGCGGCCGCTTCGAGGGAGAGGGATGGCGCACGCGCAAGGATGGTTCACGGTTCTGGGCCGAAGTGGTGCTCCAAGCGATGAGGACGCCTGACGGTGAGCTGGCCGGCTTGCTCTCGATCACCCGGGACCTGACGGAGCAACAGGCCCGCGACCAGCGGCTGGCCGTGGCGGCCCTCATGCTCGACTCGATCACTGACTACGAGGTCATTCTCCTGGGCGTCGACGGGACGATCAGGAGCTGGAACCGGGCCGCCGAACGTCTGAAGGGCTACACCGCGGACGAGGTGCTCGGCCGGAACGTGTCGATCTTCTACCAGGACGACGACGTCGCCACCGGCCTCGCGGACCGGGAGCTGCGCGAGGCGCTGGAGTCCGGGCGTGTAGAGGTGGAGGGTTGGCGGATCCGCAAGGATCGGACCCGCTTCTGGGCCAATGTGGTGATCTCTCCCGTGCGGGATGGCGACGCCCAGCACGTCGGGTTCGTGAAGGTCACCCGTGATCTCACCGAGCGCGTCGAGCGGGAGAAGCTGCTTCAGCGCCAGCGCGACGACATCCTGGAGCTCTCGACGCCGGTCATGCAGGTGTGGGACCGGGTGCTGGCCCTACCGGTCATCGGGACGCTCGACAGCACCCGCGCGGCACATCTGACCGAGAGCCTGCTGCAGCGGATCGCCTCCGACGAGGCCGCCATCGTGATCCTGGACATCAGCGGTGTCCCGATGATCGATACGGCGGTCGCCCAGCATCTGTTCAAGACGATTCAGGGTGCCCGGCTGATGGGGGCGGAGAGCATCATCAGCGGTGTGCGCCCTGAGACCGCCCAGGCGATGGTGCATCTCGGCATCGAGATGGGAGAGGTCCGCAGTCGCAGCACCCTCCGAGGTGCGTTACAGCTCGCATTCGCCATCCTGGCCGAGCGCGGTGGCGTCGGCGGCCGCTCTCTTGACGGCGCGCCGCCGGGGGTCGACCGGGTCACGAGATGACCTTCGGCGAGGCCGTCCCGATCATCAAGCTCGGCCCGAATCTCCTGGTCAGCCTGCACGGTGACCTCGACGACGCCACCGCGCTCAGAATCGAGAAGGAGATCACGGACATGGTGGCGTGCACGAGATCGACCGGCGTACTGCTCGACGTGGGCGGGTTGGCGGTCGTGGACACGTTCATCGCCCGGGTGATCGCCCGCATCGCGGGAATGACCCGGTTCCTCGGAGCCCAGTCCGTGGTGGTCGGCATCCAGCCGGCCGTGGCGATCACCCTCGTCGAGCTCGGCGTCCGGATGCAGCACCTCAACACCGCGTTGAACGCGGCCGAGGGCATGGCGCTACTCGGCCGTATCCGGAGTTGAGGCAGTGGCGACCTCGGTCGTGGCGACCGACGCGGTCTGTGCCATCGATTCCGAGGCCTCGCTCCTGGAAGTGCGCGCCGGCGTCCGGGCTGCGGCCGCTTCGATCGGGTTCGGGCTGGTCGAGCAGACCAAGGTCGTGACGGCGGCCAGTGAGTTGGCGCGGAACATCCTCCGCTACGCCGGTCGTGGGTGCATGGTGATCGAGCGGGTGAGGGCGGGGAGCCGCGTCGGGCTCCGTGCCCGGTTCGAGGACGAGGGACCCGGCATCGACGATGTCGAGTTGGCCCTGCAGGACGGGTTCAGCTCGGGCGACAGCCTCGGTCTCGGGCTGCCAGGCGCGAAGCGGCTCGTCGACGACCTGCAGATCGATTCGGTGCCTGGTCGGGGCACCGTCGTCGTGGCGACGATGTGGGTGCCGTGATGTCCACGACGATCCAGACATCGAACACGGTCGTCGAAGTCCACGAGGCGGCGGACCTCGGTGCCACCCGTCGGGCTGTACGCGACGCAGCGGTTCAAGTCCGGCTCCCCCAGGCGCAGACGGAGGCCGCGCAGCTGGCCGTCACCGAACTGGCCAGCAACATCGTGCGTCACGCCGGTGGCGATGGCTACGTGCTCGTGCGAGCGCTGCCGGACGCCGGCGGCATGGAGGTGCTCGCCGTCGACCGTGGCCCCGGCATCGACGAACGCGCGACGGCCGTTGCGGGTGTGTGCCGTACCGTCGGGTTCGCGGACGGGCTCGGGGTCGGTCTCGGCTCGGTCCATCGCCTCGCCATGGATTTCGACCTGTACGCCCGGCGATCCCGGGGCACGGTCGTCCTGGCGCGCTTCTGGCAGCACACGGCCCCAGCCCCGGCGTCGGCCCTCTCCTCGGGCGGGGTCTCGCTCGCAGTGGTCCCGTTGGAGGCCAACGGTGACGCCTGGGCGATCGCCCGCGAGGACGAGGGGGAGGACGGGGACGAGGCGTTCCTCCTGGTCGACGGACTCGGCCACGGTGCAAATGCCCACCGGGCGGCAGACGTCGCCTCGTCGATATTCGCAGCCGAGTATCACGGCGACCTGGCGTTGTGGTTCGAGCGTGCGAACGCCGGAATGCTCCAGACACGAGGAGGAGTGGCAGCGATCGCCCGTGTGGACCGCACACGAAACGTCGTGCAGTTCGCCGGCGTCGGCAACATCGCCGGCCGCGTCGTCACCGGCGCCGGCAGCCGGGGCCTTATCTCGCGGCCCGGCCTGATCGGGACCGAAATCAGGCCTCCTCGTCCCCACGTCGTCGAGGTGCCGTGGCCGGCCGGCTCGGTGATGCTGCTCTGGTCGGACGGGCTCACTTCGCGGGTCATGCTCGACGACTACCCGGGCCTCATCCACCATGACCCTGCGGTGATCGCCGGCGTACTGCACCGTGATTTCGGCAAAGGCAGAGATGACGCGACGATCATCGTCGTCCAGGATCGGTCCTCCGGCCGGTGAAACCGAACCACGAGGAACGCCTCTCCCGCGCACTGGCGGACCTGGCGGCCCGCGAGGCCGAGCTCGAGTCCCGGGCCCGTGAGGTGTCCGCTCTCAACCGGGAGCTCGACAGCACCAACGCCGGTCTCATCGCGCTGCACAGCGAGCTCACGGGACGAACAGAGGAGCTGCAACGGGCGACGACCGCGGCCGAGCAGGCGACGGGCGCGAAGTCGCAGTTCCTCGCCGCCATGAGCCATGAGATCCGTACGCCGATGAATGCCATAGTCGGCTTCACGAACCTGCTGTTGGAGTCCGATCTCGACCGCGACCAGCAGGAGTTCGCGACGACGGTTCGCGCCGCAGGGCTCGCGCTCCTCACGATCATCAACGACATCCTGGACTTCTCCAAGATCGAGGCCGGGCGTTTGGAGCTCGAAGAGATCGACTTCGATCTCGCGACCGTGGTGGAGGACGTCGGCGAGCTCCTGGCGGGCGCCGCGCATGAAAAGGGGCTGGAGCTCATCCTCGCCATCGAGCCCGACATCGTGACGGAGGTCCGGGGTGATCCCGGCCGGTTGCGCCAGGTTCTGACGAACCTGGTCTCGAACGCCGTCAAGTTCACCGATGCCGGAGAGGTCGTGGTGACGCTGTCCGTTGCGGTGACGGGGCCCGACCAGGTGGAGGTGCGGGTCCAGGTCCGTGACACCGGTATCGGCATCCCGTCAGCTGTCCAGTCGAGGTTGTTCGAGAGCTTCATCCAGGCAGATCCCTCGACCACACGCCGTTTCGGCGGGACCGGCCTCGGGCTTTCCATCGCCCGTCGCCTCGTCGAGCTCATGGGTGGCACGATCGTGGTGGAAAGTGCACCCGGCGCTGGAAGCACCTTCTCGTTCGACGCCCGGCTGCGTCCCGGCCGCGATCCGGCGACCGGCGGGCCTCGCCGGCTCGTCGGCGTCCGAGCCCTCATCGTCGATGAATCAGCAACCGGCCGAGCCCTTCTCGGCGCGCAGGTCGCGGCCTGGGGGATCACGGCCGTCACGGCTTGTGACGTCACCGAGGCCCTGGAGGCGGCGCGAGCCGCGGAAGCAACCGGCGACCGCTTCGACGTCGTGATGGCCGGCTACCAGCCGCCACGCTGCGACGGGGTCGACCTGGTCGACGCCTTGGCCGACGAGCTTCCGTACCCGCCGCCCGTGATCATTCTGTGTTCCGCCGCTGGACGCGAGGAGGTCAGCCGACGCCTCAGCCAGAGTGTCGCGGGCCTCCTCGTCAAGCCGGCCCGCCGTTCCCAGCTGTTCGATGCCATCGCCGCCGCCGTGGGCGGGCCGCCGGCGCGGGCCGCTCCCACCACGGGCCCCCCTCCCGTGCGGCCCGGGAGTCGCGAAGCTCCCCTCCGACTCCTGGTGGCCGACGACAACGCGGTGAACCAGCGACTCGTGACGCTGATCCTCCGTGGTTCGGGCTTCACCGTGGACTGTGTCGACGACGGCGTCGAGGCGGTCGAGGCGGTTGCCCGAAATCTCTACGACGCGGTGCTGATGGACTGCGAGATGCCGGTCATGGACGGCTACGCCGCGGCGACCGAGATCCGCCGCCGCGAGCCCGGCGGCCGGCGTGTACCCATCATCGCGGTGACTGCCAGCGCGATGGAGGGGGACGCCGAGCGCGCTGTGGCGGCGGGGATGGATGCACACGTGACCAAGCCGATCGACCGCGACACCCTGCACGCCACGATCGCCCGTCTCGTCGGTGCTGCTGACCCCGCCGCCTCAGCCGGTCCGACATCGCAGGAGTCGTTCGCGGCGCCCGGTCTCGACGAGCGTGCGCTCGATCAGCTCGTCGACATCGACGGGACCGGAGACGTGTTGCGCGTCCTGGCGGCGTTGTTCCTCCGCGACGCCCCGGAGAAGGTGGAGTCGCTTTCTGCGGCCATCGCCAGGGGCGACCTCGACTCTGTCGGCAGGGACGCGCACTTCATCAAAGGATCGGCCGCCACGTTCGGCGCGCTGTCCCTCGCGCGGCTGGTCGGCGACATCGAGCACGGCGCCCGGGCCGGAGCGTTGCCCGAGGTCGGCACCGTCGTCGCTGTTCAGGCGGCGCTCGACGACACGATTGCCCGCCTCGGCCGCTTCATCGGTGATGACACGCCGCTGAGTCCCTGAGCGCCTCCCCGGCCGCCGAGGCGGTCCCTCGGAGGCCGCAGACCGGGAATCCACGGTCGCCAGCGACCTGCGCCGGTCCCCGCGACCCGCCCGCACGCCGACCTAGCCGGCCGGCTCGTGCACGATGACCGAGCGGGCCAGGTCGCCGGTGCCCAACGCCTCCAAGGCCTCGTTGACGTCGTCCAGCCTGATGGTGCGCGACACCAGGCCTTCCAGGTCGAGCCGGCCGGCCCGGTAGAGCCGGATCAAACGGGGGACGTCCTCGCAGATGTTCGAGGAGCCGTACCAGCAGCCGGAGATGGTCTTGCCGGCCAGCACCATCCCGAAGAACGCGGGGACGGCGACGGTGGTGTCGAGGGCGGGAACCCCGACCAGCACGGCGTGGCCACCCCGCCGGGTCATGGCGACGGCCTGGTCGATGGTGGGCTGCAAGCCGACGACCTCGAACGCGACGTCGGCACCCCGCTGTTCGGTGAGCGCCATCACGCCGGACACGGCGTCCACCGAGGAGGCGTCGACGGCGTGGGTGGCGCCGAAGGACGCCGCCAGCGCCAGCTTGGAGGTGTTGGTGTCGACGGCGATGATCCGGGCGGCGCCGGCGATACGGGCGCCCTGGATCACGTTGAGGCCCACGCCCCCGCAGCCCACCACGGCCACGGTGTCGCCGGCGGCCACCTGTGCCGTGTTCAGCACGGCCCCGACGCCTGTGAGCACCGAGCAGCCGAGGAGGGCGGCGAGCTTCAGGTCGAGGTCGTCGGGCAGCCTCACCACGCCCGTTTCGGGCACCACGGTGAGCTCGGCGAAGGTGCCGCTGGCCGCCATCTGGTGCAGCGGGCGCCCGGCCGAGCGGAGCCGGGTGGTGCCGTCGAGGAGGCCGCCGGCGGACAGGGTGATCATGGCCTTCTCACACAGGTGGCCCTGGCGGCGCTCGCAGTAGTAGCAGGCGCCGCACTGCGGCACCCACGACACCAGCACGTGGTCGCCCGGCCTGACGCGGGTGACACCCTGCCCGACCCGCTCCACCACGCCGGCGCCCTCGTGCCCGAGCACCACCGGCGTCGGCATCAGCATCACGCCGTCGCGGGCCGACAGGTCGGAGTGGCAGACGCCCGAAGCGGCGATGCGCACCTGCACCTCGCCGGGGTGGGGATCCTCGACCTCCACGTCGTCCCTGATCTCGAGGGGCTGCCCGACCGCGGGGAGGACGGCGGCCCGGACCATCCTCGGAAGCTACCGCCGCCGGGGGACCGGGTCCTCCCGCTCGGCCTTCTTCACCGCGTAACCGATGACGATGCCCGGCGCCAGGGTGACCGTGGACCCGAGCAGGCAGGCGGTGACGGTGCCGGTGGTCAGCCCGGAGAACCCGGTGGCGGCGCCGATCACGAAGGCGACGACGGCTACGAGGACCAGGCCGTAGCCCACCCGCTTGCCCGCCGCTCCCCACCGCGCCCACCGTGCGCGGGCGGCCCGGACCGGGTCGGCCTCTGCGCCCTCGGCCGTGTCGTCGCTCACCACGGCATCCATCCTGCCTGGTCGTCGCCTCGGCGTGTCGCAGGGGGCGGTGCCGACCTCGGCCGGCGCGTGAACGGCATGGGGGTCGCAAGGTAGCGTCGGGTCGCAGTGGCCGACGACGTGCTCTACGAGGTCACCGGAGGCGTGGGACGGGTCACCATCAACCGGCCCGAGCGCCGTAACGCGCTCACGTGGGACACCGTGCGCCTGCTGCGGGTGGCGGTGGCCGAGGCGCGCGCCGACGACGCGGTCCGGGTGGCGGTGCTCACCGGAGCCGGCGACCGCGCCTTCTGCGCAGGCGCCGACCTGGCCACGGTGGTGGCTTCAGAGGGCGCGCCGCTCCGCGACGCCCACCGGGATCGAGGCGAGCTGGCCGGCCTCTTCCTCGACCTGTGGGAGCTGGGCAAGCCCACGGTCGCACGGGTGCGAGGCGCGGCGCTTGCCGGGGGGTTCGCCTTGGCCATGGCGTGCGACCTCGTGGTGGCGGCCGACGACGCCGTGTTCGCCACGCCCGAGATCGATGTCGGGCTATGGCCTTTCCTGGCCACCGTCCCGCTCGTACGGTCGATGCCGCCCAAGAAGGCGCTGGAGCTGATGATGACCGGCCGCAGGGTCGGCGCGGCCGAGGCGGACCGCATCGGCTTCGTCACCCGTGTGGTGCCCGTGGCCGAGCTCGACGGGGCGGTCGACGACCTGGCCGCCGCGCTGGCGGCCAAGCCGCCTGGGCCCCTGCGGCTCGGGCGCGACGCCTTCTACGCCACGTGGGGCCTCGGCGCACGGGAGGCGCTGGCCCATCTGCATCCCGTCCTGACCCTGGCCGGCATGTGCGACGAAGCCCGTGAGGGAGCTGCCGCCTTTGCCGAGAAGCGACCGCCGCGGTGGGCGGCCACGCCGGGAAGCGACGTCGGTGACCACGGGCGGTAAGACTGCCGCCATGGAACGGCGCGCGCTCATCACGGGAATCACCGGGCAGGACGGTTCGTACCTGGCCGAGCTGCTGCTCGACAACGGCTACGAGGTCATCGGCATGGTGCGGCGGTCGAGCACGCTCAACTTCGAGCGCATCGCCCACATCCAGGACCGGGTCACCGTCGTGTCGGGCGACCTGCTCGACGAGGTGTCGATGATCCGCCTCCTCAGCACGCACCGGCCGACCGAGGTCTACAACCTGGCTGCCCAGTCGTTCGTCCAGACGTCGTGGGACCAGCCGGTGCTCACGGGCGAGACCACTGCCATCGGCGTCACTCGGGTACTCGACGCCATCCGCACCGTCGACTCCGGTATCCGCTTCTACCAGGCCAGTTCCAGCGAGATGTTCGGCAAGGTGGTGGAGGTGCCCCAGCGGGAGACCACGCCGTTCTACCCCCGCAGCCCCTACGGCGTGGCCAAGGTCTACGGCCACTGGATCACCGTCAACTACCGGGAGTCCTATGGCCTCCACGCCTCCAGCGGCATGCTGTTCAACCATGAGTCGCCCCGGCGGGGCCTCGAGTTCGTCACCCGGAAGATCACCCACGGCGTCGCCCGCATCAAGCACGGCCTGGACGACAAACTGCCGCTCGGCAACCTCGATGCCTCTCGGGACTGGGGCTTCGCCGGCGACTACGTGCGGGCCATGTGGCTCATGCTCCAGCAGGACAAGCCCGATGATTACGTGGTCGCCACCGGTGAGGAGCACACCGTGCGGGAGTTCTGCTCACTCGCCTTCGGCGCCGTCGGCCTCGACTACCAGGACCACGTGGTGGTGGATCCCCGGTTCATGCGCCCGGCCGAGGTCGACTCGCTCATCGGCGACGCGTCCAAGGCGCGCCAGCGGCTGGGTTGGGTCCCCGAGGTGAGCTTCGCCGACATGGTGACGGCCATGGTGGAGGCCGACCTGGAGCTGGTGGCCCGCCAGCAGCGGGTCTGAGCGCGTCGGTCGGAGGCGTCAGTGGGCCCGCCGGGCCTGCCCACGCTGCATGAGCCAGACGATGAGAGCGGCGCCCAGTACCGACAGCAACAGGCCGGCTCCCCGGTTGAACAGGAGCCCGGCGACCAGGCCGGCGATCAGCGAGCCGCCGATGCCCACCAGGATGGTCATGCCGATCGACATGGGGTTGGGGCCGGGGATGGCGAGACGCCCGAGGGCGCCCACCACCAGACCGGCGAGGATGAGGCCGATGATGAAGAGGATCACGGCCCTACTGTTCCTCATTCGGGCGACTTTCACACGGCGGCCGGGGTGACCGTCCACACGGACCGCCACGGGCGGGTCGCCGTCATCACCCTCGACCGGCCCGAGCGCCGCAACGCCCTCGACGCGCAAACCTGCGAGACCCTTCTCCACGCGCTGCTTTCGGCCGGCTCCGAGGGGAGAGGCGTTGGCGCCATCGTGCTGGCCGGCGCCGGGGCGAACTTCTGCGCCGGAGCCGACGTGTCGGCGGTGCCGAGCGACCGTTTCCTTGTCGCCCTGGGTGGCGTGCTGGACGCCCTGGTGTCCGTGCCCGTCCCCGTCATCGCGGCGGTGGAGGGGGTGGCCCTGGGCGCCGGCCTCCAGCTGGCGGTGGCGTGCGACCTGCGGGTCGCCACTCCCGATTCCCGCTTCGGTGTCCCGGCCGCCAAACTGGGGCTGGTGATGGACCACGCCAGCGTGCAGCGCGTCGCCCTGCTGGCCGGCCACGGGCCCGCGCGGGCCATGCTGCTGGCGGCCGAGGAGGTCACCGGCGCCGAAGCGCTCCGCCTCGGCCTGGCCCAGCGAGCGGGCGGTGTGGCCGACGCGGTGGCCTGGGCCGGCCAGATCGCCGCCCTGGCCCCCCTGACGGTGGCGGCCCACAAGCTCGCCCTCAACCGCTTGGAGCGGCCGCTGTCGGACCCCGACGTGGCCGAGGCGCGCCGGCGGGCGTGGGCCAGCGCCGACCTGGCCGAGGGCGTGGCCGCCTTCGCCGAGCGACGGCCGCCCCGCTTCGAGGGGCGCTGATCGTGCCGGCGGGCCTGCTGGCCGCGTCCAACCCGGGGCTCCTGGTGGCCTTCGCCGCGGGTGTCATCTCCTTTCTGTCGCCATGCGTGCTGCCCCTCGTGCCCGGCTACCTGTCGCTCATGTCGGGGGTGGGCACGGCCGAGCTGGCGGTGGCCACCAGGGCCGACACCCGGCGCCTCCTACGGTCGACCCTGCTGTTCGTGGCCGGCTTCACGATGGTCTTCGTGTCCCTCGGCGCCGGTGCCAGCGCCATCGGTCAGGTGCTGCTGGATCACCAGCTCGGCCTGAACAAGGTGGCCGGCACCGTCGTCTTCGTGATGGGGCTGGCCATGGCCGGCGTGGTGACGCCCCAGGTGCTCCAGCGCGAGCGTCGGCTCGACGTGCGGCCCTCCAAGCTCGGCGCCTTCGCCGCCCCGGTGATGGGGATGGCGTTCGCCTTCGGCTGGACGCCGTGCATCGGCCCGGTGCTGGCCTCGGTGCTGTCGCTGGCCGGAGCCGAGGCCACGCTGGGCCGCGGTATCTCCCTCCTCCTGGCCTACTCGCTCGGCCTCGGTGTCCCCTTCGTGGCCACCGGCGTGGCCTTCGGCCGCCTGGCCGGCGCCCTCGACTGGGTGAAGCGCCATGCTCGTACGATCAACCTCGTCTCCGGCCTCCTGCTGGCCGCATTCGGCGTGTTGTTGTTCACCAACCGGCTCTCGCGCATGTCGAGCTACCTCGTCCGGCTGATGGACCACGTCCCCCTGCTCAACCACCTCACCGCCATCTGAGCTGGGGGGCCGGCAAGGCGCCGAGGTCCGTCAGAAGTTCGAGGGGAGGAGGCGGCTGAAGTTCTCGAAGAAGACGAAGAGGACCACGAGGAAGATCGGGGTGCCGACCAGGTAGGCGGGCCACCGCCTCCACGTTCGCCCGACGAGCCACGTGAGCATCCACACGGCGGCGGCAGCGAAGCCCCACGCGATCGCCGGCCCATTGGCCGCGTTGTGGCCGGACAGGCCCTCGCCCTGCGCTGACTCGAGGTTGTCCGGTGACGGCGCCGGCGTGGTGGTGGCGCGAGCGGGAGCGGTTGTCGTGGCCCCCGGTGCGGTGACGGGTGGGAGCGTTGTCGTCACGGGTGGTGGCGGCGGCGGCTCGGCCGCCTCGCCCTTGAGAAGTGCGATCACCACCAGCCGTTGGGCGGCGCTGAACCTGGGGTTGCAGGTGGTGAGGGTGAGGCGGTTGTCCTTCGACGGTCCCAGCACGGCCGTCTCGTTCGGCCGCACCACCATCTTCTCCGCCACCTCGTAACGGAAGCGGCCCTGGCGGGTGGTCACGAAGATGGGGTCACCGGGGTCAAGCTCGTTGAGCCGGAAGAAGGGCGCTCCGTAGGTGGTGCGGTGGCCGGCGATCGCCGCGTTGCCCGGCTGGCCTGGCATCGACGTGGTGGGGTAGTGGCCGGGGCCCTGCTTCAAGAACCCCAGGCTCACGCCCTGCACCACCGCCTTCTCCACACCCAGCCTCGGGATCTTCAAGATGGCGACCGCGTCACCATCGGGCGCCGGCGGCGGCCGGTCGTCGACGGCGGTGGTTGCCGTGGTGGTGACGGGGGCGCCCACAGCCGTGGCCGCGGTCGATGTCGTCGCCATGGTGGACGTGGTGGAGGGCTCGGTGAGCAGTTGCTGGAAGTGTTTCTTGAGCTCGCGCTGTGACCGGGCCTCCGCCAGACCGGTTCCCCACAGCTGGTAGGCCACGAAGAGGAGGATGAGGACACCCGCCGAGATCATCGTCCTCCCCAGCCCGGCGACCCCTCTGCGGAAGTCCACCTCGACACGGTACGGGACGGCCCGGCTCGCGGTGCTGCGAGGACCCCGCTTGGAAGAAACCGGTCGACCCCCCGTAGCATTGGCCTGCCGCCATGGCCCCCGTTGTCCGCTTCCGTTCCGCCGTCGCCCTGCTCGGCCGTTTCCCTGCGCTGGCTGGCGTGGACCTCGATGTCGGTGCCGGGGAGATCGTCCTGCTCCAAGGCGCCAACGGGGCCGGCAAGACAACCCTGCTGCGGGCCTGCGCCGGCCTGGTGCAGGTGGTGTCGGGCCAGGCCGAGGTGCTGGGCCACGACCTCTGCCGGGACCGCCGCACGGTGCGCCGCAGCATCGGCCTCCTCGGTCACGCCGGCACCCTGTACGACGACCTCACGGTGGAGGACAACGTGCGCTTCGCGGTGCGGGCGGGCGGGGGCGACGTGGCCGCCGTCGGGCCGGCCATGGCCCAGCTCGGCGTCGACGGACGGTTGCGCACCACCGCAGTGGGGCGCCTGTCGGCCGGCCAGCGCCGCCGGGTGGCGCTCGCCGCCGTGGTCGCCCGGTCGCCCGCGCTGTGGCTGCTCGACGAGCCCCACGCCGGACTCGACGCCGAAGGCCGCGACCTGCTCGACGACCTGGTGCGCTCGGCCGTCAGGAACGGCACCACCGTCGTGCTGGCGTCGCACGAGGCGGAGCGGGCCAGCGCCCTGGCCGGGCGCACCGTGGTCCTCGGCGGCGGCCGGGTGCTGGTACGGGAGGCCGCCCATGTGGCGTGACGCCCTCCTCGTGGCGGGCAAGGACCTGCGCATCGAGGCCCGGTCTCGCGTGGCCACCAACCAGGTGGCGCCGTTCGCCGTGCTCATCCTCATCCTCTTCGGCTTCGCCCTCGACCCCGACCGGGGCGTGCTCGGCCGGGCGTCTGCGGGGCTGTTCTGGGTCGCCGTGCTGTTGTCGTCGCTCCTCGCAGTGCAGCGCAGCTTCGCTGTGGAGGCGGGCGACGGCGCCGCCGACGGTCTGCGCCTGTCGGGCCTCGACCCGGCGGGGGTGTTCCTCGGAAAAGCGGCCGCCGTTGCTGCGCAGCTCGCCCTGCTCCAAGTGGTGCTGGCTTTCGGGATCGTGGTGCTCTACAACGCCGACCTGGGCGGCCCCGTCCTGCTCCTCGCCACCTGTGCCGCCGCCACCGTCGGCCTGGCCGCCGCCGGCACCGTCTACGGCGTGCTGGCCGCCGGCCTCAGGGTGCGCGAGACGCTGCTGCCCCTGCTCCTGTTGCCCGTGGTGGCCCCCGTCCTCCTGAGCGCCACCCGCGCGTGGGAGGCGGGGATGGGGATCTCGGTGGACGACGGCTGGCGCTGGGCCCAGCTGCTGGCCGTGTTCGCCGTCGTGTACGTGACACTGGGCGTGCTGGCCTTCGGCGCCCTTCTGGAGGAATCGTGAACGAGCCTGAGGCGAGTGAACCGATGCGCACGGGGCACCGAGTCTCGGGCACCATCCGAAGGGTGGGGCTCCGATGAGCAGGCCACCGGGCGTCGGGACGCGCAACACGGCCAGCGCCGGCAGCACGCTGTTGGGGGCGGCCGCCTTCGTGTCCCTGGCCACCACCGTCGTCCTCGGCCTGCGCCTGCCCCCCACCCGGGAGCAGGGCACCTACGCGCGCCTCATCGCCATCCACCCGCCCCTGGCGTGGGCCGCCTACGTGGCGTTCGGCCTCACGGCGATGGCCAGCGCCCTGTGGCTGTGGCGGCGCACCCGGGCACCGAAGTGGGACCGCCTGGCCGCCGCCTCGGCCGAGATCGGCGTGGTGTTCTGTGCGCTCACCCTGGTCACCGGCTCCATCTGGGGCCGGCCCACATGGGGCGTATGGTGGACCTGGGACGCCCGCCTCACCAGCACCGCCCTCCTGCTCGCCCTGTTCCTCGGGTACATGGCACTTCGCCGGGTGGCCTACGATCCCGAGGCACGGGCCCGGCGCTCGGCGGTGGCCGCCCTCATCGCAGTGGCCGACGTCCCCATCGTGCACTTCTCGGTGGACTGGTGGCGCACCCTCCACCAGGGGCGGTCGCTCGCCCAGCTCACGCCCCAGTCGGACCTCGACGGGTCCTACATGGCCGTCATGCTGCTCGGATTCTGTGCCATGACCCTGGTGTACGCCTGGCTGCTGCTCCACAGGTACCGGGTGGAGGCGCTGGAGGAGCGGCTGGAGGCCGAGGGCCTCGACGTCGCCCTCGAGGAGCGTCGGGGCGAGGCCGCCGTCGTGCGGGCGGGCGCCGCGTCGTGAGCAGCCGGACCGCGCTGGTCGGTATCCTTGGAAGCCGCAACTGCCCTATCCGGAGTTTCGGCTTCCCAGAACGGCCGCGGCCGGGGTTGCGACCGTGAGCGGCGGGTACGTCCTGGCCGGCTACGGCATCACGGTGGGCTCGCTCGGCCTCTATGCCGTGCGGGTGCTCCGGCGCGGCCGGGTGCTGTCGCGGTCGCTGCCCGGCGACGTTCCCCTGGCCGGGGCCGGGCCGGCACCGGCGGCAGCCGACGCGTCGCCGGCGCCCGCTCCGGCCGGCGACGAATGACCGCCCCGGCGCCGGCCCGGCCCCGGTCGCCCATGGGGCGGCGACGCAAGCTCGCCGCCGGCGTGGTGATCGCCGCCGCCCTCGGCTTCCTGCTCTTCCGGGCGGTCGGTGACGCCACCGTGTACTTCAAGACGGCGGACGAGGCGGTGGCCCAGCGGGGCGATCTGGGCAGCCACCGGTTCCGCATCGAAGGCCTGGTGGTACCGGGCAGTGTGCACGACGGCGACAGCGAGGTGGACTTCACCATCCGCGGCCAGCAGGGTGCCACCGTCAACGTGGTGCACAAGGGCGACGTACCCGAGCTGTTCCAGCCCGACATCCCGGTGGTGATGGAGGGCCGCTTCGTCGGCGACGACTTCATGAGCGACCGGATCCTGGTGAAGCACACCAACGAGTACAAGGCCCGGAACCCCGGCCGGGTCGAGGACTACTCCGGCCGCTGATGAACGCCCTCCTCGGCCAGAGCGCCGTCCTGTTCGGGTTCCTCGCCGCCGTGTCCGGCGCCACCACCACCGTGGCCGGCCTCGTGCGCAGGCGGCCTACCCTCTTGCGCCGGGGCCTGGCGCACGTGTGGGTGGTGCTGGGCGCCGCCGTGGTGGCCGCCGTGGTGATGGAGCGGGCCCTGCTCACCCATGACTTCTCGCTCAAGTACGTGGCGGACAATCACAGCCGGGCCACGCCGCTGCTCTACACGATCGCCTCCCTGTGGGGCGCCCTCGAGGGCTCCATCCTGTTGTGGGCGCTGATCCTGGCCGGCTACCTGGCCCTGATGGCCCGTCGCTTCCGCACCCGGGCCGACGACCCGCTGGTGGGCTGGGCCACCGTCACCGGCCTCGCCGTCGCCACCTTTTTCTTCGGGCTCATGCTCGGCCCGGCCAACCCGTTCCGCGAGGTGGTCGGCAAGGTGGCCGCCGATGGCGCCGGCCCGAACCCGCTCCTCCAGAACCACCCGCTCATGGCGTTCCACCCGCCTGTGCTCTACATGGGCTACGTGGGCTTCACCATCCCGTTCGCCTTCGCCATCGCCGCCCTGGCCACGGGCCGGCTGGGCGAGGGGTGGCTCGTCGAGACCCGCCGGTGGACGCTGATCGCCTGGGCGCTCCTCACCGCTGGCATCATCCTGGGCGCCTGGTGGTCCTACGAGGTCCTCGGCTGGGGCGGCTACTGGGCGTGGGACCCGGTGGAGAACGCCTCGTTCCTGCCGTGGCTCACCGGGACCGCCTTCCTGCACTCGGTGATGGTGCAGGAGCGGCGTGGGATCCTGCGGGTCTGGAACCTGTCCCTGCTCATCGCCACGTTCAGCCTCACGATCCTGGGTACGTTCCTCACCCGCTCGGGGGTGCTCGACTCCGTGCACGCATTCACCGAGTCGCCCATCGGGCCGGCCATCCTCGGCTTCTTCTCGGTGGTGGTGGCCGTCGGCGTGGGCCTCATCGCCTGGCGGGGCGACCGGCTGCGCTCGCCCGGGGCCATCGATTCGCCGCTGTCGCGCGAGGGCGCCTTCATGGCCAACAACCTGCTGTTCGGCGCGTTCGCCTTCGTCGTCCTCCTCGGCACCGTCTTCCCGCTTCTGGCCGAGGCACTCAACGGCGAGCGCATCACCGTGGGCCGGCCCTACTTCGACCGCATGGTGACGCCCGTCGCCCTCACCCTCTTGTTCCTCATGGCCGTGGCCCCCGCCCTGCCATGGCGGAAGGCGTCGGGGGAGCTCCTGCGCACGCGCCTGCAGTGGCCGGCGTGGACGGCCACCGCAGTGGTGGTGGCGTGCGTGGCATCGGGACTGCGGGGTCTGGGCACCCTGCTGGCGTTCGGGCTGGGAGCCTTTGCGGCCGCTGCCGCCGTGCGCCAGCTGGTGCTGTCCGCCCGCCGCAACGGGTGGCGGGGCCTGATGGGCCGGGCCAACGGCGGGATGGTCGTCCACATCGGCGTGGTGGTCGTGGCGGTGGCATTCGCCGCCAGCTCGTCGTACGGGCACCGGGGCGAATTCCGGCTGAAGAAGGGTGAATCGGCCACGCTGGCCGGCCACACCGTCACGTACCTCGGCTCGCGTACGGTGCAGCACCCCAACAAGCGCACGGTGGTGGCCGACGTGCGGGTGGACGGCGGCCAGGTCTACCGGCCGGCGCTCAACCTGTTCCCGAACGCCACCCAGGCCATCGGCACGCCGTCGGTGCGTACCACTCCGTCCGGTGACGTCTACCTCACGCTGATCGCCACGCCTCGCACGGACGGTGCTCCCGCCGTGCTGGCCGTCATCGTCCAGCCGCTGGTGATGTGGCTGTGGCTGGGCGGCGCCATCATGGTGTTCGGCACGTTCATGGCCGTGGTCCCGGGCCGCCGACGCCGGCCCACCGAGCCGGCGTCCGCGCCGGGCGGTGCGCGCCAAGCTGCGCCCCCGCCCGAGGTCGGGCACGAGCCGGTGCGGGTGCCCGTGCGCGACGTGGTGGGCGCCGCCCGCCCGGCCGAGGCGAGCGGCACGTGACCGCCACCCCGCTCACGACCGAGTCCCCGATGACGCCGGCTGCCCCCGCACCGAGCGAGCGGCCCCGCCATACCGCGCGGTGGGCGGCCCTGGCTGTGGGCGCGGTCATCGCCCTCCTGGTGGGCGTGCTCGCCACCCGTCCCCCCGCTTCCGACGTGGTGGCGCCCAGCCCGATCCTCGGCCAGCCCGCCCCGGAGATCGAGGGGCCGGGTCTCGACGGCACCACCGTCCGCCTGTCCGACCTGCGGGGCCGGTGGGTGCTGGTGAACTTCTTCGCCACATGGTGCATTCCCTGCGTGCGCGAGCACCCCGAGCTGGTGCGTTTCTCCGAGCGCCACCCGGCCGAGGAGGCGGTGGTGCTGGCCGTGGTCTACGACGACCAGCCGTCCGACGTGGCCAAGTTCTTCGCTGTGCGGGGCGGGAGCTGGCCCGTCGTCGACGACGCGGGCGCCAAGGTGGACTTCGGCGTGCGGGGCGTACCCGAGTCGTTCCTGGTCGGTCCTGACGGCATCGTGCGCACCCGTCTGGTGGGTGGGGTGACGGCCGAGGGCCTCGACCGTCTCCTGCGCAAGGCGGAGGGCCGGTGATCGTGCGCCGTTGGCTGCCGTACCTGCTGCTGGTCCCGGTGCTCGGCATGGCCCTGTTCGTGGGGGCCCGCAGTAGCGACAGTGCGCCGCCCACGCCGGCGCAGCGCACCTCCCGGATCGCGGCGCAAGTGCGCTGCCCCACCTGCGAGGGCCTGTCGGCGGCAGAGTCCGAGGCACCGGCGTCGGTCGCCATCCGCCGGGAGATCCGGCGCCGGGTCGACGCCGGCCAGCCCGACCAGGAGGTCCGTGCCTTCCTGGTGGGCCGCTACGGCCGCGACATCCTCCTCACCCCGGAGGGGTCCGGGGTGGCCGGGCTGGTGTGGGCCCTACCCGTGGCAGGGCTGGTACTGGCCGCCGGCGGCCTGGTGGTCACGTTCCGGCGCCGGAATGCCGCGCCCAGGCGGACGGCCACGGCCGAGGACCGCCGCCTCGTCGAGCAGGCGCTGGGCCGGTGACGGACGCCCTGGAAGAGGACCGCGACCACCTGCTGCGCTCGCTCGAGGACCTGGAGCGGGAGCGGGAGGCGGGCGACCTGGAGGAGGCCGACTACCTGGTCCTCAGGGAGGACTACACGGCCCGGGCGGCAGAGGTGCTGCGGGCCCTGGAGCCGCGGACCTCCCTCGAGGCCGACGGGACGGACGGCCCGGCCATCGAGGGCGAGAGGGCCGGGAACGCAGGCGTGCGGCCGGCCACGGTCGTCGTGGCCGCCCCCGCCCGCCCGCGGTGGCGTCCGTTGCTGGTGACGGCCACCCTGCTGGCGTTCGCCGCGGGCGCTGGAGCCCTGGTTGCCCGCTCGTCAGGGGAGCGCATGCCGGGCGATCCCGCCACGGGGTCGATCGCCGCCACCGGACCGTCCGCCGGTGTGGCCGACGACCTCGCCGGGGCCCGGGACCTGATCGGGGCGGGCAAGACCCTCGACGCCATCAAGCTGTACGACAGCGTGCTCCGGCGCGATCCCCGCCAACCCGAGGCGCTGGCTTACCGCGGCTGGCTGCTACGCCTGGCCGGCCGGGCCGCGGGCAATACCGAGCTGATCGACAAGGGTCTGGAGTCGATCGAGCGGGCGGTGGCCGCCGATCCCACCTATCCCGACGCCCACTTCTTCCGGGCCTTCATCCTCTACCAGGACCGCCATGACCCGGCCGCCGCCGTCCCTGAGTTGCGGACGTTCCTCGCCGGCAACCCCCCGAAGGAGATGGTGCCAGTGGTGGAGGACCTGCTCAAACAGGCTCTTGCCGAGTCACAGCCGGCGGCCACCCCTCCAACCTCAGCCGAATAGCGCTGCTCGCCTCCGGGAGCGGCTGGGCGAGTCAGGCGGGGGTGTCGGCGGGGGCGGTGGTCACCAGCGGGGCGGGCACGTGGGTTTCGCCCGCGGCCCGCTCGCGCCTGCCCCGGGTCTTCCCGCCCCCGGCCCCGCCCCCGGCCGTCCCGTTGGCGGCCGTCCCGTTGGCGGCCGTCCCGTTGGTGGCCGTCCCGTTGGCGGCCGTCCCGTTGGCGGCCGTCCCGTTGGCGGCCGTCCCGTTGGTGGCCGTCCCGTTGGCGGCCGTCCCGTTGGCGGCCGTCCCGTTGGCGGCCGTCCCGTTGG
>Ga0307504_10000085_pt1 | contig 19266 bp, 19 predicted proteins | sample 19_S_MG_FD_194516 | JGI IMG/M metagenome (GOLD analysis project Ga0307504, IMG submission 194516) | Soil microbial communities from Populus trichocarpa stands in riparian zone in the Pacific Northwest, United States - 19_S | ecosystem: Environmental > Terrestrial > Soil > Riparian zone > Trees... | reverse complement strand
TGACTCACCCGCGTCAGCCGTGACTCACCCGCGTCAGCCGTGACTCACCCCCCGTCAGCCGTGACTCACCCCCCGTCAGGCCCCAGGTCACCGGCGTCACATGGGTTACGGAGACCAGGCGATGACACCGCGGCGCAGGGCCTGGCATGCCGACGCGGCGGTAGCCCGAAGCGGTGGCGCAACGGCCTCGGCACAAGACAACTGCTCGAGCAGGTCCAGTATCTGGCGTATCCAGCGGACGAAGTCGCCGGCCGGCAGCGTCGCGCCGTCATCTGCGAGTGAGGTGAGGACCCGGTCCAGCGAATCGCCGCGCGCCCACCGGTAGCTCGACCAGACGAACCCCAGGTCGGGCTCACGGGTTATCGGCAGCCCGTATTCGGCCTCCCGCTCGGTCAGCTCGCCCCACAGCCGCACGGTGGCGGCCAGCGCGTCCCGGATCGGACCCGCCGGCAGTTGGGGCGCGATCGGCTCATCCCGCCGTGCTTCGTAGACCATCGCCGAGCACACCGCGGCCAGTTCCGCGGCGTTGAGCCCGGACCAGGCGCCGGCTCGCAGGCACTCGGCGATCAGCAGGTCGGACTCGGACCAGATCCGCGACAGCTGGCGCCCGGCTTCGGTCACCGTGTCAGTCGCACCGTCGCAGAGCAAATACCCGCGCTCGGTCAGGATTCCGCATACCTTGTCGAAGGTGCGGGCCAACGAGTGCGTCCGGCTCTCTGCCTTGCGTCGAAGCGCATCATTGTCCCGCCGGAGCCCGTGGAACCGCTCGGCCCAGCGGGCGTGCTCCTCCCGGTCGGCACATCCGTGGCAGGGATGCGCGCGCAGCACCGCCCGCAGATCGACCAGCTCCGCGTCCTCACCGGCCTCGATTCGTGATCTGTGCCGGTCACCGTGATGCGGCTGCGAGATCCGCAGGTTGCGGATCGAGGACGCCAGGTCGCGGCGCGCGCTCGGATCACGATGGTTGAAATGTTTGGGGACCTTGAGGTGGCCCAGGACCTCGGCCGCGGTGGGGAAATCGATCATGCTCACCCGGCCCGCCCATCGGTCCTGGGTCAGCACCATCGGCCGGGCGTCCGACAGCGGCGACGTGCCCGGATCCAGGATCACGGCGATGCCGGCCCGCCGACCGGCCGGGATCCGCACCACGTCGCCTATGCGCAAGGATTCGAGTGACTGCGCGACCGAGGCGCGGCGTTGTGACGCACCGCGCCGCGCGAGGGCTCGCTCGCGTTCGGAGATCCCCCGCCGCAATTCGGCGTACTCGGCGAAATCGCCAAGATGACAGCTGAGCTTCTTGGCTACGTCGGTCAGGACGTGCTCGTTGCGGGCGATTTGGCGGGTTATTCCTAATACCGAGCGGTCGGCTTGGAACTGCGCGAAAGAGGATTCCAGCAATTCCCGGGCAGTGGCCCGGCCGACCTGGGACACCAGGTTGATGGCCATGTTGTAGGAAGGACGGAACGAGGACCGCAACGGAAAGGTTCGCGTCGAGGCAAGTCCGCCGACCTGATCCGGGTCCACCTCAGGGCTCCACAGCACCACGGCGTGGCCCTCGATATCGATGCCGCGGCGTCCCGCGCGGCCGGTGAGTTGGGTGTACTCCCCCGGAGTCAGATCGGTGTGGCCTTCACCGTTGAACTTGACCAACCGCTCGAGCAGAACGGTCCGGGCCGGCATGTTGATGCCCAACGCCAGGGTTTCGGTGGCGTAGACCATGCGCACCAGTCCCCGGACGAACAGCTCCTCGACGGTCTCTTTGAAGGACGGAATGAGCCCGGCATGGTGGGCCGCGATCCCCCGTTGCAGGCCCTCAAGCCACTCCCAGTACCCGAGCACGTCGAGATCTTCGGGGGCCAGCAACGCGGTACGTGCTTCCACCAGCAGGCGGATCTCCTCGCGCTCGTCGTCAGTGGTCAGCCTGACCCCAGCCCGCACGCACTGCTTGACAGCGGCATCGCATCCGGCGCGGCTGAAGATGAACGTGATGGCCGGCAGCAGAGCATCGCGATCCAACCTGGCGATCACGTCAGCGCGGTGCGGTGGCCGCCAGCCCATCCGGTGGCCACGACGCTCCCCCGACCTGCCGAGCCGGCCCGGCCGGCCAGCGTGGTCAAGGGGATCGAATCGGGTCCGCTCCCGGATATATCGACGAAGTGCCGGATCGACAATCACCGACCTGTCGCCGTCGGCGGCCTCAGCAGAGAAGAGGTCGAACAGGCGGGTGCCCACCAACATGTGCTGCCATAGCGGCACCGGCCGCTCCTCGTGGACGACCACCCGGGTGTCGCCTCGGACGGCGACCAGCCAGTCACCGAACTCTTCGGCATTGGATACCGTGGCCGACAGCGAGACCAGTTGTACCGACTCCGGCAGGTGGATGATCACCTCCTCCCAGACCGCGCCCCGGAACCGGTCACCGAGGTAATGGACCTCGTCCATGACGACGTAGCCCAGTCCGATCAGAGCCGTGCTGCCGACGTAGAGCATGTTGCGCAGCACCTCGGTGGTCATGACCACGATCGGTGCGTGCGCGTTGATCGCGTTGTCGCCGGTCAGCAGTCCCACCCGCTCGGCGCCGTGCCGTTCGATGAGGTCGTTGAACTTCTGGTTGGACAACGCCTTGATGGGCGTGGTGTAGAAGCATTTCCGGCCGGTAGCGAGGGCCAGATGAACAGCGAATTCGCCCACCACCGTCTTGCCCGCGCCGGTCGGGGCGCAAACCAGAACGCCGTGGCCGGCTTCCAATGCCTCGCACGCCGCGAGTTGGAAGTGGTCCAGCTGGAAGGAGTAGCCACCCCGAAACGCCGTGAACGTGTCGCGGGACAACATGGAGTTCAGCCTACGGACATTGTGCGGCCCGAGTTCCCGCATTTGGGGCTCGGAGCCGGGAACTCGGGCCGCACAATGCCTCAGCGAGACGGTCAGAACCAGGTGCTGCACCAGGGCGTCACATCGGATCGGAGCAGGTCGTCCGCTGTCGCCACAGCGCCGGACGAGACCTGCTCGATCAGCCCGGCAGCCGCCAGGGTTCGGACCGTGTGAGCTCCCAGATAGATCGACGAGAAGGCCGAGACACCCATGATCAGGTCCGGCGTCACCGTGGTGGGCCGGCAGCTCGCGCCCTCCGGAGCCGCCTGGACAACAAAACGTCCTGTCGCGTAGCCAGCGGGGTCGATCACCTCGAGCACCAGCTCGCCGGCCACCGGGTAGGTTCGCGATTCCAGCATGGCCGGCACATCCAGCGCGCGGATCCACAAGAAGTCAGAACGTTCGCTGGGCTGGGCATGCCGGGCGTCTGCGAGCAGCCAGGGCAGCAGCTCATCGGTGGACCGATCCGGCGCCTTGACCGTGGCGGCAAGGTCGAGGCTGATCAGATGATGCCACAGCAGCGCCTCGGCCTCGGCCGTACTGGCGACGAGCAGTTGCACGCTGACCTGCCCGGCCGGCTGCCGGTAGTCCCATTCCTCCTCATAGCTGTATCGGGCGATCCCGTCGACCTCACCCGCCGGATTTCGGGCGAGGACCTGGAAGCCGGGCTTGTCCTCCGGCCAGCTCGGATAGCGCAGAAGCCCGAACTCGATGTCATGAAATCGGTCGTCGCGCGACAGCTCGCCCGGATGCATCCGTCGGTGGCGGTCGTAGACCTCGGGCATGGCCGCGCGGGCGGTGTCCCGGTCCACGTAATGCACGGTGCCCGCGGGCCTGCGGCGCAGTCGGGCCACCCGGGCGTTCACCGTCCAGGTCTGGTGTTCGGTGGCAGCGCCGTAACCGAACTGACCGTAGATCTGCCATTCCGCGGCGATCAGCACGCTGAGCTTGTCCTCGCGCTCGGCCGACTTCGCCAGGTCGGCCGCGATCATCCGGGCGGCCAGCCCTTGACGCCGGTGGGTCGATGTCGTGGTTACCGCTGTGACGGCCGAGGCGTTCAGCAGGGCACCGCCGGGCACCGTCACCTCGACCGGAAAGCTGCGCAGCGTGGAGACGATGTCCTGGCCGTCATACCCTGCCCAGGTTCGGTCCAGGTAGAGGCCAGGACGCCGGGCCTCCGCGTCGGCGGCACCGGCTGCCTTGAGGAAGCCGAGGTTCAGGGCGGCGCACCAGGCGGGTACCTCGTCCTCGACGATGGTGCGTACCTGCGGCTCCATGCTCAGCCCATCATATCGGCGATTGCGATGATCTTCTCCGGGTGCAGTCGAACCAGCATCTCGCCATCCACCGCGTTACGCCGGGCGTATTGCTCGGCGAGCTCGGCGGCCACATAGCGACGGGCAATGGCCAGCGAATGCGGGAACATCTCCTGGAGATCGGTCGAAAGAGTGACGGTGCCCTCGACCGTGGCGAAGCCGTAGGGCGGTTCCTCCAAGTCCACGGCTAGCGCCGCCCGGGGATCTCGGCGTAAGCTCCGGCCTTTCGCGGTGGCGGCGCCGGTCATGAACACCACGTCCTCGCCATCCAGGACGAACCAGACCGGTGCCACGTGAGGCCGACCGTCGGCCCTGACCGTTGCCAGTTTGCCGGTTCGGCGGCCGGTGGACAGAAACTCCAGGGCCTGTTGAGCGGTCATAGGATAGGCCATGGGCAGATTATGCAGGGTCACCGAGTGCTGTGACTCGGCGCGGACGTCAGCGGTTGAATGGCAACGACGGCCATACTTTCGGCTGCCTTTGCTCGCCATCACTGCTAGCGTCTGATAGTCGAGCTTCGACTGGATCGAGGTGCCAGATGGTTATCGCCGACTTGTTGCGGCACAAAGGTTCTTCTGTCGTCACGATCGCACCCGGCGACCGGGTCACCGAGCTGCTGTCTCGGCTGGCCGCGCACAAAGTCGGCGCATTGGTGGTCGTGGAGAATGACGCGATCGCGGGAATCGTTTCCGAGCGCGACATCGTGGTGGGTCTGCACGAACACGGCGCCGCGGTTCTGGCGATGTCGGTGTCGCAATTGATGACGAGTCCGGTCACGAGTTGCCGACCTGAGGATTCCATCGACACCATCGGCGGGGTGATGACCGATCGGCGGATCCGGCACATGCCGGTCGTGGCCAACGGCAAGCTGACCGGCATCGTGAGCATCGGCGATGTGGTGGCCGCGCGGATCCGGCAACTGGAACAGGATCGCGGACAGTTGGAGAGCTACATAACGGGCTGACCCCAGCCTTGACGCGCATCCTCCGGTCGGTGGTCGGGATCGGAGAACACGAGTCGGGCTCGGGCACGTTCTCAGTAACGCGGTCACGGCAGGTCCAGCCACTCCGATCCGGAGTGACCGCTGTCGGTCGAGCTGATCCGGGGATCCTCGGTGAGTCGCTCGGGGATGGCATCGATCGACGAGGCCACGTCGTCGGGCAATTGCGCCGCCTCCTCGGCGGCCTCCCGTTTGGCCCTGCGCCGGTCATTGACGAACGCGAAGAGCACCGCCGCCTCGAACAGCACGCACATCGGGATCGCCATCGCCACCATGGTGAACGGGTCCGTGGACGGAGTCGCCACCGCGGCGAAGACGAAGATCAGGAAGATACCGATGCGTTGTCCGCGCTTGAGGATCGAGAAGGGCAGCACTCGCACCAGATTGAGCATCACGATCAGCAGCGGCAGCTCGAACGAGGCGCCGAAGATGACCAGCATCAGGATGACGAAGCTGATGTAGCTGGTGATGTCGAGCGCGGCCTGAGTGCCTGATCCGGCCGACAGGATCAGCACCTGGAGTCCCTTGGCCAAGGTGACGTAGGCCAGCGCCATGCCCGACGCGAACAAGACGGTCGAGGCCGTGACGAAGGCGACTGTCCACCGCTTTTCGTTCCGCCGCAGTCCCGGCGTGACGAACGCCCATAATTGGAATAACCAAAGCGGTGCGGTCAAGATCGCACCGGCCACCATGGACACCTTGAGCCGGATGGTAAATCCACCGAGCGGGTCGCGGAATTGGAGCTTGCACTCGCCCTCGCTCTGGTTGAGCGCCCCCAGCCGATGCTCGAAAGGAATCTTGCAGTACGGATGCTTGAGGATCTCGAGCAACGGGTTATAGACGACCCAGCCGAACACGGCACCAGCGCCGATTATGATCATGACGATGAAAAGCCGGCGCCGAAGTTCCCGGAGATGATCCAGAACCGACATCCGGCCCTCGGGATTGGCTGGCCTGCCCCTCAGCCGCAGTCTCGGCATCTCGACTCACTCCACCGCCGAATCAGTCGACCCGGCTCGTTCCGCGCTGGACCGCAGGGCCAGCGCGGCGTTCGACAGTTCGGCCAGCAACCGGTCCAGCTTCTCCTTGTCCTCATTGAGCCGACGGATCTTCCACGAGAGTTCATAGCCGGCGAAACCCAGCACGACGAGTCCGAACAGCACGGCGAACAGCCATGCTCCGGCGACAATCCAGCCTTGCATAATCCGAGCCTACTGTTCGAGGTACGCGGACAGGGCGGCGAGCGCGCCGCGCCGAACGTCACGGGCCAGCCAGTCCGGTGCGAGCACCGTAACCGCGCCGCCGGATCGCCTGACCAGCGCCGAAACCCAGGCGGGGTCGGCAACCCGCAGGCTGGCATGCAGGACGTCGCCGACCGGTGTCACAGACTCGTACGGGTAGTAGTCGCTGACCCATTCCCAACCGGGTCCGAGCCGCAGTTCGACCAGCAGGTGTTCGGGAGCGGGCCGGTAGACCCCGCCGGACACGTCCCTGCCCGAGACGTTGTCGGGTATCGTGGCGGGCTCGTCCAGCAGTCGGGCCTGCTCGAAGCGGTCCAGCCGGAAGATCCGCATGCCCTCGGCGCGCCTACACCACGCTTCGAGATAGGTCATACCGTCGGCTACGAAGACCTGGACCGGATCGACGATGCGGTGCGTCGACTCGTCGCGGCTTGCGGTGTAGTAGCGCAGCTCGATGGCACGCTTGTCACGGACAGCTCGTTGAACGAGGCTGCGCCATTGGTCTCGGGCTTCGAGCCTGATGTCAACGGCGTCGGTGTCCAGATGCCGGCCCGACGCGGTTTCGATCTTGGCGAGCGCTCTCTCCGCCGCGCCGCCTTGGGTGGCTCCCGGGACATCGGTGAGGGTGCGCAACGCGACCGCGAGGGTCATGGCCTCGGTGGCGCTGAGCTTCAGCGGTCGCGTCAAACCCCCATCGTAGGAGACCGATACCGAATCTCCGTCGAAGATCAGGTCGATCAGATCCTCCGGCCCGGAACTCCGGCCGCATAGCCACAGCATTTCCAGTTCCCTGCGGAGCTGATCGGCCTCGATGCCGAACGTGTGCGCCGTCTCGCTGATCGAGGCCACCCCTTGGGACAGGACGTAGGGCACCAGGGCCAGCAACCGCGAGACCTTATCACCGGTTTCGGTCATCACGCGCTCACCGGGCACCGCCCGCCGCCGCTTCGAGCAAGCCGATCACCGACCTGATCAAAGCGGGCGGCTCCAGCACCAGGGCATCCGTACCGGCGCCGGCCACCAGTCCGGCCAGCCACTCGGTGTCGCGGTAGTCGATGGTCAGTATCTCGCCATCGCCCCCGTCGTCCGGCCTCGATTCCCGGGCCAGTCTGCGCAGCTGACCCGCCCGATCGGCACTGACTCGGACCCGGGCGATCTGACCAGGTTGGTGGTTGGCCCCACGCACCAGCTCCAGCATGTCCAGGTCGAGGGGGCGCCGTGTCTTCGCGGTATCGCCGAGCACCTTGATCCCGCCCGAAATCCGATCCAACCGGAAGCTGCGGACCTGGTCGCGGTTGCGGTCGTGACCGACCAGGTACCAGCGGCCCCGCCATGACAGCACGCCCCAAGGCTCGACGGTCCGCCGCTCGGCCGCCTCGGTATGCGGTTTGCGATGGTCGAACTGTACGACCCGGCGTCCGGACACCGCCGTCAAGAGCTCGGGCAGCGCTGGTTCGTTGGCGGGCAACGGGGGCAGGGTGTCCGCGCCGGCGGGTGGGTCGATGTCGACGCCGGCGGCGCGCAGTTTGATCAGAGCGGCGCGCGCCTCGCTGGCCAGCGAGGCGGTGCTCCACAACCTGGCCGCCAGGCCGACCGCGGCCGCTTCGTCGGCGGTGAATTCGATCGGTGGCAACTCGAAGGCCTTGCGGGCGATCCGGTAGCCGTCTTCGGTGTCGAACAACGAGTTCCGGCCGGTCTCGAGGGGCACCCCCAACTCGCGCAGCTCCGCCTTGTCGCGTTCGAAGCTTCGTTTGAACGCCTCGTCCGGGTTGCTGGCCGAATCAGACAGCTGATAACCATCGACGGTATGCCGGATCCGCTCGGCGGTGATGAACTGGCGGGTCGAGAGCAGACACAGGACGAGGCTCACCAGACGCTGCTGCCGACGTGCCGCCATGTCTGGGAAGGCTATGCGACGCCCGGCGGCAACCCGAGCCCCACCTACCGGGCGGGACAGGTCGGCGGTCGAGCTCACATCGAGGCAATCAGCTTGTCCACCCGGTCGTCGACCGAGCGGAACGGATCCTTGCAGAGCACCGTGCGCTGGGCCTGGTCGTTCAGTTTGAGGTGCACCCAATCGACCGTGAAGTCGCGGCGGGTCTCTTGGGCCCGACGGATGAACTCCCCACGCAACCGGGCGCGGGTGGTCTGCGGCGGCACGTTCTTGGCTTCGTAGACGCTCAGGTCGGTGGTCACGCGGGTCACCGCGCCCCTGCGCTGCAACAGATAGAACAAGCCCCGATCCCGCCTGATGTCGTGGTATGTCAGATCCAGCTGCGCGACCCTCGGCGAGGACAAGGACAGCTCGTGCTTGGCGCGGTAACGTTCGATCAACTGATACTTGGTCACCCAGTCGATCTCCCGATCGATCAGCGAGAAGTCACCCGCCTCGACAGCTTTGAGGGTTCGGCCCCACAGATCAAGCACCCGCTCGGCGGTCGGGTCGGTTCCCGCGGTGTCCACGAAGGTCCTGGCCTTCTCGAAGTATTCACGTTGAATCTCGCCCGCGCTCGACATTCGCCCGGTCGCGAGTTTGATCGGCCGGGTGCCGGTGAGGTCATGGCTGATCTCCCGGATGGCTCGGATGGGATTCTCCAGCGTGAGATCCTTGAACGTGATGCCCTGCTCCATCATGCGCAGCACCAAGTCGGCGCTACCGAGCTTGAGCAGCGTGGTGCACTCGTTCATGTTCGAGTCGCCGACGATCACGTGCAACCGGCGGTACCGTTCGGCGTCGGCGTGTGGCTCGTCGCGGGTGTTGATGATCGGACGGGACCGGGTGGTCGCCGAGGACACCCCTTCCCAAATGTGCTCGGCGCGCTGGGACAGGCAGAAGACCGCACCGCGAGGTGTCTGAAGAACCTTGCCCGCTCCGCAGACGAGCTGCCGCGTGACCAGAAACGGAATCAGGACGTCGGCCATCCGGCTGAACTCGCCATGCCGGGCAACACAGAAATTCTCGTGGCAGCCATAGGAGTTGCCGGCCGAGTCGGTGTTGTTCTTGAACAGGTAGATGTCGCCGGCAATGCCCTCGTCGTTGAGGCGCTTCTCGGCGTCGATGAGCAGACCTTCGAGGATCCGCTCCCCCGCCTTGTCGTGGGTGACGAGGGAGGTCAGCGAGTCACACTCGGGCGTGGCGTACTCCGGGTGACTGCCGACATCGAGGTAGAGCCTGGCACCGTTGCGAAGGAAGACATTGGACGATCGGCCCCAGCTCACGACTCGGCGGAACAGGTACCGGGCAACCTCGTCGGGACTCAGACGGCGCTGGCCTTCGAAGGTGCAGGTCACGCCGTATTCGTTCTCGATGCCGAAGATGCGTCGCTGCACCCGACCAGCCTATGCGAGCGGACCGCAGTTGGTGAGCCCGGAAGGTGGATGAGCACAGTGCGAGAGCCGTGAAGAACGTCCATTATATCCGTCAAACATCACTTTTCATGCGGAAGAAGGGGGTGGCCTGCGGCGATGACGCGATATTCGTGTCAATCTGGTGCCGACTTCTTGCGCGGACCGCTTGTGCGGGGCCAGTCTTATCGGGACCCCGGGGGAATCGAGCGCAATGGCGGTGAGCAGCCACAATTCCGGCGCCGTGCGCCCCGGCCGGTCGCGGAACTTCGGGGGGCGTCATGAATGTTCACGTCACTGCCGAATTCCGTGCAGCGCTACGGTGAAATGGCACGCCGCGCGCCATCGGCGATCTAGGACGCACCTGGCCGGCAAGCGCATGCGGGCGGCTCCGACGGTCAGCCGGCCGCCGCTGCCGGCGGCCGCGGCGGGCCCGCCTGGCCGGGATGGTACGCACCCGGTGGGCCGGCACTCGGCAGCCGCCCCAAAAATGGACACCACGCAAGAGCCAGGGCCGCCGCCCTTGCCCACTGCCCGGGCCGACCGGGTGTTCGATTCGCCGCCGGTGCGCTCGCGCTCGGTCGCCGACACCGAGGATCTGCGTTCGATGGGCGCCCGGTGGCTATTGCCGGTCGTCCTGGTCGCCGCCGGTGTGGTGATGGTCACCGCCGTCGTCGTCATTCTGAAGACCCGGCGCGGCCCGACGGTGCCGCCCGCCGTCCCGGACGCCGCGGCCGCTCAGTCGGCCATGTGGATCGCGGCCAACCTGCCGGCCGGCAGTCGGGTGCTGTCTGACGACTTCGTCAACCGGGAATTGCGGAAGCTGGACGTTTCCAGGTTGAGGCTGACCTCCGACTTGGATCCGGCGGCGAACGCCGGCCCGGCGAACTTCGACTACATTGTCTCGACACCATCGCTGCGAACTGCCAGCCAGTTCGGCGGCCGGGGGACCAAGGACACGCTGGCCGCGTCGGTGCCGATCGCGTTGTTCCGCGCCGGCGCCCAACGGGTGGCCGTGGAGCAGGTGCTCCCGGTTGCCGCCGACCAGCGATCCGCTCGGATCGAGGCGGACCGCAACGCCCGTGCGCAGGCCGGAATCGGGCTGCTGGACAATGCACGCATCCACCCGGACGGCCAATCGGCCAGCGTCCTGAGTCAGGGCGCCCTGGATCTGCGGCCAGCCACGCTTCTCGCGCTGCTGGCCGATACCACCGACGTCCGCGTCCTCGGCATGCCGCTGGGCACCCCGGAGAAGGCCGCCGGTATGCCCTCGCGGACGTTACGCCTCGAGCCGGTTCGAAGGGTGTCACTGGCCTCGGCGATCGAGAGCCTGGCCGGGCCGTATATGCCCCAGTCGGTCACCACGGCGGCCAGTGGCGTCAGCACTATCGTCTGGAGTCCCGCGGTGGCTCCGGTCCAATCCGTCCAATGAAAGCCGGCGCGCCGCCGGTGAAGGAGGTCCGCATGCATCGTTGCAAGCGTGGTGCCGCTGCCGTGGTAGCGGTGGCTCTGATCAGTTTCGCGCTGGGTGCCGCCGACCCAGACGCCAGCGCCGCTCCCGCCGCGAGCGGCATGATCCGGGCTGCTCATTTCTCTCCGGACACGCCGGGCGTAGACATCTACCTCACCCCGTTCTCCGGCGGCAGTTCCGGGTTGTGGTTACCCAACGTCGGGTACGGAGCGGTCAGCGACTACCGGGCCGTGGCGGCTGGCCTGTACGTCGTCGCCATGCGTGCCCACGGCGCCGCCGCCTCCACTCCGCCCATCGTGTCGTGGAATCTCAATGTCAAATCGGGTAAGGCGTATACCGCGGCGGCGATCGGATCCAACCGGGCACTCAAGACCGTCGTGCTCAACGACGACCTGAGCGAGCCCTCGGGTGGCACCGGACGCGTCCGGGTCATCCAGGCGGCCAGCCGTGCCCCGAAGGCCGACATAGGCGCTGCGAGCGGACAATCGATCGCCAGGAACGTGGCATTCGGCAGTACCACCGGCTACGTGTCCCTACCAGCCGGAACCTGGATTCTGCGAGCCCGCGCCCTCGGCGGATCCGGCTTCACCGCTTCCGGTCAGGTCTCGATCGCGTCAGGCTCGGTCACCTCGATCCTGCTGGTCGATGCGCCCCCAGGCGGCATCGCCGTCCGGTCGGTGCTCGACGCCGCCGGCACCGGGACTGTTCCGGTGGGTGCCGTGCCAGCCGGCTACGGCGGAACGGCCGCCGGCCACGCCCGTCCGAGGTCGGCATCCTCGGGCGCCGTCGGCGCGCTGGCGATCGGGCTGGCGGCGCTGCTGCTGGTCACGACGGGAACGCCGCGTCGACCTCGTCGCGGTCGTCATCATCGGGCAACCTGAACGGCTCCGGCCTTGGTGCACAGGGAACCCACCGGAGCCCGCCGACCGCTTCGATTGCGCGGCCGTCGGCCCTCCTCCGTCGGCGCGATCGTGATCCTCGGGCTGCTGGCGGGCTTGCTCGGCTACCTCACCTGGGAACGGCCCGGTAGCGCCACCTTCGCACGTGCCGCGCCCATCGCTCGCACGGCCGGACGGGACCGCATCGACGGCTCGGCGGTCCTGCCGGACTCGGCGCCCCGCCCGAGCCCAGCGGGCGGCACGCTGGAACCGGTGGCTGATCCGCCCAGCCCGCCGGTGCGGCTGCTGGTGCCGGCCATCGGAGTGGACACCTCCCTCGAGACCCTCGGTCTGCTGCCCGACGGCAGCCTTCAGGCACCCTCTCGCTGGGACCGGGCCGGCTGGTACGCCGACGGAATCCGACCGGGCAGCACCGGACCCGCGGTTATCGCCGGACACGTCGACTCCACCTCCGGGCCGGGGGTGTTCTTCCGACTGCGCGAGCTGACGTCCGGCGCGGAAATACTCGTTCGGCGCAGGGACGCCTCCTCACTGAGGTTCATCGTGGATACGGTCGTGTCCTACCCGAAGACCCAGTTCCCGACCGCGGCCGTATACGGCCCGACCCCACGGCCGGAGCTGAGGCTGATCACCTGCACCGGGGACTTCGACTTCCGCAAGCGAAGCTATCTGGACAACCTGGTTGTCTCTGCCCACCAGGCCTGACCGGAGCCGGGTCACAGCGGCCGCGCCGGAGTTCCGCGAGCTGGGGTTACAGAACCAGGCGCAGCAACGCGTCGCCCTGCTCGTCCTCGATCTCGATTCGACCGATGTTCTGCTGGGACCAGCTGCTCATCGCGGTGATCTCGATGGAGGGGGCTGGTGGCCACGACGCCGGCCACTGCTGGTCGCCGGCCTTGTTGAAGATCACCAAGCGGTACATCTTCGGGACGGCCCCGAGCGGAAATGGTGGTTTGGGCACGTAGTCGCAGGTGAGTCGCAGGTTCGTGCCGGTCTTTCCCCTGGTGAGCACGACGGTCGCTCGCACCTGCTGGCCGACCTGACTCACCGGTTGCAGTACCCGCAGCTGTGGACCGTCGTCGCCAGGTAGCGAGCGGAACGCGGCCACGCCCAATGACACCAGCAGGCAGGCGGCGACCAGGCCGGTGGTCAGGGTCCGCCAGTACCGGCGGCGGCGATGAACCTCGACCTGACGCAACAGGCTCGGCAACAGCGTCGCCGGGAGCGGCTCCGGCTCCCAGACCGAGGGATCGGCGCGGCGCAAGACGGCGGGCATGTCGCGCAGACTGGCGACCTGCTGTCGACACAGTGGGCAGGTGGCCAGGTGGCGCTCGTAGCTGGCGCACTCCTCCTCATCCAGCGCACCGAGCACATAAGGCGCGTCATCGAATTCGAATCGGGCGTGTTCGGCAGCGTCGCGAGCGGCTTGGCCGCCGGACGTCACACCGAACTCGTCGCCGGTCATCGGGTCGCTCCCATTTCGGTCAGCGCGAGCTTGAGGGCCCGCAGCGCGTAGTGGGTTCTGGATTTCACCGTTCCCTCGGCGATGCCGAGACTCGCGGCGGTCTCGCGGACCGTCGAGCGCTTGTAAAACATCTCGACCAGGACCGCGCGATGGTCTGGAGTCAGCCGGCCGAGCGCGTCGGCGAACAACCGGGATTCGATCAGCTGTTCGGCATGATCGGCGATTCCGGACTCGGGAACTTCGGACATCAGTCTTTCCGGCCGAACACTCCGCGAGCGCCACTCATCGATCACGATCCGGCGGGCTACGGTGTATAGCCAACCCCGCGCGGAACCCAGCTGATCATCGGAGAACGCCGGACTGTTCGGGTTCTTCCAGGCCCGTAACAAGGTTTCCTGCACCACATCCTCGGCCGCCGCGCGATCACCGCCGGTCAATCGCACGGCGAAGGACCACAACGCCGCCGCGTGCTCGTCATGCAGCGCACGCATGAGGTCCAGCTCGCTGTTGGCTGTGCGTTCGCGCTGCATTCCTTCTCTTCCGTCATTTGTTCATACGTTCGCAGCACGAAAACGGTTCAATGGCGGGACCCATTGAACCGTCTGCCCGCTGGACTCGTAGCCAGACCCATAGGAACTGACTCAAACGTGATCGGAGAGCAACGAATGACCGAACTGGACAGCACCGATAGGACTGGCATCAGCCGCCGGATGGTCTTGGCGGTTGGCGCGGCCGGCGCCTCCACGATGGCCCTCGCCGCATGCTCCAAAGCCAAGACCGACAACTCGGCCGGACCCGCGGCCAGCTCGACACCCGGCGGTACCGCCTCGTCCGCCACCGCCGCGGGCGGAACCCTGGCCAAGCTGTCTGACGTAGCCGTCGGCAAGGCGATCGCAGCCAAGGACGGCGACGGAAAGAGCATTATCATCACCCGCCCGACCGCGACCACCGTCGTGGCCTTCAGTGCCAAGTGCCCGCATATGGGCTGCACCGTCATGCCCAGTTTCCACTGCCCATGCCACGGCTCGGTCTACGATCCGACGACCGGCGCCCGGATCAGCGGCCCCGCGCCGACCGGTTTGACGAAGGTCAATGTGGCGATCTCCGGCGACAGTATCGTCGCCGGCTGATCACGCCGGGGACTTTCAAGGCCTCAGGACTCCCCCGACGTACCCGGCTCGGTCGGTGGGCTGGACGCTGTCGGTAATTCGCCGGCGCCCGCCGCGGGTTCGCCCGGACTGGTGGACGCGGTTGGCGGACTGGTGGACTCGGTTGGCGAGGCCGGTGCGCCGCCACCGGCCTCCTCGGCGGCCTGCCGGGAGGCAGGCAGGAGGCTGGTCAAGGCCGCTCCGGTGATCCGCCGAAATTTTCGGCTTCCCCGGTTGCGGTCGAGCACCGCGACTTCGAGGCTGTCGGCCGCCAGGACGCGCGGTGAATTGGTGTCGGTGCCCACCGAGCCGAGCGCGACGACGGCGACCACGACCGCGTCGGTCAGCGCGAGCCCGGCCCTGAACGACGCCTTGACCGCCGAGGTGACCGTGTCGGCTTGGCCTCCCATGACCAGAAACTGAGGCTCGTCGACGATCGTCCCGTCGTAGGACAGCCGGTACAGCTGATCGCCGGCCGCGGACTCGCCCACCTCCGCGACGCACAGCTCCACCTCGTAGGGCTTCTGTTGCTCGGTGAAGATCGACCCCAGGGTCTGCGCGTAGGCATTGGCCAGAGCGCGAGCGGTCACGTCTCGGCGATCGTAGGAATACCCGCGCAGGTCGGCCAGCCTGATGCCGGCGACCCGCAGATTTTCGAACTCGTTGTACTTGCCGACAGCGGCGAAGCCGATCCGGTCGTATATCTCGGAGACCTTGTGCAGCGCGGAGCTGGGATTCTCGGCTACGAAGAGCACGCCGTCGGCATATGTGAGCACGACCACACTGCGGCCCCGGGCGATCCCCTTGCGGGCGTACTCCGATCGGTCGCGCATGATCTGTTCGGCCGAGGCGTAGAACGGCATCGACATGGGTCGGTCTCCGGGTTCTGTGAGTTCTTCGCGACTTGGCGGCGGGCCGCTCAGGAACCGGGGCGGGCGGAACGGCGTTCCAGCAACTCGCGGACCGCCGAGCTCAGAGCGGCGTCCGGGATCCGTCTGGTTCCGTCGGCGGTGGCAGCGTAGACGACCGGATAGATGCCGCGGGTGAGGTCCGGGCCGCCGGTCGCCGCATCGTCGTCGGCCGCATCGTAGAGGCACTCGACAACGACGGCAGCTGCTTGATCCTCGGTCAGTCCCGGGCGCCATAGCTTCTTCAGCGCGCCCTTGGCGAAGACCGATCCAGACCCTACCGAGTGGTAGTACTGCTCGGGATACCGGCCACCGGTCACGTCATAGCTGTAGATGCGGCCCGCGGAGCCCGAGTCGCGCGCGTCGAGATCGAAGCCAGCGAACAGCGGGACGACCGCGAGCCCCTGCATCGCCGCCCCGAGATTACCCCGGATCATGGCGGCCAGCCGGTTCGCCTTGCCGTCGAGGGTCAGCGCGGTGCCCTCGATCTTCTCGTAGTGCTCGAGTTCGACCTGGAACAACCGCACCAGTTCCACGGCGATGCCCGCTGTGCCGGCGATGCCGACCAACGAGTACTCATCGGCCGCGAACACCTTCTCGATGTCGCGTTGGGCGATCAGGTTACCCATTGTCGCCCGCCGGTCGCCGGCCATGATGACCCCGCCGTCGAAGGCCATCGCGACGATGGTGGTGGCATGCGGGACGGTCAGGGCGGGACTACCACCGTCTGGTCCGACCAGGCCGCGCGCCGGCAACAACTCCGCCGCCGCGGCCGACACGAACTCCATGAACGACGACGAGCCGGGATTGGTTGCGTACTGGAGCAGGCCACGGGTTTCATCGCGGTGCCTGCTCACTGGCCACCCTTCTGGACGAAGCTCCGAACGAAGTCTTCGGGGTTGGTTTCGAGCACCTCGTCGATGTCGTCCAGGATCGCATCGACGTCGTCGGTCAGCTTCTCGTGGCGCTCGGCGACCTCGCTGGTCGTTTCGTCGACCTTGTCCGCGGCGTCCTCGCGCTGCTTGGCAGGACGGGCCTGCCCACCCTCATGACTTGCCATGTCTACCTCCGCACACCCACCTGGCGATGGGTACACCCCGACACTAGTGGGCCAGCACCGCCGTTGGCTCGCAAAATCCGCGAGTCGTCCCGACCGGAACGCGCGCTATCGACCCAGCAGCTCGTTGACCAGCGACGCTGCCGTCGGGCATCGGTTCAGCAGGGCCTCGACATGGGCCTTGGTGCCGCGAAGCGGTTCGAGGGTCGGCACCCGGACCAACGACTGCTGGCCGACGTCGAAGATCACCGAATCCCAGGACGCCGCGGCCACCGATTCCGGATAGCGGCGCAGGCATTCGCCCCGGAAGTAGGCACGGGTGTCACTCGGCGGTTCGGTCATCGCCGAGGCGATCGTGGCGGGATCGATGAGGGTACGCATCGAGCCGCGGCGCACCAGGCGGTGGTAGAGCCCGCGATCGGGCCGGACGTCGGCGTACTGAAGATCGACGGCGTGCAGCCGCGGTGCCGACCAGTCGAGCGAATCGCGCTCCCGGAAGCCATTCAGCATCCGTAGTTTGGCCACCCAGTCCAGCTCGCCGGCCAGCTGCATCGGGTCCTCGCCGAGCCGGGTGAGTACCGATTCCCATTCGGACAGCACCTGCTCGGTCTGCGGGTCGGCGTCGGCACCGTAGCGGTCATCGACATATTTGCGGCCCCGGTCCAGATACTCCCGCTGAAGGTCCAGGGCGGTGATGGTGCGGCCATCCGCCAGCCGGATGGCGTGGGTCAAGGAGATGTCGTGGCTGACGGCCCGCAGTTCGCGGATCGGCTCCAAGATCCGCAAGTCGTCGGTGAGCCAGCGGTCCTCGATCATCGCCAGCACCAGAGAGGTCGTGCCCACCTTGAGAAACGTCGACAACTCGGCCAGGTTGGCGTCGCCCAGGATCACATGCAGCCGGCGGTACTTCTCGGCGTCGGCATGCGGCTCGTCCCGGGTGTTGATGATGGGCCGCTTCAGCGTGGTCTCGAGCCCCACCTCGACCTCGAAGAAATCAGCCCGCTGGCTGATCTGGAAGCCGTGCTGGTGCCCGTCCTGGCCGATGCCCACCCGCCCGGCGCCGCAGACGATCTGCCGGGTGACGAAGAAGGGGGTGAGTTGGCTGACGATCGATGCGAACGGGGTCTGCCGGCTCATCAGGTAGTTCTCGTGGGCGCCGTAGGAGACGCCCTTGTTGTCGGTGTTGTTCTTGTAGAGGGTGATGATGGCCCCGCTCATCCGTGCGGCCTGGTCGGCCGCGGCCGCCATCACAAGTTCGCCCGCCCGGTCGAAGCGGACCACGTCGAGCGGCGTCGTCACTTCGGGCGTCGAGTACTCCGGGTGCGCGTGGTCGACGTAGAGCCGCGCTCCGTTGGGCAGCACCACGTTGGCCAGGCCGGCGTCGTCCTCGTCCTCGAGAAACTGTTCCGACACGTGGTTGGGGCCGGACAGATCGAAGCCGCGCGCATCCCGCAGCGGCGACTCCTCCTCGAAATCCCATCCCGGGCGCCGGCGCCGACCGCCCGGAAGCAGCGACGCGTAGCCATTGACCACCTGAGCCGACAGGAGCATCGCGTTGGCGTTCGGATTGCCGGGCACGCTGACCCCGTACTCGACCTCGGTACCCATGACCCGCACGACGCTCATCTGTTCACCCTGCTTCTTGGGCAGGCGCGCACCGTTCGACTCGCCGATGCGCGCTCACGTGTTTTCAGGTTACGTGGTCCACTACACCCCCCGACAAGGCATTATGCGGCCCGAAACCGCCGTCGAAGGGCTGGACGGCGCGGTTTCGGGCCGCGCAGCGCTGAATAACCTGATTTCGGGCCGCCCAGCTCTGAATCACGCGGTTTCGGGCCGCACAGCTCTGAATCACGCGGTTTCGGGCCGCGCAGCGCTGAACTACAGATATTGGCCGGTGTTGGAGATGGTTTCGATGGCCCGTCCGGCTTCGCTGCCCTTGGCTCCGGAGACCAGGGTGCGGATGTAGACGATCCGCTCACCCTTCTTGCCGGAGATCCGGGCCCAGTCGTCCGGGTTGGTGGTGTTGGGCAGGTCCTCGTTCTCGCGGAATTCGTCGATGCAGGCCAGCTGTAGATGGTGCATCCGGAGACCCCGCTGATTGACGGTGAGCAGGTCCTTGATGGCCATCTTCTTGGCCCGGTCCACGATGTTCTGGATCATGGCCCCGGAGTTGAAATCCTTGAAGTAGAGCGTCTCTTTGTCGCCATTGGCGTAGGTCACCTCGAGGAAGCGGTTCTCGTCGGTCTCGGAGTACATCCGTTCGACGGTGTTCTGGATCATCGAGAGCACCGTCGCGTCCGCTGACCCGCCGTGCTCGGCCAGGTCATCGGCGTGGATCGGCAGAGTGGGCAGGATGTACTTGGCGAAGATGTCTCGCGCCGCCTCGGCGTCCGGACGCTCTATCTTGATCTTCACGTCCAGCCGGCCAGGACGCAGAATGGCCGGATCGATCATGTCCTCCCGGTTCGAGGCGCCGATCACGATGACGTTCTCCAGACCTTCCACCCCGTCGATCTCGCTCAGCAGCTGCGGGACGATGGTG
>Ga0307504_10000084_pt1 | contig 19470 bp, 18 predicted proteins | sample 19_S_MG_FD_194516 | JGI IMG/M metagenome (GOLD analysis project Ga0307504, IMG submission 194516) | Soil microbial communities from Populus trichocarpa stands in riparian zone in the Pacific Northwest, United States - 19_S | ecosystem: Environmental > Terrestrial > Soil > Riparian zone > Trees... | reverse complement strand
GTAGAGCCGGGTGGCGGTGTGCCAGTCGCCGTGGACCTCGACGACGACGCGGGGCCGCCGGGAGACGGGGAGCAGGCGGCGCAGGCCCAGGACTCCGGCGGCCTCGAAGGGGCTCTGGCACACGACGGCGCCACCCGGCCGGGCAGCGGCCGTCCCGAGCGCTATGACCGGAGCGGCGGCGTAGAAAAAGGCGCCGCCGAGGAGCCGGGGTCGCGGTGACGGAAGGGTGACCACCCGCACGCCGGCGACGCGACGCACACCGGGCGGCCCGGTCACGACGAACGTGGCGTCGAGGTGGCGGGCGACGATGCCGAACTTGCGCTCCACGCCGCCGCCGGGCGGATCGCCGATGTAGCTCTTCCCGACGTTGACGATCCGGGGCCGGTCCCCGGGCCTGGTGACGCCGAAGAGCAGGTCTTCGACGGCATCGGCACAACGGTCGAAACGCCAGGAGACGCCGGACGACCGCGCGCCGCCGGCCAGCCGGCCCAGTTCGGCCCGGTCGTCGCGTAGCTCGCCGAGGACCTTGGCAAATGCCGCTGTCGTCGCCGGTTTCACGAGCCGCCCGTTCTCCCCGTCGACGACTGCCTCCCCCGAGCCTCCGGCGTCCGAGACGACGACCGGTATGCCAAGGGTGAAGGCCTCGATGACGGCGTGCGGGAGGCCCTCGTAGGCGCTGGCCGACACCATCACGTCTGCATTTGCGACCTCATCCAGAACGCTCCCGTGAGCCAGCACGCCGGTGAAGCGCACGCGCTGGGCCACCGCCAGGGAGGTGGCGAGGCCCCGGAGGCCGGCCAACTCCGGGCCGTCGCCGACCACGGTCAGCTCGATCCCGTGTGTCTCCGCCACCGCCCGGACGAGCGCATCAACGCGCTTGTGGGCGACCAGCCGCCCGACGAACACGACCTGTAGCGGGCCGGGCGGGTTCCTGGCCGGGCCGGCTCCCCCGAGCGCGCCGGGCACGACAACGCCGTTGGGGATCACGATCGGGCCCGGCCCCCGCCCACGCTGCCAACCGACGACGGCACCCCGCAGGTAGTCGCTGGGCACGACGACCGCCGACACATGGCGAACCGTCCGGTCCCGCAACCACCGCATCGCGCGTGCGACGGCCGAGGGAGTGGCCGACTTCTGGAAGTCCTCGAAACTCTCTCCCGTGAGGCCGAGCCGGGTGGCCCTTTCCCAGGCGGGATCGCCGACGATCTTCACCACCACCGGCCGTCGTGCCAGGCGCGCGCCCGAGACCGCGGCCGGGTGCAGCCCGGTGGCATAGACCACGTCGTACGAGCCACGGTGGCGGAGCAGCCACAGGGCGACGGCGGCGAGGCGGACGGAGGCCGGCCAGCTCCGGGGGTAACGGACGGTGCCACCGGACCTGGTCGTGCGCGGGCTGTCGGTCAAGGTGAGCACCGTCGCCCGGTGACCCCGGCGGCGAAGCTCGTCCGCCAGGTTCGAGGCATGTGTGGCCGGGCCGCCGATGTCCGGTGGGAAGATTCCGGAGACCACGATCACCGAGAGGACCGGGTCGTCGGCCTGGGCACCGGCACGATGTTGAGCGGTCATGCCGCAACGCCGCTTGTCAACAGGTGTAGCCGAGCAGGGACTCGTTACGTTCCATCTCCGCCTCCGCCATCGTCTGGTCGAGGATCTCGTCCAGTGAATACGTCGGCCGCCAGCCCACCAGGGACCGCAGCTTGGTGATGTCCGGCACCCGGCGTTGCATGTCCTCGAACCCCGTCTCATAGGCATCCTCGTAGGGCACCAGTTCGATCGGCGACTCGCTTCCGGTGCGACCGATGATGCGCGCTGCCAGCTCGTTTATCGACACCTCCTCGGTGGAGCCCACGTTGTACACCTCGCCCTCGGCGTGCTCGTCGCGCAACAAAGCCACCATCGCCCGCACGACGTCGACCACGTGGCAGAAGCAGCGGGTCTGGGTACCGTCGCCGTGGACCGTGAGGGGCTCGCCGGCAAGTGCCTGGCGTACGAGGCGGGGGACGACCATCCCGTAGGCCGGGCTCTGGCGCGGGCCCACCGTGTTGAAAAGGCGCACGATCACCATCGGGAGCCCACGCTCCTTGTGGTAGGCGAAGGCCAGGATCTCGTCGACCGACTTGGCCACCGAGTATGCCCAGCGGGCGACCGACGGCGTGCCGATCACCCGGTCGGTGGTCTCGGTGAGGGGCCCGCCGGCCTTGCCGTAGATCTCCGAGGTGGACGCGATCAGGATCTTGCGCCGGTACCGGTGGGCGGCGTCGAGCACGACCTCCGAGCCCCTGATGTTGGTGGTGAACGACCGCAAGGGATGCTCCACGATGAGCTTCACCCCGACGGCGGCAGCGAGGTGCACCACGACGTCGGCCTCGTGGACGGCCTCGTCGACGGCCAACTCGTCGAGCACGGACCCGTGCACGAAGCGGAAGCGGGGGTGATCGAGGAGTCCCTCGATGTTGCGCAACCGGCCGGTGGAGAGGTTGTCGAGCGCCACCACGGAGTCGCCCCCGGCCAGCAGTTCCTCCGCCAGGTGCGAGCCGATGAAACCGGCGCCACCGGTGATGAGGTAGCGGGACTCCAGCCGGATCACCCGAGGTCCGGGATCGGGAGCGAGTAGGTGATCAGGCATCGGTGGCCACCTCGGCGAGGGATCGGTGGGTGAAGCGGGCGGGAGCGCTGACCAGCCGGCCCGTCTCCTCGGCACCCTCGGGCGTGCGCAGCAGGTATGCGAAGCCGGCCACGGCCAGGAGGACGAGGGGGGGGACCGCCGTCCAGATCGCCAGAGCCCCCCGGCCGACGGCCACGCCGACGAAGCCGCATGTGGCCGTGACGAGGGCGAGGAGGAGCGCGACAGCCCGGGGGGCCAGACCCAGGCGGACGAGGCGATGGGAGGTGTGGTCGGTGCCGCCGACGTAGATTGGGCGACCGGCTCGGGCACGGGACACGACCACGAGGGTGGTGTCGAACAGGGCCGGCGCGGCCACCAGGCCCACGGCGGCGACGCCGGTGGCGTGGCTGGTGGGGAAGCGCAGCTTCAACGCGACGGCGGAGACGAGGAAGCCGAGGAACAGCGAGCCGGCGTCCCCGAGGAAGATGTGGGCGGGGTGCCAGTTGTAGACGAGGAAGCCGGTGGCCGCGCCGGCCACCGCGGCGGCGAGGGTGCCTACGAGCACCTGGTCGCCGAGAGCGGCCGCTGCCAGGAGAGCCGCCGCGCTCACGGCGATGATCGACGAGGCACACGCATCCATGTTGTCGAGCAGGTTGTAGGCGTTGGTGAGCACGACGAGCCACACGACGGTGAGGGCAAGGTCGGCGCCACCCCCCAGCAGGTTCACCCGGGCGCCGGCGGCGAAGGCGATGCAGGCGGCCACGGCCTCAACGGTGAGTCGCAGCGACGGTTTCGCCGTACGCACGTCGTCGACCAGGCCGACGCACGCTACGAGGAGGGCGGCACCGAGGATGGCCATGGCGTCGCCCCTCCAGCCACCCAGGACGCCCGCACCCAGCACGGCGGCGGCCACCGCCACCCCACCGAGGTACGGCGTGGGCACGCTGTGGACCTTTCCGTTCGCAGGCCGGTCGGTGATCCCGAACCGCAGCGCGCCGACACGGGCGATCGGCACCAGTGTCAACGAGAGCGCCAGAGCGATCGCTCCGGCAGCCACGTCCTGCCCCCCAGGCGTCATGCTTCGGAGTGCTTCAGAGCCATCGTTACGCCTCGCTTCTCGAGCGTTACCGGTTCCGCGTCCCGGGCTCCCGATACTACCCGAAATATCCGGAAGGCGACAGACGGCTCGAAACGGGAATCCGTTCTGCTCGGCGGGCCGATCTCGGCGGCCGGCCCCGTCCGGACCCCCTCACCTCACCACGTGCGAAAAAGGACATTAGAAACGCGCGGGCTGTAAAAGGCCCCGCGCCTGGATCACATCGTGATGTGGGTATGGGAGCGAAAACGCAGCGTCTGGTCTCCGTGCAATACGAGCCGTCGGGGTCGTCGACCCCGGAGCGTCACCGTGACACGGTCGGGGGTAACCAGGTTCTGGGCGTGAAGATCGATCCGGTATTCCGGTGCAGGCGTGAGAGAACCGGCGAGGTCGAGCTCGAGCACCATGCGTGCTCGTGGCGGGACGTCGACGTAGGTGGAGTAGACCTTTCTTCCGGCCTCAATCTCGCTCTCCATGGTGATCTTGGCGCCGCCGAGGTGAGCGGCTGCCAGGCCCAACGGCGTGTAGACAGACAGGTAGAGGCGGTTGGTGCCCTGAGGGAGAGGTGGTTTTGCCTCGCTGCCGATGAGGATGTCGGCAAGGCCGGCGGGTGGGGCGGCGTTCTCGAGGGTGACCGTGAGCTTGGCCGACAGTGCACCGGTCTCCCGGTGGTATGTGGGCCGATAGTCCAGGGTTCGCCTCAAGAACCAATCGATCTTGTTGCCGTTGGCATTCTGGGTGATCACGGCGAGCGAGTCGCCACCGCCCACAGGCGTCAGCCGTCCATTGATGCCGGCCCGCCCGAGGGCGGCGTCCTCTCTCCGGTCGACGGAGGACACCATGACGTGCTTGTCGCCCACGGCCGTTCCCAGGGCGGCGAGCACCTTGGCCACGGGCGGGAGCCGGCCCGCGGTGATCCGCCCCCACAGCTGCCGGGTGACCTCACCCAGGAAGTCGACCCGCTCGGACTGGGGCAACTGCGCGTACTGGTCGTAGAGCAGGACGTGCTCGGCATTCCTGGCGGTGAGCGGCACCGGCCACGGAGCCACGGTGATCGGACCGGTGAGGCGGAGCAGGGCGGCTACGCCGGCGGGATCGACAGCGATGGCCCCGTCCACGGGCAGGCCCCCCGACTGAGGGTAGAGGCCGGCGATCACCTTGGTCACCGAGGGGAAGTCGGGCGACAGGCTGACGTTCTGCCATGTGGTTGCCACCTCGAAGCGGCGGTAGCGGGGCAGGACGTCGGCCGGGCCCGTGAGGACGCGGGCGGCGGGGTCGCCACCGGTGTTGAGCTCGCCGATACGGCCGAACCGGGCGAGGTCGAGCTTTCCCCGGTCGGCCACGATCTCGCCGAAGTTGCCTATGAAGCCGCCCGAGCCCCTGGCCTCCGATGGGGTCTGGATCGCCAGGAACCAGCGCCGTGGGCCCTCGGCGCCGAGAAGGCCGGGCAGGATGCCCACGACGTCGCGGGAGGCTCGCAGCGAACGGTCGGCGTCCGTGAGGCGAGCCAGGCTGGCGTGCAGGCGGCCCGCGACGGGGGGCACCAGCCACGGTGATCGGGCCCGGCGCAGTCGGGCCAGGGCGCTCGTGACCTCGGCCGAGGCGTGGCGCAGCGGCGCCTGGATCGCCACGATCGCGTCGAGGGGCACCCTGCCTCCCTCGATGCGCACACCGCCCAGGTCGGTGGCGGTGGCCACCTGGTGGCCGGCGCGGGCCAGGTCGACACCCGTGTCCGCCACCACCCGCAGGGCCCGCAGGTGGGGGCCCACCACGGGCACCGCGAACGCCGGGCGGGCCCACCATGAGCGAAGGGCGCTGCCGGCATGCGCGAAGGCCTCCCCGGCTGCGTCGAGTTGGCGGGCGGCCTCGGCCTGGTTGGTCGCGCGGGCCGCGTCGAGGCCCTTCCCGGCGTGGTCGACCGCCCGCTCGAGGCCGGGCCGGGCCGCGGCGACGGCCACGAGGCCGGCCAGCGCGATCGGAGCGACCACCGTACCGGCGGCGAGGGCCGCCGTCTGCAGGCGCTTGCGGGTCCCTCCCTGAAGCCGCTTGTAGCCCGAGAGGACCACCGGGGCGAGCATCGTGGTGGCCAGGACCGCCTCGACGGCCGAGGGGCCGGGGAGGCGCAGGCGGAGTGCCGCGTTGACCAGGGCGGCTCCGACCAGGGCGGTGGCGAGAGGCGTCTGGCGGGCGGCGAGCGCCATGGCCAAAGCGGCGCCGGCGGCCGCGAAGGCGGGGGCGGGTTGGGACGATGTGACGGACATGAGGGCGACCGCCCCTGCCGCACCCGCCACCGTCCAGGGGCGGGCACGGGCAGCGAGGAGGGTGACGCCCGCGGCGAGGCCCGGCGCCAGGAGGGCGTCGACCAGGGCCACGCCGGTGGGTCGCGTCGAGGCTGCCAGCGCCAGCCCGGCCGCAAGCACAGCCAGCACCCGTCTGATCACCACGCTGCGGCGGCGGATCAGGTCGGGCGCCACGTAGGAGACGCCGGCGGCCAGTGCGAAGCCGCCCGGTGCCGCCAGGCCGAGTGCCAGCAGCATGCGCTCTCAGCCCCGGGTGTCGGCCGCGACCGGCGGCGGGCGGACCCGGGCGGCCCGACCGGACTGGCTTCGCCGCATCGCCGACGTCGCGACCCGCCGGGGGTCTTCCGGCAGGATTTGCGAAGCCGGTCCTTCGCGCCGACGAAACATGTTACAGTGCACCTTAGTCCTCATATCGGACTGAAAGGCGGAACGACCATGAGGCGTCGCGCCTTGTTGATCTCGGTTGTCGCCTGGCTGCCGATCGTATTCCCGAGCGTCCCCCCTGCCTCGGCGCAGGCCCGCCCCGGTTCGCCCTGCGCCCCGGGCGGGCCTGCGGCCAACGGTCAGTACCCACCGCGCGCGTGTGGGCTGGCGATCGGGAGGAACCGGGCCCGGCCCGGTGAGCGGTTGACGGTCACCGGGGCCGGCTTCCGGCCGCACAGCACAGTGGCCCTCGAGTTCCGGTCGGTCCCGGTGTCGCTCGGCTCGGTCGACGCCGGCGCCGACGGGGCGTTCAGCACGAGCGTCGTCATCCCTGCCGGCGCCACGCGCGGCGTCCACACGATCGTTGCAACGGGGACCGGTGCCTCAGGCCAGGCACTGGAGCTCACGTCCACCGTCACGGTGCTCGCTTCCAACACCAGGGTGCTCGGCGAAAGGGTCGTCCGTGGTGCTTCCACCCGGAGCTGGGCGCCGGTGCTGGCCGGCGGCGTCGGGGGGATCGCGCTCGTGGGCCTGGGTTCGGTCGCCCTGCTCCGCGGTCGCCGTCGCCGCACCGCCTGAATCGCCGCCGACGCGCATCCGGGCCTGGCGGCCAACACGCGCCGGCGGGTCTTCGTAGAGGAGCCGCGCGGGCCGGTGGTCAGGCCTCGTCCGGCCGGCCAACTCGGGCGCTGGCTATCCCGGGCTGCGCTGCCACGCCCCCGACCAGCGGCGGGCGGCCAGCCCGGCGGCGGCGGTGCCGTCGAGGACGCCGAGCGAGCGCAGGCGGCGCTCCAGGTGGTATTCGAGGGACCGGTTGGCCAGGTGCTCCAACTCCACACTGGCCGGGCCGGGCGGCTGGTTGAGGGCGTCGGCCAGGCCACCGCCCAGGATGCGTCGCAAGAGGTCGAGGCCCTCGGCGCTCAGGGGGGCGCCCCGCCGACATGACCGGCACAACACCCCGCCCTCGGCCATGTCGAACGCCTCCAGGCCATCCTCCGTCCCGCAGGTGGCGCACTGGTCGAGCAGTGGGTGGGCGCCGTCGAGGGAGAGGAGCTTCCAGAAGAAAGCGGCCAACACCAGCGGGGTGTCGTGGGCCGAGATGGCCCGCAGGCCGCCCACCAGCAGCTGATAGAGGCGGGGGCTGGGCTCGCGCTCCTGGGCCATCTGGTCCACCGCCTCCAGCATGGAGACGGCCCGGCCCATGCGATCGAGGTCGTCGCGGATGGCCCGGAAGTGGTCGAGCGACTCGGCCTGGCTCACGATGTCGAGCTCCCGACCCTCGTAGAGCAGCAGGCTCACGTGGCTGAGCGGCTCCAGGCGGGCTCCGAAGCGGCTCTTGGTCTTGCGCACGCCCTTCGCCACCGCCCGGACCTTGCCGTGACCCCGGGTGACGAAGGTGACGATGCGGTCGGCCTCCCCCAGGCGGATGGTGCGCAGCACCACACCCTGGTCGCGGTAGAGGCCCACGGCTAGACGTCCAGACCGCCGAAGCGGCGGTCCCGGCGCTGGAACTCCCGGACGGCCTCGAACAGGTTCTCCCGGCGGAAGTCGGGCCACAACACGTCGGTGAACACCAGCTCGCTGTACGCCAACTCCCACAAGAGGAAGTTGGAGATGCGGAACTCGCCTGACGTGCGGATCACCAGGTCGGGGTCTGGCATGTCGGGCAGGTACATCCGCGACCGGATGGCCTTCTCGTCGACCCGGTCGGCCGGCACGCCGTCGGTCACCAGCTGCCGCACGGCGTCGACGATCTCGGCCCGGCCGCCGTAGTTGAAGGCGATGGTGAGGGTCATGGTGCGGTTGTCGGCCGTCAGCTCGAGGGCCTCGTCCATGCGCCGGATGAGGCGGCGGGGCACCCGCCAGTCCCGGCGGCCGGCGAAGCGGATCCGCACGCCCCGATCGTTGAGCTCGTCCCGGCGGCGCAACAGGAGCGACTCGTTGAACTTCATGAGGTAGCGGACCTCGTCCACCGGCCGCTTCCAGTTCTCGGTGGAGAAGGCGTAGACGGTGAGCCAGCGGGTGCCCAGGTCGAGGGCGCCCTCCACCGCGTCGAACAGGGCCTCCTCGCCGGCGCCGTGCCCCTCGGTGCGGGGAAGGCCGCGCTTGCGGGCCCATCGCCCGTTGCCGTCCATCACGCAGCCGATGTGGACCGGCACTCGCCTGGGATCGATGCCGTCGAGCTCCACGTCAGCGACCGTACCGCGCCGTCGACCCGTCGCCCTGGCAGTGCCCCTGCACCGATTCCCCGCAGGTCATGGGGGGTACGGTCGAGTTGTGCTCGATCGTGTCCTAGCTCCACTGTGCAACCGGTGGGCGTGGATGCGGACCGCCCTGAAGGTGCAGAAGCGCTTCGGCGAGGTCCACGGCGGTTACCTCGGCTCGGCCGTCACCCTCAGCGCCTTCCTCTCGCTGTTCCCCCTCCTGCTGGCCGTCGTCGGTGTGGTCGGTCTGGTGTCGAGCAACGCCGCCGACCTGCCCGGGACGGTCATCGCCAAGCTCGGCATCCACGACCCCACCACCGACAAGCTCCTGCGCGACGCCTTCGCCACCGCCGAGGAGAGCGGCAAGGCGGCTTCCGTGATCGGCCTGGCCGGCCTGCTGTGGTCGGGGCTGGGCCTTGTGGCCGCCATCCAGTTCGCCTTCGACTCGGTGTGGCAGGCGCCGGGCCGGGGCCTCAGGGACAAGCTGTTCGGGCTGGCCTGGCTGGCTGGTGCGGGCCTGCTGTTCGTCGCCTCCTTCGCCATCACCTTCCTCCTCGGTCGCCTGCCCGGCCCGGCGTGGCCGCTGGCCGTCGTCGGCAACCTCCTCCTCGGTATCCCCCTCTGGATGTGGACGTTCCACGTGCTCACCAACCGGGACGTGGGCTGGAAGCCGCTCCTGCCCGGGGCCATCCTCGGCGCCGTGGGGCTGCAGCTCCTGCAGGCCGTGGGCGGCGTCTACCTCCCGCGCCTGGTGAGCTCCACGTCGGCGCTCTACGGCACCCTCGGCGTGGTGTTCGCCATCCTCGCCTGGCTGCTGTTCTTCGGCCGGCTGCTGGTCTGTGCCGCCACCTTGAACGTGGTGCGCTGGGAGGAGGAGCACGGCACGGTGACGGCCGAGATCGAGCTTCCGAACGTGCCGGGCCAGGTGCCCCTCACGGCCACCCGGTCGGGCGACGCCCTGCCGGCTGAGGCGCCGGCCCACTGAGCTCGCGGGCATCCCGTACCCTTCCGGCATGGGCGGCAGCACCTTTGGCCAGGCGTTCCGCGTCACCACCTTCGGCGAGTCGCACGGAGCGGCGGTGGGCGCGGTCGTCGACGGCTGCCCGCCGCTGCTTGCGCTCGACGTGAAGGAGATCCAGCGTGATCTCGACCGCCGCCGGCCCGGCCAGAGCCGGCTCACCACGCAGCGCTCGGAGGACGACCGGGTCGAGATCCTGAGTGGGGTGTTCGAGGGCGTCACCCTGGGCACGCCCATCGCCCTGCTGGTGCGCAACCAGGACGCCCGGTCCGGCGCCTACGAGGCGATGCGCGACGTGTACCGCCCGTCCCACGCCGACTACACCACCGAGGCCAAGTACGGCGTGCGGGACTGGCGGGGCGGCGGCCGGGCCAGCGCCCGCGAGACGACTGCCCGGGTGGCGGCCGGGGCGGTGGCACGCAAACTGCTGGCCCAGGGGGCGGGCATCGAGGTCCTCGCCTGGGTGGACCGCGTCCACACCCTCGACGCCGCCGTCGACCCGGCCGCCGTCACGGCGGGCGCGGTCGAGGCCACGCCGGTGCGCTGCCCGGACCCGGAGGCGGCGGTGGCCATGATCGACGCCATCGACCGGGCCAGGCGGGACGGCGACTCGCTGGGCGGGGTGGTGTCGTGCGTGGCCCGCCACGTGCCGGCCGGGCTGGGCGAGCCGGTGTTCGACAAGCTGGAGGCCGATCTGGCCAAGGCCATGCTCTCGCTGCCGGCGGCCAAGGGATTCGAGATCGGGAGCGGCTTCGCCGGCACCCTCCTCACGGGCCTGGCCCACAACGACCCGTTCGTGCCGGGCCCCGACGGGCAGCCGGTCACCACGTCGAACCGATCAGGGGGCGTGCAGGGGGGCATCAGCAACGGGGCGCCGATCGTGCTGCGGGTGGCGTTCAAGCCCACCGCCACCATCGCCTCCGCCCAGCAGACGGTGGACCGGGAGGGCAACGAGGTCACGCTGGCGGCCAGAGGCCGTCACGACCCGTGCGTGCTGCCGAGGGCCGTCCCGATCGTGGAGGCCATGGTGTGCCTGGTGCTGGCCGACCACTGGCTGCGCCAGCGGGCGGTGGCCGGGCCGGCCGGGCCGGCCCTGGAAGGAGGTTCGCGTTGAGGGCGGTGAAATCGAACGACCCGTGCTGGTGCGGGAGCGGGCGGAAGTTCAAGCGCTGCCACCGGGCCGCCACCGAGCCGGTGCGGCCCGGCCGAGTGGGCCCCAAGCGACTGGTGCCCGAAGGCATCGGCCGCCCGTCCTACGCCGAGACGGGTGTGGTCGACCGGTGGGCCGAGCCCACCGTGAAGTCCGCCGGCGTCGTCGAACGCATGCGCCGAGCGGGCCGGGAGGCCGCCGGCGCCCTGGCCCTGGTGGCGGCAGCCGCCCAGCCGGGCGTCACCACCGACGCCCTCGACGAGCTCTGCCACCAAGAGGCGCTCCGCCGCAAGGCCTATCCCAGCCCGCTCAACTACGAGGGTTCGGTGCAGCCGTTCCCCAAGTCGCTGTGCACGTCGGTGAACGAGGTCATCTGCCACGGCATCCCCGACGACCGCCGGCTGGTCGACGGCGACATCGTCAGCCTCGACGTCACCTTGTTCATCGACGGCGTTCACGGCGACACGTGCGTCACCGTGCCCGTGGGCGACGTCGACCCCGACTCACGGCGGCTGATCACCGTCACCCGGGACTGCCTGGCCAGGGCCATCGACGCCGTCGCCCCCGGCCGCCCCCTCAACGTGATCGGCAGGGCCATCCAGGAGCACGCCGAGGCAGCAGGGTTCGGGGTCGTGCGCCAATTCGTGGGCCACGGCGTGGGCGAGATGTTCCACAGCGGGTTCTACGTTCCCCACTACTTCGACCCGGGCCGCACCGAAGCGATGGAGCCGGGCATGACCTTCACCATCGAGCCGATGATCACGATGGGCTCGTGGAAGGCGCGCATGTGGGAGGACGGATGGACGGCCGTCACCGCCGACGGCCGCCGCACCGCCCAGTTCGAGCACACCCTGCTGGTGGGTGACCATGGCGCCGAGATCCTCACCACTCCCTCCGACCCGACCGGCCACCCCTACTGGCAGTAGGCGCGGCGCGCGGCGCTCGGCGGCGGCGGGCCGGCGGCGGGTTCTCAGGAGCCGAGGCGGTCGATGAGGTGTTCGAGGTCGCGGCGCAGGGCGGCGACCTCGGCCTGGAGCACTGCGACCTGCGACGCGAGCGACGGGCCCGCCTCGGCCACGGAGCGGCCGGCCGGCGCCTGACCGGCGGCGGCCGGCGGCGGTGTCGGCGTCCCCGCCGGTGCCTCCCGGGGCGGCGGGTAACCGGCGTCGACCTCGTCGGCCAGCAACTGCGCCCAGCGCTCCTCCTTTCGACCGGGCTCCCGCTCCAGCCGGATCACCAGCGGCTCGGGACGGCCTGCCAGCCCGTCGAGCTGCTCCTGGGCCTGCTGGAGGGAGAGGTCGGCCATGCGCTCGGTACGGGCCCGGAGCTCGCCCACCGTCTGCGGGCCCCGCAACAACAGCACGGCGACGAGAGCCAGCTGGGCGGTGTCCAGGTCCAGTGCCTCTTCGATCACCTGGCGGTACCGGGTGGCCGAACGGCCGTGGGAGGGATGCACGAAGCGCACGAAGCCCCGGCTCTTGAGCCCGGCCAGGGTGGTGTCCACCAGGCGCTCGTCGTACGAGACGATCGGGTTGCGGCTCGACGCCTGGTTGCACGCGGCCAGCAGCGCGTTCATGGTGAGCGGGTACTGCTGCGGCGTGGTCAACTGCTTCTCGACGAGCGCACCGATGACCCGGCCCGACACCGGCGTGAGGTCCACCGTTCCCTCAGTCCGACACGCCGGCCCCGGCCACGACCCGGGTGGGCGTGAGCCGGACGTCGGTCGTGACGGTGGCCGGCCGCCGGCGGCGCGTGCCCTCGGGGGCGAAGGCGCTCCACTCGGCCTCGGTCATCTCCTTCATCAGCCCGAGAGTAGGCGTGGGTGCTAGAGAACGGGGACGATGAGCCCCCCACCCTCCGCCATCGACTCGGTGCAGGACGTGCTCGACGCCCTCGACGAGGTGGTCGACCGGTCCATCGCCCAGCGGGACAGGGTCGGGTATTTCGCCGCCGTGTACCGCCAGGTGACGGCCAAGGTGGCCGAAGGCATCGCCACCGGCTTCTTCGACGACAGCGAGCGCATGGCCCGCCTCGACGTCGTCTTCGCCTCCCGCTACCTCGCCGCCCTCGAGCAGGCCAGGGCCGGAGAGCGACCGACCCGCTCGTGGGAGCTGGCCTTCGAAGCCGGCGCGTCGCCCCGGCCGCTCGTCGTGCAGCACCTTCTCGCCGGCATGAATGCCCACATCAACCTCGACCTCGGCATCGCGGCGGCCGCCACGGCCCCTGGCACCGCTCTCCCGGGCCTGCGCCGCGACTTCGACCGCATCAACGAGATCCTGGCCCAGCTGGTGGCCGGCATCGAGGACGACGTGGCCGAGGTCTCGCCCTGGATCGGCCTGCTCGGCACCATCGGCGGGCGTCACGACGATGAGATCGTGCGCTTCAGCATCGAGGTGGCCCGCACCGAGGCGTGGCGCTTCGCCGTCGAGTTGGCGCCCCTCGACCCGCACGACTGGGCGGGCGCCATCTCAGCCCGCGACGCGCGTGTCGCCCGTGTCAGTCGGCGGATCCTGCACCCCGGCCTGCTGAGTGCCGGGTTGGCGGTGATCCGGGCGCGGGAAAGCAACGACGTGCCCCGAGTGATCCGCGTCCTCACCGGCGTGCACGTCGCCGGCCTGGCCGAGGTGGAGCAGCGGGTGCAGACGGCGCGCAGCGAACCTCGCCGCCGCTGGCGACGAGGTAACGGCGACCCATGATCCGGGAGGGTCGGCTCTCGACCGGCCCTCCGAGGCTGCTCAGGCCTTGCCGGCCGCCTTCTTGGCCGGGGCCGCCTTCTTGGCGGCGGCGCGCTTGCGGGCCGTCTTGGCCGCGGCGGCAGCCTTGCGGGCGTCGGCGCCGGCCGCCCATTCCTTCGTGGTCTGGTCCTCCATGGCGGCGTCGGCGGCGAGCGAGCGGACGGACTTGACACCGTTCATGGCCGAAGCCTTGGTGTTGTAGGCCTCGCTGGTCGCCACGATCTGGCCGTTGGTGGACAGCAACGAGAAGCGGAACTTCCCCGTCGCGCCCTTCTTGACCACGAACTTGCCTGGCATGCTTCCTCCTGGGTGGGGTGGCGACGAAGTTACCGAAGCGCCGTGCGGAAACCGGTGATGGTCCCGAGCGGCCACCGACGACGCTCGTACACTTCGGTGATCGCCGTGTACGAGTCACTCGATTTCGTCTATGTGCCGGCGTCCGACGTCGACGCAGCCGCCGCCTATTACACCGATGTCCTGGGCGGCGAGCTGCGCTGGAAGGTGCGGGGAATGGGCACCACGGTGGCCTGCGTGCAGCTCGACGACGAAGGGCCCGCCATCCTCCTGTCGGGTCATCTGCACGGCGAGGCGCCCATCCTGGTCCACCGGGTCGCCGACTACGCCGAGACGGTGGCCGCGCTGCGGGCCAACGGTGCCGGCGACCTCCGGGAGCTGGAGATACCGCACGGGCCGTGCGCCAGCTTCGGCCTGCCCGACGGCCAGCGGGCGGCCGTCTACCAACTCGTCCGCCCGGAAGCGGCGACCCGCTTCGACGGCCGTTTCGACGACTGATGGAGACCACCGACACCGACACCGGGAATGTGGCCGGGACCGGGATCGACACCGGGACCGGGACCGGGAATGTGGCCGGGACCGGGACCGGGAATGTGGCCGCCGCCCTCGACCTGGTGCGGGCGGCCCTGCCGGCTGGCGAAGCCCGGCCGGGCCAGGTCGCCATGGCCGAAGCGGTGGCCCGCGCCATCGCCACCGGCCGCCATCTGGTCGTGCAGGCGGGCACGGGCACGGGCAAGAGCCTCGGGTACCTGATCCCCGCCGTGCTCTCTGGCAAGCGGGTCGTCGTGGCCACCGCCACCAAGGCGCTGCAGGACCAGCTGGCCGGCAAGGACCTGCCGTTCCTGGCCCGCCACCTCGGCCGACCGTTCTCCTTCGCCGTGCTCAAGGGTCGCTCCAACTACCTGTGCCGGCAGCGGGCGGCCGAGGTGTCCGGCGGCGGCGACCAGCTCAGCATGGAGGACCTCGGCGACGACGTCGGCGTCCTCGGCCGCGAGATCGTCCAACTGGTGGAGTGGGCCCGCAGCTCGGACACCGGCGACCGGGCCGAGCTGTCCTTCGAGCCCCGCCCCCAGGCGTGGGCGGCGGTCAGTGTCGGCGCCATGGAGTGCCCCGGCGCGTCCCGCTGCCCGAACGGCGACACCTGCTTCGCCGAGGCGGCCCGCAAGCGGGCCGAGGGCGCCGACGTGGTGGTGGTGAACGCCCACCTGTACGGGGCCCACCTGGCCAGCGGGGGCCACGTGCTCCCGGAGCACGAGGTCGTGGTCTTCGACGAGGCCCATGCCCTGGAGGACGTGGCCGCCGACAGCCTCGGCGTGGAGCTGGGCGCCGGCCGCTTGCAGGCGATGTCGCGCGGCGCCCGGGCCCTCGTCGGCAAGGACGGCGGCGACGCCCTCGACGGGCTCGACGCGGCCGCGGTGCGACTCGAGGAGGCGGCCACGCCGTGGAAGGACAAGCGGGTGCCCGACGATCTGGGCGACGACCTGTCGGCCGCCGTCGCCCTTGCCGGCGAGCGGGTCGCACGAGCGGCCTCGGCGGTGCGCAAGAGCGACGGCGACACCGCCCGCAAGGCCCGCTCCCTCCAGGCGGCCGGCCACCTCGCCGGCGACCTCCAGCTGGCCTCGCCGGTGCCCTCGGGGTACGTGGCGTGGGTCGAGGGCCGTAACGCAGGCCACACGTTGCGGGTCGTGCCCGTCGACGTCGGCGAGGTGCTGGCCGGCCGGCTGTGGGGCGAGGTCACCGCCATCCTCACCAGCGCCACCATCCCCGCCCGGTTGTCCACCCGGCTCGGCATGGCCACCGAACGGTGCGACGAACTCGACGTCGGCAGTCCCTTCCCCCACGTCGACCACGGCCTCCTCTACTGCCCCGTCCACCTGCCCGAGCCCCGCCATGGCGACTACCAGCCGGCCATGCACGACGAGCTGCACGCCCTCATCACGGCGGCGGGAGGACGCACGCTGGCGCTGTTCACCAGCTGGCGGGCCATGGCGGCCGCGGTCGACGCCCTCCGGCCCAGCGTGGCGTGGCGGGTGCTGGCCCAGGGCGACCTGCCCAAGCCGGCCCTCATCGAGGCGTTCGCCTCCGACGAGCACAGCTGCCTGTTCGCCACCATGGGCTACTGGCAGGGGATCGACGTACCCGGCCCCTCGCTGTCGCTGGTCACCATCGACCGCATCCCCTTCCCCCGCCCCGACGAGCCGCTCCTCCAGGCCAGGCGGGAGAAGGTCGGCCCCGGAGCGTTCGGCCTCATCGACCTCCCACGGGCCGCCACCCTCCTGGCCCAAGGTGCCGGCCGCCTCATCCGCACGGCCACCGACCGCGGCGTCGTCGCCGTCCTCGACACCCGCCTGGCTACCGCCAACTACCGCTGGGACCTCATCCGCGCCCTCCCCCCCATGCGCCGCACCCGCCACCTCGCCGAGGTGGAGGCCTTCCTGGCCGCCATCCTCAGTCCCGAGTAAATAGCGTGTCGAATCGACACCTTATTTACTCGAAAGCGGTCAGTACCCCAGTCGCTGCAGGGATTTGGGGTGGCGTTGCCAGTCCTTGTCGACCTTGACGAAGAGCTCCAGGTAGGCGCCCTCCTGGAGTTGCCGGCGGACGCGGGTACCGACCTCCTTGAGCACCGAGCCGCCCTTGCCGATGACGATGCCCTTCTGGGAGTCGCGCTCCACGATGATCTCGCAGCGGATGCGGGGCCACTCCCATTCGGTGACCTGGCAGGCGATCGAGTGGGGCAACTCCTCGCGGGCGACGGCCAGCAGCTGCTCACGCACCAGCTCGGCCACCCAGAACGCCTCGGGCACGTCGGTGATCATGTCGGGCGGGTAGTACTGGGGCCCTTCGGGCATGAGGGCGACCAGTGCGTCGACCAGCACGTCGACCCCCTCGCCGGTCGCGGCCGACACAGGGAAGTACGCGGACCGCTCCAGCCCGCCGGCGGCGGTGAGCTGGGCCAGGACCTCCTCGCGGGTGGCGAGGTCGGTCTTGTTGACGACGACGATGGCGTCGGCCGGCAGGCGGGACGCCACGAAGCGGTCGCCCCCGCCCAACGGCTGGGTCGCGTCGATCACGAACACCACCACGTCGACGTCGTTGACGGCCGCGACCGACACCTCGTTGAGCCGTTCCCCCAGCAACGTGCGGGGCTTGTGCACGCCCGGCGTGTCGACGAACACCACCTGGGCGTCGGGCCGGTTGAGCACGCCCCGCACCTGGTTGCGGGTGGTCTGGGGCTTGTCCGACACGATCGACACCTTGGTGCCGAGGATGCGGTTCACCAGTGTGGACTTGCCCACGTTGGGACGGCCGAGGACGGCCACGAAGCCGGAGCGCATCCGAGAGTCCGGCCCGCTACTCGGCCGACGCGGCGGCGGGCGACTCGACCTTGGTGATCCGCACGCGGCCGATGCGGCGCCCCTGCACCCTCTCGGCCACCAGGCAGTGCCCGTCGACCTCGACCGCCTCGCCCTCGGTGGGTACATGGCCGAGCAGGTTGAACACCAGGCCGCCCACGCTGTCCCAGTCGCCGGTGGGCAACTCGGCGCGCAGCAGCTCGTTGACCTCGTCGATGGGCATGCGGGCGTTCACCCGCACGTCGTCCTCGCCGAGCTGCTCGACGGCCGGCTCCTCCACGTCGAACTCATCGACGATCTCGCCGACGAGCTCCTCGATGAGGTCCTCCAGCGTCACCAGGCCGGCCGTGCCGCCGTACTCGTCCACCACCACCGCGATGTGGAACTTGTCGCGCTGCATCTCCTTCAGCAACTCGGTGACCCGCTTCGTCTCCGGCACGAAGTGGGCCTCCCGCGCCAGGTTTCGCACCTCGTCGCTGCGCCGGCCCTCGTGCTCGGCCCGGATGAGGTCCTTGAGGAAGACCACGCCGACCACGTCGTCGATGCCCTGGTCGTAGGCGGGCAGGCGGGAGTAGCCGGCGGTGATCGCCACGTCCAGCACGTCGCCCACCTTGTCGCGGCCCTCGACGGCCACCATGTCGGGGCGGGGCACCATGACCTCGCGCACCACCGTGTCGCCGAACTCGATGATGGAATGGATGAGGCGGCGCTCGTCGTGCTCGATGACCTCGTCCTCGGTGGCCACGTCGATGGTGGCCAGCAGCTCCTCCTCCGACACGAAGGGGCCCTGCTTGAGGCCTTTGCCCGGGAGGATCAGGTTGGACAGCCCGATGAGCCCGCGGGCCAGCAGGCGGATCGGGGCGGGGCGGGTGATGAACGAGACGACCGGGGCCGCCAGCAGGGCGGCCCGCTCCGGGTGCTGGACGGCCCACGTCTTTGGCGCCGCCTCGGCCAGCACGAAGATGACAACCACCTCGAAGAAGATGGCGGCGATCACACCGAGGGCACCGAACAGCTCGTCGGCGATCACCCCGACGAGGGTGGCGGCCACGATGTGGCACACCAGCACCAGCAGCAGGATCGGGTTGAGGAAACGCTCGGGGTGCTCCACCAGGCGGGCCAGCCGGGGGGCACCCCGCCTGCCCTCCTCCTCGAGGGTGATCGCCTTGATGCGCGATATCCGCGTGAGGCTGGTCTCGGCCATGGCGAAGAACCCGGCCAGCAGGATCAGGGCGAACACGACGGCCAGCATGAAGGCCTGTTGCGCTGTCATTGCCCGGCTGGCCCCGGTGAGCCGTCGGTGCCGTCGGTGCCGTCGGTCGGGGGGGTCGGCGCCGGCGGCCGGTGGAAGCGGTCGAGCAACTCCTGCTCGCGTCGCTCCATGGCCTGGGCCTCCTCGTCGTCAACGTGGTCCATACCCATCAGGTGGAGGATCCCGTGCACCACGAGCAGCGCCACCTCGTCGTCGAAGGTGGCCTCGTGCTCGGCCGCGTTGCGGAACGCAACCGTGGGGCAGATGACCACGTCGCCCAGCAGGGTGGGCAGCTCGGAGGGCTCGACCGGCAGCCAGCCCGGGCCGCTGCCCCCGGAGTCAGGGGAGCGCCCACCCTCGGCCGGCTCCTCGTCGATGGGGAAGGCCAGCACGTCGGTGGGCCCGTCCTTGCCGGCGAAGCGTTTGTTCAGGTCGGACATGGCCTGCTCGTCGACGAACAGGATCGACAGCTCGGCCTCGCCCTTCACACCCTCGACCTCGAGGACGGAACGGGCCAGGCGCACCCAGCGCAGGGTGTCCATGGAATAGGCGGACTGCTCGTCGGCGGCGAAGACCTCGACCGTCATCGGAGTGCCTACGCCTGGGCTTTCTCGTAGGCGGTGACGATGTCCTGGACGATCTTGTGGCGCACGACGTCGCGCCGGGTGAGTTGGACGAAGGCCAGCCCGTCGATGCCGCCCAGGATGTCCTCCAGTCCCACCAGGCCGGACTTGCCGCCGGCCACGTCGATCTGGGTGACGTCGCCGGTGATCACCGCCCGCGACCCGAAACCGATGCGGGTGAGGAACATCTTCATCTGCTCGGGCGTGGTGTTCTGGGCCTCGTCGAGGATGATGAAGCTGCGGTTCAGGGTGCGGCCGCGCATGAAGGCCAACGGCGCCACCTCGATGGCCCCCTTCTCCATGAGGCGGGGCATGGCGTCGGTGCCGAGCATGTCGAACAGCGCGTCGTAGAGCGGGCGGAGGTAGGGGTCGACCTTCTCCATGAGCGTGCCGGGCAGGAACCCCAGCCGCTCC
>Ga0307504_10000083_pt1 | contig 19540 bp, 24 predicted proteins | sample 19_S_MG_FD_194516 | JGI IMG/M metagenome (GOLD analysis project Ga0307504, IMG submission 194516) | Soil microbial communities from Populus trichocarpa stands in riparian zone in the Pacific Northwest, United States - 19_S | ecosystem: Environmental > Terrestrial > Soil > Riparian zone > Trees... | reverse complement strand
GCATGGTCAAGCGGGACGCGATCTACCTTCCGGCCGGCCGCAAGGTAGATCGCTACTATCGAGTCGAGGGTCGACCGTCGGCGGGAGGCCGACGTGGGTCGGTGTCGAACAGTGCTGTTTGATGGGCCAATACGACAGCTTGGACACGGTCGCGGAGGTTGAGCTTCTGCAGGACGTGCGTGACATGGGTCTTGACGGTGGTCTCACTGATGCCCAAGTCGTCGGCGATCTCGGCGTTGGACAAGCCGCGCGCGACCAGGCGATAGACGTCGTGTTCGCGTGCGGTCAGGGCGCTGAGTTCTCGTGGCGGCGCTGGCCGGCGCAGCCGCGCGAACTGGGCGATCACGTGTTTGGTGATTCCTGGTGAGAGTAGCGCGTCTCCCGCGGCGACGGTGCGGATCGCGGCGATCAGCTGTTCGGGAGGGTCGTCCTTCAGAACGAAGCCGCTCGCGCCGGCCCGAAGCGCTTCATAGACGTATTCGTCCAGGTCGAAAGTCGTGAGAATCAGGATTCGCGCGAGGCTATCCGCCGCCAGGATTCGACGGGTTGCCTCCAGGCCATCCAGCTCGGGCATGCGGATGTCCATCAGGACGACCGTCGGGCGCAACAGGGCGGCCTTATAGACCGCGTCGCGGCCATTGATCGCTTCGGCGACGACCTCGATGTTGGGTTCGTTTGCGAGCAGCATGCCGAAGCCGGCGCGAACCATGGCCTGGTCGTCGGCGACGAGAACGCGGATGGTCATCGCGGGTAGCCGTCGAGTGGAAGCCGTGTGCTGAGCAGGAACCCGCCCCCGGTCATCGGGCCTGCGCTCATCTGCCCGCCGTAGATGTTGACCCGTTCCCGCACGCCGACCAGTCCGTGGCCGGCGCTACTCGGTGCGGGGGCGCCGTGCCCGTCGTCGCGGACCTCGATCCGCAGCTCATCGGATCGGTAGCGCAGGACGACTTCGGCGGAGTTGGCGTTCGCGTGCTTGAGGGTGTTGGTCAGGCCCTCTTGGACGATCCGGTAGGCGGACAGGTCGATCGCTGGGGGGAGTGGGCAAGGATCGCCGTCGAGGTGCAGCCGCACCGGCAGGCCGGCGCGGTCGAACTCTGCCAGCAGGGCCTGGAGGCTGCCCAGACCGGGCTGGGGGGTTAGGTCGAACTGGTCGCCGGTATGGCGCATGGCGCCGAGCAGGCGGCGCATCTCGGTGAGCGCGGTGCGCCCGGTCTGCTCGACGCTTTTGAGCGCCTCCTTGTGCTGGCCGAGTCGATCGGGGAGCTGGTGGCGGACAGCGCCGGTCTGAAGCACCATCACGCTCACGGCATGCGCGACGATGTCGTGCAACTCCCGTGCGATCCGGGCCCGTTCCTCGGCGACCGCGACGCGGGCCGCGGACTCGCGTTCGCGCTCTGCCTGGTCGGCCCGCTGCTCGGCCTGTTCGGCCTGCGCGGCGCGGTCCCGCACGGCGAATCCGGCCAGCCAGGCGATCGCGAACTGGGCGGGGGTGAACAGAAACTCGCCCGCGGTGGGGTCGGGGTCGTGATAGACCACGATCGACGCCCCGGCGATCACCACCGCCAAACCGGCTCGCGCCTGAACGAGGTCTGCGACCGTCCCGAGCAGGAACGAGGCGGCCATCCCGGCGACGAAGACGCCGGTCACCAGGAGCAGCCGGCCGTCGACGAACGACAGGGCCGTCCCAAGCAACCAAACCGATGCCGGTGCGAGGAACGGAATCTGGCGACGCGCAAGCAGGGGAAGGACCACCATAGCCACCGAGGCGCAGCCGAACCACAACGACGTACCTCGCGTCCGGAGCGCGTCGGGGCTGTAGGCGACCTGCAACGCCCCTCCCACCGCTGCGGCCACTATCAGTGCGTCCAGGCCGAAGCGGCGGGCCAGCGTCCACGACGGGATCACGCACCGGACGTTACTGCACCTTTTGACCGACGTCCTCCTCCGGAAGTCGGAGGGTAAGTCGTCGCCCGGTGGGAGGGCGGGCCTTGTCGTAGCGCGCTGGAAGGCGCCGCCGCAGGTGGCTGGTTCGGTTTTCACGCAGGATCGGGACCGTTGACGATCCTCACCACGGTCTTCGGAGCGAACCTGACCCTCCTCGTCCTGGACATCTACCGCGACCGAACCGGACCGCGCCGGGACAAGGCAGGATGGACGGGTGAAGCTGAAGCTCGACCTCCACGACATCTACAACCGTGGCAATGAGATCGAGGACGCGCTCAACGCGATCATCGCTGAGGCTGTGGCCAAGCGAGCGCCGTTGGTCGAGATTATTCCTGGCAAGGGGTCGGGCCAGTTGAAGAAGCGAGTGTTGCGCTTTCTCGATCGGAAGGAGGTCAAGGCGCTCTATCACCGCGTCGAGAAGGACTCGGACAACTTTGGCCGCGTCTTCGTCCACTTCCGGTGGAAGTGAGACCGCGCGATCGGACGGTGTTCAAGCCAGGCGTCTGGTACGTCTCGGGGACGCTGTCCCGGTTGCCGATGCCCGCGCCATTATCCGGTGCTGATCTGTGACCTGATGTGCCAAGGGTGCAGGATGGAGGTCGGCACCGGATTTGTCGAACGGAGATAACGGCATGGATTGGACGCTCGAGGTTGTCGTGCTCCCGGTGAACGACATCGATCGCTCGATATCGTTCTATCGGGATCAGGTCGGCTTCACCCTCGACCATGACACCCAAACCGAGCAGATGCGTGTCGCGCAACTGACGCCGACCGGTTCAGGGTGCTCCATCGTCATCGGGACTCTGCCCGCACAACGTCAGATGGAGCCGGGCTCGATGCGTGGACTCCAGCTGTGCGTCGCCGACGCGGCCACGGCTAGGGAAGAGTTGATACGTCGTGGCGTCGATGCAAGCGACATCATGGTGTTCGACGAGCGTGACGGCGGCACGTTCTTCGGGTTCAGCGACCCGGACGGCAATACCTGGGCCGTCCAGCAATTGCGGGTAAGGGCGACGAAGCCGCTGATCCCGGTAGCAAATCGGGAGCGCTTCGGTGCGGATTACCCCACAGACTAGGGGGCGTCATGTATGCACATGCTTCATTTCGTGCTTCATTTCGTGCGACCCGTTTGATCATTGTCGCCGCATTAGCCATTGCCGAGGCGTTCGTCCTCCCGGCGCCCGCAGGCGCGCAACCGGCGGGCTCGAAGCCGGCCATCATCGACAATGCGACCTGGTACCTGCGAAACAGCCTCACCTCCGGCGTCGCGACGAACACCTTCCGCTATGGCATCAGGGGCGACATCCCCGTGATGGGTGACTGGAATGGCGATGGCCACGACACGGTCGGGGTCGTCCGCACGAACACGCTCCCGGGCGGGCAACAGACTTACTCGTGGTACCTGCGAAACAGCAACACACCCGGATCGGCCACGATCACCCCATTCGTCTTCGGCACCAAGCGATTCGTCTCGCCCGACATACTTGGAACGATCCCACTGGCGGGTGACTGGAATGACGACGGGGTGGACACGATCGGAGTCATGGTTTATGACATCAACCCCGACGGCCCGATCCAATGGCAGTTGCGGAACAGCAACAGCGCCGGGCCTCCGGACATTGTCATCACCTACAGCCGCGGACGAGACCGCCCCATCGTGGGTGATTGGAATGGCGATGGCGTCGACACAATCGGGGTTGTCCGTGGACCTAACAGTTGGCTGCTACGAAACAGCAACACCAGCGGCGTGGCGCAGGTCGCGTTCACGTACGGAAGCGGTGGGCGGTTCCGCGAGTTGCCCGTTGTCGGCGACTGGAACGGTGACGGTGTAGACACTCCCGCTGTGCTGCGCAACAGGCCGGCGACCGACTCGCAAGGCGGCTACGAGGACTGGCTGTTCCGCAACAGCAATACCACCGGTGTCGCCGACGGTGAGTTCATCTATGGCAGCGACGCTCAGACGATCTTTCAACCGGTGGAGTTCATCCCGAGACTGAGCTGGCAATAGCCCGAACCACCATCCCACGTCGGCAAGCCGAAACTGCTGTCCGAGGCGTGGCGGGCACTGTGCGACCGAGCTGCCGATTTCGCGGCCGCCGGGATGACCGTGCTGACCAATCGTGCGGAGAGCTGGGGCGATGGCGAGTCTGGTCGAGGCGGTGCGCGAAAGGGTCGTGGTGCTCGACGGCGGGCTGGCCACCGAGCTCGAGCGGCGTGGGAATGACCTGTCCTCGGTGCTGTGGTCGGCGCGGCTGCTCCGCGACGATCCTGAGGAAATCGTGGCAGCGCACCGCGCCTTCTTCGCGGCGGGCGCGGAGGTGGCGATCACGGCCAGCTACCAGGTGTCCTTCGACCGTTTGGGTGACGAGGCCGAGATGCTGCTGCGACGCAGCGTCGACCTGGCCCGCCGAGCCGGTCAGGGCTGGGTGGCCGCCTCGGTCGGGCCGTACGGCGCGATGCTGGCAGACGGCTCGGAGTATCGCGGTGATTATGGCCGGTCGGTCGACGAGCTGCGCCGTTTCCACCGTCGCAGGCTCGCGGTGCTGGCCGAGGCGGGCGCGGACGCGCTCGCCGTGGAGACCATCCCGTGCCTGGCCGAGGTCGAGGCTGTGCTGGCCGAGCTAGATGGCCTGGGAGCCCAGGCGTGGCTGTCGCTGAGCTGCGTGGGCGAGCGCACCCGGGCGGGCGAGCCGGCCGGGGAGGCGTTCGCGATGGCCCGCGACTGCCCGGCGGTATTCGCCGTCGGTGTCAACTGCACGGCGCCTGCCGACGTGGCGGACCTGGTGGCCGTCGCCGCGGCGCGCAGCGGCAAACCGGCGGTGGCCTATCCGAACAGCGGGGAAGTGTGGGACGCCGATCGCCGGAGCTGGAGCGGCCGATCGGCCTTCGATCCGGCGAGCGTCCGGCGTTGGGTAACCGGGGGTGCCCGGCTGGTCGGGGGGTGCTGCCGGGTCGGGCCGGCCGACGTCGCCGCGATCGCCGGGGTGGTCAGGCGTCGGTGAGCTTGCGGGGGCCGTGAGGAAATCCCGATCAGCGTCGCGACGCGCTAATCGTGGGCTACAAAGTCCCGCTGATACAGATCAGCCGAATGGTGACACAGATCCGTGCCCAAATTGACAATGGAATCCATGGGTCGTGGCCCGCGGCGGCATCGACAAGCGCGGATTTTCGCGCAGTGGTTTCGGCCCTGGTTTCGGGTGCATTTGTATTGGACGGTGCGACCGCCCCACCAGGGATGGGGTTGTCGGGGAGGTCGGCGGAGCGTAGGACGGGGGAGCAGGTGGGCCGGTCGAGCCGGACGGTGATGTGGCCGTCGGGTTGTTGATGATGGCGCCGCCGGTGGAGGGGAATCGGCGTTTGGGGGGTGGCGGGGTGGTGGGCGGGTAGGCGGGTTGGCCGCGGCGTAGGCCGGCGCAGAGGATGTGCGCGAGGACGGACGGGGTGACGTCGAGATCGACATTGAGGGGGACGGCGCCGGCATTCGCGTGACTCATTCCGTAGCCGACGAGCCCGCGGTCCCAAGCTGTCGGACGAAAACTTGTACAAGTTTGGGTATGCTGAACCCATGGCGCAGGACGTGCTTCCGACGAGCGAGGTTCGGGCGGCGCTCGGCAAGATCACCAAACGGTTTGACGACGGGGATACGGAGCCGGTGTTCTTCGGGTCGCATCGGCGTACCCAGGCCGTGCTCGTGCCCATCGCCACCTGGGAGAAGCTTGTCGAATACGCGGAGGACGAGTCGGACCTCGACGTCGCTCGGCGCCGTCTGGCCGACCGGCGCCCGTGGCTCGGCGAGGATGAGCTCACCGCTGCGCTGCGGCGAGCGGGCGAGGAGGCTTCCCGCCAGAAGCCCGCGTGAGATGCGAGAAGCCCGCCCGCTACCGGCTCATCGCCCACCCCGACGTTCCCGACGACCTGGCAGCGCTGAGCCGGTACGGCGCGGAAGCCATCACGGCCGCCCGGGTTACCCTCGACGACCTGGCGCATGGCCGGGTGACTGGCAAGACGCTCGGTGAGCGCCGTGTCAGCGGTGACCTGACCGGCCTGGCCAGCGTGAAGTTCGACGTTTCGGGCAGCCCGACCCGGCGATTCCGGCTGGTCTACGCCGACCTAGACGCCACCACACGTGGTGTGCTGGCCATCGGCGTCCGACGCACCGTCACGATGTTGAACGCGGCCTTCAGATGCTCGGCGTCGCTGTCGCTAACTAACCAGCGCGCCTGGCCGTAGAGCGTCAGGTCTGAGGCTGGGCGCCGGATTTCGGTGGGGTGTTTCCGCTTCCCCGCAGGTTGGCGATCTTGCCGAGGGCGTCGAACCAGAAGGGTGCTCCGAAGCTGAGCGCGACGGACGTGATGGCCAGCCCGAGTAGCTTCAGGAGCAGCTGGACGCCCGTCGCGGGGACGTGCCGAGGATCGGTGCTGACAGCGGCTTTGTCGTGCGGCGGTGTCCAGCCGATAGGCAGGGCGAGGCCACGGACCGCCGAGACGCTCGTGTCGACCGCGCTGATGTCCTTCTGGGCGGCAGCGCCGGCGGCCTGCGCGACTGCCGCCTGTTCCACCGGTGAGTGCCAGAGGGTCTGGGCGATGTTGATCGTGTCGACGTTGAACAAGATCGCAAGGGCCGCGCCGTAGGCCAGCAGCCAGACGTGGACGCGGCGCTTGTACCAACCGGACAGTCGATCCATCGCGTCGTCGTACCAGTGTTCGAGCTTGTCGCGGAACTTGTCGCGGTCCTTCTTGGCGTCGGTGAGCATCCGCAGCAGCGTTCGCTTGGCTGGATTCGTATCGGGTAGTTTCCGCACGGCAGCTTGGGCCTGCTCGAGCACGTCACCGGCTATCGAAGCCCGCAGCAGGGGCACCTGATCGCGTAGCAACGGGCTGTCCGTGGGCAATGACGCAACGAAGGCGTCCAGATTGGCCTGGTCGGGATGGTCGCGGAGCTGGTCGAATTCGCCCTGACTTCCGCTGGGTATGACTGTCATGGAGTTGAGGATGATGACAGCAGGAGGCGCGAGGATGTCGAGCACCGCGGCGCTGAACGCTCGGGACGGCAGGTACGAGATTCCGCGATTCTTCCCGGCAAGGGCGTCGAGGGCGGCTATCGCGGGGTGCTCCTTGACAGCCTGCGCCGACAGCGTGGCCGTCGCCGGTTGTGCCGGGACCGGCTGGCGGTCTGATTGCTTCGCCGCCGAATTACCAGGAGGCTTCGTCCCGCCGAGCAGTGTGTAAAGCGCGTTCTCCAGATTCTTGGAGCGCCATTGCAGCCGGGTCGCGACGAATTCATTGATGCGCGAGGCCGCGACGCTGAAAAAGAGATATGCCAGGACGAGGCCGAGCGCCACGTTGAGCGCAGCAGACCACGACATCGTGTCCTCCCCTGATGCGAGTCCGGCCGAGTCGGTTGGCATCGACGCGCATGTTGATCATATTCGTGCGTCAATCGGAATTTCGGGGCTGACGTCCTGACGTCCACGCCCTTCACGCGAAGGACCCGGGAATGGTCATGACAGCGGCGCCAGATTTACGACGGTATAGCGTTGCGTCTAATCTGCACCGAAATGCGCCGGACAACGTCGGCCCACCAGGGGCTGCCCGGCACGTAAGGAGGCAACGATGCGGAAAATCTACTTGGCCGGTGCCGCCGTGGCGCTGCTGGTCCTCACCGTCGTGCTGACGGTGTCCGCCTCGCAGGCGGACGAACCCGCCGCGGCCAGGTCGAAGACGCTGACGTTCGACGTGACGTTCAGCCCGTTCACCTCGATCGCTACCAACAACCACCGTGACCCGAATTCATCCATCTCGGTGGGGGACGAGATTATCTTTCACGACCAGTTGTTCTCCAAGTCGAGGCAGGTCGGTGACGATGCCGGGTCTTGCGTTGTCGTTTCGCCCGGACCTGAGTTCCTAAGCAACTGTACCGTCGTATTTCGCCTGCCAGGGGGCGAAATCACCGGTCAGTTCCTCACCAGCCAGGGACCTGCACCCAAGCCCATCGCCCTGACCGGAGGAACCGGCACGTATCGCAATGTGGGTGGCGAAGGAACCCTCCAGGAGTTCGGGAACACGAGGGGGAGCCTGACGTTGCGCGTGCTGGCCCTTGTTCCGCGCGGCATAGATTCATGACACCGCGATAACGCCGGGGGTTGAGCCCAGGCGTGCCCGTTGGACCTGGCGCGGACGTTGCGGCCACCCGGACGAGGAGCCGAGGGCCCCATCGGTGTCAGGATGGTCGCATGGGCGCGATTCAGTTCAAGACGCAACTGCAACCTCGCGGCCCCGCCGCAGGGGGGCACCCGCTTGGGCGCTGCTGAAGAACATCAACAGCCCCTCCGGAAAAGCGCAAGTGCATGCATAGTGCATGAACGCATGCTAGGCTATTCGGTATGAGCGTGGAGATAATTCAGGTCCGCGACGTCCCCGCCGAGGATGTCGAGGTCCTGCGAGCGCGGGCAGCCTCGCGGAATATGTCGCTGTCGAGCTACCTACGGGAACTGATCCATGACGACACGTCGCGTCCGGCGATGGCGGACGTCCTCGCGAGGATCGCGTCCCGAGCTGGCGTCGAGGCCAACCGCGAGGAGATCCGGTCATTCATCGACGACGACCGCCGGTAGTGACCGTCGTTGACGCATCGATCGTGGTCCGGCTGTTGCAGAACCGCCGTGAAGATGACGAGCTGCGCGCGCGGTTCGGCAGGCTCCGATATGTGCATGCGCCGGCGCTGATCGATGCTGAGGTGACCTCCGCGATCCGCGGCCTGTTGCTGACGTCAAAACCCGCGATCAAGATCAGGGTTGCGCGGGCGCAGGAGATGCTCGACGACTACGCCGACCTGCCGCTGCTGCGCTATCCGATGCTGCCCTACCAGCGGCGGGCCTTGACACTGCGGGACGACTTCACCGCCTACGACGCGTTCTACGTTGCACTGGCCGAGTCGCTTGGTATACCGCTTCTCACCGATGACCAGAAAAACGCCAAGGCCGCGGGCCATACGGCCGTCATCGATACCTGGCAGTAGCGTCCGTTTCGATTGGCTATGCGCTGGTTCTGTTGCGTTGGCACAGCCGTCCGCTAGAGCACGAGCAATCCCAGAATCCCAGAGATTCTGGGCCTGCTAGCCGAGCAGCGGGCGCAACGGCCTGCCATGACCGGATCGAGGACCCGCGGTCGACTCGCCGCGATCCAGGCAGCAGTCAGGACAATCATCTCGTCTCCTCGGCAAAGTCGGTGGTCTGCGCGGTTGTCAGACAAGGGAAGGTGCGAGACGGAAACCAGTCGTGACAAGGCAGCCGTGCTCGGTGTGGGCGGCCATCCGGATCTGCCCGGCAAACGGGCTCTTGCTGCTCTTCAGGGGCGCGAAACCCGTGACTGCTGGGCACGGCGGGAGCCAACGGTTTTAACGTTGATGACGTCGGCACAATCCAGATTGCCCGCGAGCGTGGGCTGATCGATCAAGTCGATGTCGAACGGTCCTAGTCGTGAGGCGAGGTGAAGGTCGACCCGTGACGGCTGGGCACGGCGGGAGCCGTCAAACATCGGAGCGTGCGCATGAGGCTGCCCTTCCACCTGCGCCGGTGCGCCGCCGCTGAGACAGACATCACCGACGACGAATCTCGTTGGCCAATAGGTGATTCAGCGGCTTTCGTCGGCACAACGGTGAGGTCGGCACAAGCGGCATTGTGCCGGATAAGACGTCGGAATTACGCCGACTATGCGCGGGACCCGGTGACCACTGGTGGTTGATGGCCGAACGTTATGCGCGGCCAGCTGGCACATGCCGATCACGCCGTGAGTGACACCGGATGGCGCAGTAGCTGCCCGAGTCAGATTAGAACGCGAAACAAGAGCAGACCCGGCAGCATCGCGTACAACAAGCTATGGAGATGATTCGAGCTGGCCAGACCCGCTCCTGACTTGTCGCGCCGGCGAGTCCGAACGCGATATCGCCTCGCTGGCGAGGCCGACTGCTGCCATCATCGGCGTATGCAGAGCGTGTACGAGGCCGCAGGTGGCCCCGATGGCGTTGTCCGCCTGGCCGAGGCATGGCACGTCCGGGTGATGGCCGACGAGATCGTCAGCCACGCCTTCAGTCACGGTTTCCATCCCGAGCACACCGAACGCCTCGCGGCGTACTGGGCGGAGGCGCTCGGCGGCCCGACGACCTACTCCGATACCTTCGGCGATGAGTCATCCGTGGTGCGGGTGCACAGCGGCAACGGACCGCACGAGCAGATGGACCAGCGGGCGATCGCCTGCTTTGATCAGGCGATGACCGACGTCGGATTGTCGGCGGCCGACCCGGTCCGGGCAGTGTTGCACGACTACTTCGCGTGGGCGACCACGACGACCATGTCCCGCTATCACCGGTCCGCGGACGACGTGCCCGACGGATTGCCCATTCCGCACTGGTCATGGGATGGCCTACAGCGCTGAACGCCGCACGACCCGGACGAAGTCGCGAGTTACCGGCGGCCCGGCACCGTCGTCTGTGCGGAGCTAATTCACCTTGTGCCACGAGGAGTTCTTCGGAGAGCGGAAGGCCGCCGCCGAGGCTGACAGGCAGAAAACGGGCGAAGACGAGACGTTCGACACGATGCGCCCATCGTCGACGAGGACCACACTGAACTGGCCTGTTGCACGCCCTGGTACGCAGCCGAGTTCGGCGCCGAAGGAGATGCGGGCATGACGATCGTGTCGACGACGTGGCTTGAGGGTCACTCCCCATCGCGACATCCGGATCACCTGGACGTCGTCGACGGTCGCCGGGCTCCGTATTTGTTGTGCGGCGCGCTGGCCGCGATCGTGGCGCTGGCCGCGCGGGAGCAGCTCGCCGACATGCCGGGCGACGAGCTCTTCCCGCTCGCCCAATACAGATGGTGGGTTCCAGGCCGATGCGGGCATGGGCGGCGCGTCGTGGATGGCGTCGCCCTAGACCGAGCTGGCCTTCAGCAGTATCGCTGCCTGCTGGATACTGCTCCATCACGCCGGCAGCAGGACCTTATGGACCCTGCGATTTCTCCATCGACCCGGCTGAGCAGCGCTACCGCCAGGGGGTGGCCTGGCCAATGGCGCGATGCTTAGGTGTTCCGTCCGCGCGGGTCGCTGCCCGAGGACAATGCCCCCGCATAGTCGACCAACCTTCGATCGCGGAAACGGCGGGCGTGGGGGAGCGGTTGGACGGAGGCGTCGAGCGCGTCCATTTCCCAACCGGTGGTCTGAGCGGCGTCGGGCTCGACGCCAGCCGTGGAAGTCACAGCCGCCCCGCGAGAGCACTGTTGAGGTACGAGCGGCTGTTTATCGCGAGGCCGTGGGTGCAATGTCCAGGCCGACCAGATCGGCGCTGACCTGCCAGAGCCGTGCCGCGACCGCCTCGTCGTAGCTGCGGTCGGCCGAACGCTTGGGTTTACTGTTGGCGAAATAGCGGCCCGTCGTCCGCTCCAGGTCGGGGGCGGACGCCAGGTGGATTGACGTGGCTGCACCCCGGTCCGGAGATTTCATGAATGGCCGCGTGATGGGGACGAACAGCCGCTGGACGCGGCCCGGGTCTTCGGCACCGAAGGATGTGCGCACGACGCCGGGATGCAGCGCGTTGGCGGTGACCGGGGTGCCGTGCAACCTGCGGGCCAGCTCGTAGGTGAACAGCAAGTTGGCGAGCTTGGACTGGTTGTAGGCACGCGCGCCGGAGTAGGACCGTTCACCTTGGAGGTCGTCGAAGTCGATGCGGCCCGTGGTGTGCGCGTTGGATGAGACCGTGACCACCCTGGCCGGCCCGCTGTGCTTGAGCCGGTCGAGGAGCAGGTGGGTGAGCAGGAACGGCGCGAGATGGTTGATCGCGAACGTGCGTTCGAGTCCGTCGGCGGTTATATGCCGGGTGTTCCAGTAGCCGCCGGCGTTGTTGATCAGCACATCGATCCGTCGGTTGTTTTGGAGTACTTCGTCAGCCAGCCGGCGGACCTCCGACTGGGCGGACAGATCCGCAACGAACGCGTCCACCTGCCCGCTGCCGACGGCTCGGATTTCGCGAGCCGCGTTGTCCATGCGCCCGAGGTCCCGGCCGGTGATCAGCACGTGCGCACCCTTCGTGGCCAGCCCCAGGGCGGTCGCGCGACCGATGCCGCTGGTGGCGCCGGTAACCAGCACTGTCATGCCGGCCATTCGTCCGCGACGACTCTCCTCCATGGCCCGGCTCCTTCGGCGTCTGAGACGAAACTAGCCCGTCGTCGATCGTGATCCCGAGACCGTCCGCGGTGTCCCGCATCTTCACCGTCAGTGTGTCGCCCGAGTTCATGAACAGGTCGGTCCTCGGATCAGGCGTGAAGGTGTCGATGGTGGAATTCACCGGGTTCGGGATGGCGTGGGGACGGCCGTTTCGGGTCACGAACGCGAAGTTGACATATTCGAGGCCGACCCGGGCGGCGCAGGCGTCATTGAGCGCGCCGCCATTTACGTCCTCGGAGAGGGGTGTCTGCCGCTTGGGCCAGGTCGACTCAGGGGCTGGCAAGCTGGATACCCGGCGTCACCGCCGTCCGAGGCCGGCGAGCCGGATACCCCGCGCTGCGACTAATAGGGCAGTATCTTGCCGGACGGAGTGCGCAGGTCCACCGGCGTGGCCAGCTTGACCGGGCGCTTTTTGATCTGGATCTGCTTCATAACCTGGCTCCTGCGGATATCGGCTGACGGTTGATAGGGCTCAGGCCGCCAGAGCGAGGTCGGCCGGCGCAGTCGCCTGCTTGACGGTGTCCAATGCCCACCGCATGCGGGCCACCGCCATCTCGGGGTGATCGCCGTATTCAGCGGCGCACACTGCGGCGCAACCGGAGAGTCCCCCGTGCTCGCGCAGGCTGGCCTGGATCGCCATGTCGACCTGTACCCAGGACGGGTGCTCGGACGGCTGCAGGCTGCTGGCGAACAGGGCCTCGGCTTTGCTCGACGGCGTCATCTCGATCGCTTCCCTCGCGGTGTTATGGGGTTCGTTAATAAAGAGGTTGCTCGCGCGGATTAAATGCCGAAACCGTGACATCCGCCGTTGTGGAAGCGGGCGACCGTCGCGACGACGACGTGACAGCTCGTCGATGAGGGTGGTGCTAACCCCACTGGCTGCCACCGAGACCATGACGCGGACCGCTCGCATAAGGCCATCGTGGTGTGCGGTGTCCGGCCGGTCTGCTGACGAAGGTCATGTTCGGCGCAGGCATTCGTCACGACACGTGACTACCGATCGGTACGGGCTAGGTCCCATACGCGCAGGTCCTGCTGTTGCCAGGTGATCCGCGCAGCGACCTCCTCGCCAGCCGGGTCCTGCGACCTGGGCCGCGGCGGCGATTCAAGATCAACTATCGTTGGTCCCGAGCGACATGGGTTTGTACTTCCACGTCGCGTAGAGCCGGAGTTGGTCGGCGAAGTGGGTACTGCGAACGTCGCCGGATTGGCCAGGCGCGACTACGTTCTCGCCTTCGACGTCGCCAGGCACGAGCGAGACGATCTGGTTGTAGGTGCCTCGGTTCATCCAGGGCGTGCTGGGCACGCTCCCGGCACCGAGCGGGGACCAGACGATGCTCACGTCCGGCGTCAGCCAGCGGTCTTGTTGTGGGGACCCGAAATGGGCCGCGAGATTGGACAGTGCATCGTGAAGCGCGCTCGTGACCGCCGAACTGATTGTCCGACCATGCAGGTAGTCATATCGCAAAGGCAGCGCCGCGCGGCGACCGGAGATCATTCTGCTCAGGATGTTCGCGGTGGTGTTTTCGGCATCGCCGCCGACCCGGTATCGATCGCCCAGCACGGGCCCCACGGTGGTGTCGACCAGTTGGGAATACCACGCCGTGAAGATCGTCAACGCCGGACCGTCATAGTTACCGTCGCCGTTGCGGTCGACCCGGCTCTGGTCCCACTGGCGCATAGCGCTGAGCGCTGAGCGCATGCCGGGATCGGTCGACGCGCCGACCACATCCAGCATCTGTGGCAGCAAGATCTGAACGAGCACAGCCGAGTCATCACCGGCCGGCGTCTCGGCAGTCTCGCCGGTCGTGCGGTTGATCCGCTCCAGAGTGGCCGCGGTGGCGCTGCGCGGACTGATCCGGGCGGCCTGGCGCTGAAGGACCTGAACGCGTTGCACCGGACCCCACTGCCAGAAGCCGTCGCTGGAGTTGGCCCAGTCCGGTCGTGGTTTGTTGTTCCAGTTCGCCAGCCAGCCCTGGGACGGGTCGATGACGAGCGGCATGCTCGACAACGGCACGAACCCACGCCATTCGTCCGTGCCGTTTCCGGGATGTGGCAGGAACGGATCGTCGCCGACGGCCCGGATCGGCACCGGGCCGACATGCGCATATCCGAGGTGGTCGTCGGCGCCGGCGTAAGTGAGGTTCAGGCTGGCGGCGATGCCGCGCCCGGCATTGAGGAACTCGCGCAGCGAGCGTGCCCGGTCGATGCCGAGAAATCCCTTCAGACTGACCCCCATGCGTCCACGGGTCGCGTCGCGCAGCGTCAGCGCGGAGGTGCCCTGTTGCCCGAAGACCGGTCCATGCACCGACTCGCAGGCGCTGATCGTGACGCTAGGCGCACCGGCGACCCCGATGGTTTCGGGATGGCAGTCGAATGGCAGCCAAGTGCCGTCGAACAAGTAGCGACCGGGATGTCCGACGGGGTCAAGTTGCTCGGCGTACCAGTCCTGGTTGTCGTCGCCGCCGCTCGTGACGGTCCAGGCGAAGTTGTGGCCGACGCCGATCTCCACACCGGGCGTGCCGACCAGCACCACTCCGGTGACGTCGTAGCCGGCGCCGTGCAGGCCGATCTCGACGAATCCTTGCGGCAGACTGTGCCCGATCTGGGGGCCACCCAGCAGCAGCGGATGCCCGCTTCTGGTCAGTCGGCCGGACAACGCCACCGCGTTGGAGTGCCCGACAGAATCCAGACCCAGCCGAGCCATCGACGCACGCGCCGCCCGTTGCAGTCGCATCGCCTGCGCCGCCGAACTCGAGGACGCCCCGGCCGCCACTGTGGAGCGACCCGCGGATCGATGGCGAGCGCCGGGGATGGTCGTCGGCGCACTCGGGTCGTTCAACCAGTGCGAATCGGCGAACGCCGCGGTGGCACGCGCCGGTCCCAGCCGGGCGGTCAGGTCGGCCAGCAACGATGCATTCGAAAGCTCGTCGGATCCGGCCGTGCCGACCTGAACGACCGACAGGATGCCGGATGCCAGGACATCCTCGGCTGTCCACGCTCGCGGGACCTGCCGGGCGGCGGCGTATTCCAGCGCAAGCTCACCTGCGCTGGTGGCGTGCGCGATCCATGCGTTGAAGCCCGTGACGAAAGCCTCGACCGCCGTGCGTGTCGGCCGATCCAATGCCAACACCTGAGCGTGCAGCGCCCCCTGGCCGCCGGTATAGCCGCGCCAGAACGTGTCAGCCTGCACGTTGGCGTCCCCCGGGCCGGGGCCGATCAACGCGGACAGCGTTCCTGTCGCGGTTCGCCGCACCAGGTCAGCCTCCCAGAGCCGGTCGGCCGCCTGCGCGTAGCCGTCCCCGAAGAAAAGTTCTCGCGCCGTCCTCGCGTAGACCCGAGGAACGCCGTAGCTGTCTCCTACGATCGTCGGACCTGCCACGCCGCTCGCAGCCGACGGCACCGCATCCACCAGCGGGAACACACAGATAGCGGCAATTCCGGTAATCAAGACACGACGAATCCCCCACATATGCCGGAGTCTCGCAGTAATCATATTCCGCTGTCTATGCCTGAAACCAGTTCTGGGCCGACCTCGGGAGCGACGCCCCGCGAGCGATCCTTCGCCGAGAGTCTGTGTGAGCGCTTCAGGCAGGGCAGGCTGGGTGCTGGCGGATCGAGGTAGGAATGACAACCGGACGGACCCGGTACGGCCAGCGGCAACCGCCAAGGATGTTCGGTCAGTGTGGTCCGGGGACCACAACCACTCGCCAACCCTGGCTCTGGCCGTTGACAACCCCCCAGCCGGTGTCGCTGGCGAAGCTGAACATCGGCGAACCGCCCCAGGTCAACTGCCGTCCGGCGGCCGTCGACATCGATGACAGCAGGGAGGGCACGCCGGACGGGGCGCGCGGCGCGATTTCGGAAGTCATCGCCGGCCTGCGACCGTCGAGACAGGCCGTGGCACACGGTGGTCCGCTGTGAAGGTAGAGGGTGTGGCCGCTCGGGTCGGCAAGCACGACGCCGTGGCCAGCGGCATCCACCGTCCAGACAGCCAGCGGCGCCGACTGCGTGCCGGACGACCCTGCGCCCCGACGTCCGGATGCCCCGCTGGCCGCCGTCCCTGTGCCGGGCGCCCCAGTCGGCGCGGTGGTGGAGCCGCGAATCCCACCGCCGGTCCGCGAGGCGGGGGCCGGCGGGTTCGTTGTCGGTACTGCGCGCTGTTCATACCGGGCCCCAGTGCACCCGGCGCTCAAGGCGAGGGCCGACATCATGGCGGCGGCGCCGAGGCGCGACAACGACCGAGGGCAGCTCGCTGCGAACCGGGCCATCCGTAAAGTCACCCCCAACTAGTGTCGACGGACGAGGCGTTGGAAAAAAAAAAGACACTGACCCCTAGCCTCCGGTCGGGGCCTCGACGCGGCGCACCTGGGCGATCAGGCGACGATTGCCCAACCGTGCGGCGGTAAGGATAGTCTGGTTTCCGCCGTAGCCGGACATTCTAGGTCTGCCGCACCTGCGACAACCGTGGTTGCGCGTGGCACAGGCATCGCGATGCCGTGGTCGGCGGTGTTCAGCGCGGTGACCAGTCGGTGCGGGCCGGCTGTCGCCTCGTAGATCAGCGCGGTATTCGACAGGTGTAGCGTCCGGTTCGAGGCGGCGGGCAACCAGGGATGCTGTCGCCGAACGCCGATGAGCTGCTGGTGCAGTCGGTACACCGGCCATCCATACGGCTCCAAGCCATTGGGACCCTCCGCCGGAAATGCCGGACGCACGGCGTCGTCGCCGCCGGCCCGCGCCTCCTTGACTCCCCGGAAGGCCTGCTCGTCGCCGTAGTAGACCGAGGGCGTGCCGCCTGCGGTCAGCAGGATCGCGAGCGCGTGACCGATATGCCGTTCGTCGTTGAGCCTGCTCGCAAGCCGGGTGACGTCGTGGTTGCCGACGAAGGTCATCGGCAGGAATTCATGCAGGAACTCGTTGTGCCGGCGGAGCGCCCACGCGAGCTCGAAAAAGTTCCGGTCGTTGAGGCAGCTCCAGGTCGCCTTCCAGAGCTCGTACTGGGTGCAGGCGTCCATGCCTCCGCCCTCGACGATTCTCCGGTAGTCACCATGAATGACCTCGCCAACGAAATAGGCGTCGGGATAGGAAGTACGAACCGCCGGAAGAACTTGACGCCAGAAGCGCGACGGTACCGTGTACGCCGCGTCCAAGCGCCAGCCGTCGGCTCCCCGGGCGAGCCAGTGCCGCATTACATCGATGACGTAACGGGCGACCTCAGGCTCGTCGTGGTTCAGCGCGATCAAACCTTCGTGCCCCTCGAAGGTCTTGAACGCAGGCCCGCAGACGCCGCCCTCCAGCGGCACGAACCAGGAACTCTCCGGTGCCGACGGGCCGGCCGCCAGCGTCCGTTCGAATGCCGGGAAGTGGCGGCCGACGTGGTTGAAAACCCCGTCCAGCAGCAGTCTCATGCCCCGGGCATGCACGGCGGCGACCAGGGCGTCGAAATGCTCCTCGCCGCCCAACCGGTCATCGATGCGGAAGTGGTCGACAGTGTCGTAGCCATGGGTGCTCGATGCGAAAATGGGTCCGAGGGCGAGCCCGGACGCGCCGAGCTCACAGGCGTAGTCCAGCCATCCCACGATGTCGTCCAGCCTTCGCCTACTCTCCCCCGGAATGGGAGGCTCGATCCCGAGAAAACCCAGCGGGTAGACCTGCCACCAGACGACCCGCTTGCTCCAATCAGGCATGTTCGGCTTCCTGGCTGATGCGGTGCTGCTCCGGAGGCGACACCGCGCCGTGGTGGGGCCCATAGGACGCGATCTGGCTCATGAGATCGCCGGCGACGCGGAGCAGGCCTACTTCGGCCGCGCTCAGTTCCCCCAGGGCGGACAGCAACCAGGTGTCACGCTGCGCCATGTCGTGCGCCAACGCGCGCCGTCCTCGCTCGGTAATGCAGACAATGGACCCACGCCGATCGTTCGTGTTGGGGGACCGGGTGATCAATCCGGCCGCGTGCAAGTCGGTCAGCACGCGGGTCAACGACTGTGGTTGGTGATGCTCGGCGGCGGCGATCTCGCCTGGCGAACTCGCTCCGTTGACGCGGAGATGGCTGAGCACGCCCAGTTTCGTGACGGACAGGCCGCCCGGCGCCCGCTCGGCCCGTAGACGGCGGCCGAGCCCGGTGACACCACGCCGGATGTCCGCAGCGGTCTGCGGGGTGATGGTTGGATTAAATGACACAATGCTATGCTATCACTTACTATCTTGGAACCTCTCTAACCGTTCTATGCTAGAGATACGGCTTTGTCGACGCATTAGGTAGTTCGTATTGCTTACATTATTCCAAAGGGTCCTTGCTCGCACGCAGCTGCGGGCCGCTGCCGTTTCGATGGCCGGGGTGCTGGCGAGTTATGTCTGCGCCCTGGGCATCGAGCGCTACCTTCGGCAGCATGTCGACCTTCTCATCCTGAGCGTCGCGCTGGCTTCGACGCTGGCCTGGCGCGAGCGAGGGCGTCCGCCGACCATTTGGTGGCTGCCCGCAGCCGTGCTCACGCCCGCCGCGGCTGCGGCCGCGGCCGTCGGCGAGGCGATGGCCCGCGACAAACTGTGGGCCGAGGCGATCTTGTCGATCGTGTTGGGCGGCTCGGTGTGGGTACGCCGTTTCGGCGGGCTCGCGGCCGACGGCGCGGCCCTGGGAAGTCTTCCGTTCGTAGCGACGCTCGTGACGCCGTTCGCCCCGCAGCAGGACCTCGTTCGGGCCGCGTGGTGGACGGCCATCGCAGCGATCGTGACCGTATGGGTCGGCACGGTCGCGTGGGCGGCATCTCGAACGGGCTTCCTGCGGCGGAACTCCGCCGATATCAGACGAGCCCGCCGGACGGCGGGCTCGGCGGCCACGTCTGGCAGGTTCTCGGCCACTACCCGGATGGCGGCTCAAATGAGCCTGTCGCTCGGCGTGGCGTTCGTCGTCGGACGCCACCTGGACGCGGTGCATTGGGCCTGGCCCGTTCTCACCGCCTTCATCGTGTGCAGTGGGAACCGAGGGCGTGCGGACGTCGTCTATAAGGGCATCCTGCGCGCCGCCGGCGCGGCCCTGGGCACCGTCGCCGCGACCGGGATATCGGGCCAGTTCGCGGCTGGTGACAAGCGCCTGGTAGTCGCGATCTTCATGGTGCTCGCGGTAGCTACGTTGCTGCGTCCAGTCAGCTATGCCTTCTGGGCCGCCGGAATCACCGCGGCGCTTGCGCTGCTGTACGGCTATTTCGGGGAGGGCGGCCAGACCCTGCTGGCGCATCGGCTCGAAGGGATCCTGTGGGGCGCGGCCGTTGCCGTAGCTGTGTCCTGGTTCGTGGTGCCGGTCCGGCCCACCGACGTGCTCCGGTGGCGCGTCGCGGGCCTGCTCACCGCCGTCATGGAGGTGCTCGATCCATGCGATTCAG
>Ga0307504_10000082_pt1 | contig 19759 bp, 20 predicted proteins | sample 19_S_MG_FD_194516 | JGI IMG/M metagenome (GOLD analysis project Ga0307504, IMG submission 194516) | Soil microbial communities from Populus trichocarpa stands in riparian zone in the Pacific Northwest, United States - 19_S | ecosystem: Environmental > Terrestrial > Soil > Riparian zone > Trees... | reverse complement strand
GCGGGGACGCCCCGACCGGCGCCAACGTACGAACGCCCTCGTCCGGCCCCGGGGCAGATCCTCGAGCACCGGACGAAGACCAGCCACCGCCGCCGGAAAGGGTTTCCGTCGGGACGCCGTCGGAGTCGGTCCAGCAGCCGGAGCAGTCGAACGCGTCCCCGCGGGGACGCCTCGGGTTCGGGCCGGTGATCGCCGTCGAGATTTGCTTGTGTACCGGCGCGCCCCCGGTCCGGCCTTGGGCAGGTCAGCGCGAATATATAGTGCGAATTCGGCTAAAGTCCGTTAAGCGTCTGCGTTGTTGAGGGCGAAGATGGCAGCCGACCGGCTAACTCTCGCGCCTTCCACTAGCTGGGACGGGTCCGGCAGGTGGCTCCGGCTGGTGTGTTGCGGTGGGAGGCTCCGGCTGGTGCGTTGCGGTGGGAGGCTCGCCGTGGCGTGACATGGACTTGAGATGAACCCAGACGGTGTACTCCGTACCGACCGCTGAGGGTGGGTGAGCAACCGGCAGTGTTCGACACTCTGGTGAAACTGTTGCCGGCGCTGGTCGGCATGTCATCGGGCTACGTCCTGCGGCGCCGGGGGGTCGCCGAGGAACGCGACGGCGATTTCATGTTCGCGCTGATCCTCAACCTGTTTCTGCCGTCACTGGCGTTTACGTCGCTATCCAAGGCGAGAATCGACCATCATCTCGCGATCTTTCCGCTGGCCGCGCTCGTCGTTATTTCCTGCGGCCACTTCGCCGGGCGACTGGTCGCTAGCAAGGGACCCTTCGTCGGCACCCAGAAGGCAGTGCTGATCTGTTGCTGTATGAACGTCAACACCGGCTTTGCGTTGCCGTTCGTCCAAGGGGTGTCCGGTTCGGCGGGAGTGGCGAGGATCGCCGCCTTCGACGCGGTGAATACGACCCTCACATTCACCTGGACCGCCTATGTCGCGGCCCGGGCCAATCCTCGATACACCCCTGGGCCGTCCTCGGTGATGATCCGCCGGTTCGCCAAGAGCCCACCCCTATACGGGATCGGCGCAGGCCTGCTGGTCAGTGCCCTGGACGTACACGTCCCCGGCGCGATCGGCACTCCGCTGGCAACCTTCGGTGCGGCCACCGGCGTACTGATGGCCGTCGCGGTCGGTATCCGCTTCGAACCGCCTGGCCGCGACCTGGGCAAGCCCGCTCTGGTCTTCGCCACCCGGGTCGTGTCGGGACTGGCAGTGGCGGCCACCGTTGTGTTCACCTTTCGTTTGACCGGCATCGACCGCACCGTGATGCTGCTGATGGGCATCGCGCCGACCCCGTTCTTCATTGTCCCGTTCGCGACAATGGAGAACCTCGACGTCCGGCTTACGGTGAACACGCTGTCGCTGTCGATGTTGGCCAGCCTTCCGATGGCTGTCGCCGTCATCCTGCTGACCAGCTGACCGAACAACAGAAGGGCGTCTCATGCCACCAGTCGTCACGATGGTCAGCGCACGCATCGCGCCCGAACGCGTGATCGAGGTAATCGACGGATTCATGGCCGCGGTTCGCGCCGGAATGCCCGAACGCCGACACACTTCGCTGCTCCGGGGTGAGGATGATCTATGGCGCATCATCACGTTCTGGCAGAATCGCTCCGACCTCGACCACTATCTCACAAGCACCGACTCGCCGTTCGCGACACAACTGTTAGAAAACGCCGGCGGCCAACCGACCGTCGAGATACTCGAACAGGTTCGAGACAACAACGCGACCTGGTGGACCTAGAACAGTCAGTTTCACGATCGCTCACAAGATGACACGAGTGCTTACAAGATGATGAGACATGCTCACAAGTGCTTGCAACAGGAACCGGACGGGTGCGAAGTCGCCGCGAATGACCGCATCTACTCGGCGTTTTGCCAGAGCCCCACGGCGGTGCCTTCACTGTCGGTGAAGTAACCGGTGAAGCCCATGTCGCCGACGGCCTGGCGCCCGCGCAGGGTCTTTCCACCGCATTCTTCAACCCGGGTCAGTGCGGCGTCGATGTCATCCACGGCGATCGTGATCACGGGCTGGCTGAGGTCGCCCGTACGAGCGAACATGCCGCCGTTGATCTCGCCCGGTGCCGTCGGTCGGCCCGTCTCGTCGGCTGTCGTGGCAGTGCCGAGAATCGTGTAACCCATATCGGGTAGCGGCATGACGTTCCACCCGAAGGCCTCGCGGTAGAAATTCTGAGCCCGCTCGACGTCATCGGCGGGCAGCTCAAAATGGACGACCGGACCGGCCATTGCTCGCTCCTTGGCTAGGAATAAGCAGGACGACCTCAATCTTGCACTCGGTCGAGGCAACGCACAACGCCCGTTGCCGCGCCGGCCGTGGGTTCAGGGTGCTAACGCGCCGGAGCCGGCCGAACCATGATCCACACGTGGGGTGCCGCGCCGGGTGGATCGAGTGCCGCAACGGCCTTGAATCCGAGCGTGCCATACAAGCGCAGATTGTCGGACGCGGACGTCTCCAGCACGGCTGGTGTCACAGTTTCGTGGCAATGACGCAGCACCGGCCCGAGCACCGCCCGGGCGAGTCCTTGGCGGCGGTGGGCCGGCCGGGTGCCCATCGTGGCGAGGTACCAGTACGGCTGCGGTGGCCGGAGCGCGGCGATCGCCTGCTCAGCAGTCTCGACCCGGCCGGCATTGTCGCCGAGCAGGCTCCGGTAAGCCTCGCCGAGTGCCGCCGCGTCAGAATCGCTCAACGTGGGAGGTCCGGGTGCCACCCAGACGGCGACGCAATGCCCGTCTTCGGTTGCCCATACCTGACCGAGGCCATTGACGGTCGCGCCCAGAAACAGCTCGAACGAGACGCGCAGCCGCTCTCGTCGGTCGTCGGCGGGAAAGGCCCAGTCGGTCCATACATAGCCGTCGAATGCCTCGGCAAGAGTGTTGGCAAGGCACCGGATATCGCCCAGCTCGGTGCGGCGCACGGCGAGTGGTGTGGGAACCCTCATCGTTGGCCGCCTCCGGGTAACTGGACACCGCGAGATGATGCAGGACAGCTGAGCGTCTCTGTCGGGCAATGGCCCGCAAATCCGCATAACCCGCTTCGCCCAACAAACTGCCGTATACGGAGTGACACTCGCGGTGTTACTGTAGCCTCCGTTTTCGAGGAGCCTCACGCTGTCGCTGGGGCGAGTCCAGTCGGCGTCGGCTCACCCCCGAGGGGTGGCGCAAATGAAGCGTGCCGGGTTGTTGACTTCTTCGGCGATGCTGCTGATTGTGGCTTCGTTGACCGGTCTCGGCCCTAAGGCAACCGCCGTGACCAACTCGGGGCCGAGCGGCACACATATGGCGCTCAATTGCGAGTACAGCACCTTGTGTACTGAGGTCGCAAACTCCAGCGAGGCGTTCGGGCCGGAATATGTGGGTCATGACGAGCCCTCGACCGTGTTCTATTCGAACAAGCCCGGTGCCGGCAATCACGTTCAGTACGACGTGGTGCTTCCGCGAGACCCGTCGCCGCGCAACCCAAATGCGCCGGGAAAGGCATTTCAGTTCGAACTAAATGGTGCTCTGTGGTTCGGCATGGCGTTGTGCGATACCCAGTCCTATCCGGAGCAAGTGTCGACGTGCAAGCCGGACAGTGATCGTAATATTGTCGATCCGGCCGTGTCACCCAACCATCCGGGGACCGCTTTCACCGAGCTGCAGTTCTATCCTCCGGGTTGGATTCCGTGGCCGACCTGGGCGGTTGCCGTAGGTGCGAGCGGGTGCGATCCCACCAAGTGGTGCGCGGCACTGAACATCTTCGGCCTGTCTGAGGACCCGGTCAACGGCACGTTGCAGAACCCGACCTGCGCGGCTCGAGTCGGCATCGAGTACGTCAACTTCGCGTTCGTCACCAAGAACGGGGTGAGCCAAGCTCCGGCTAACCCCATCGATTCGACGCTGGCGACCTTCACTCCGGATCCGTCGAAGGATCTGTTCATGAACTCCGGGGATCATCTTCGAGTAACCCAGCGGGACACTCCGAACGGGTTGCAGGTGGTGATCAACGACCGGACCACCGGACGCTCCGGCTCGATGACAGCCAGCCCAGCGAACGGTTTCGCCCAGATCAAGTACGACCCGACCGGCACAAGTTGTACGGCGCTGCCGTACGCGTTCCATCCGATGTACAGCACATCGTCGGAACAGACCCGGGTGATCTGGGCAGCACACACCTACAATGTTGCGTTCTCCGATGAAATCGGCCATTTCGACACCTGTAACGGACCAAACGCGATCCCCACGAGCCGCTTCGGACTGGACAGCGGCGGCAATCCGATCACCTGCCCGGCCGGCAACTCGGAGCTGACCGGCCCGACCGATGGTGACGACGATTTCTGCTTCCCGGGCAGCCAAGCGTTGCGCTATCACGTCAACGGGTGCACAGATACCAATGCCGGCTTCGACGGCTTGGACTATCAGCCTGTGTGGCCGGACGGTAACACCGCGCTGCACCCCGAACCGTTCAAGTTCAGCAGCCCACGCACAGGACCAGATTTCAACGTCGACTACAGCAGGTTGGCCTTCGAAGCTGACCTTCCCAGGATCGAAGCGACGTGCAACCGGACGACGGGAGCCGGTTGCACCCTCATTCCGACCACAGACAAGGGAACTCCTGCCGCCTTCTATCCCTTCTTCAGCGCCTTCCGAGCCCACAAGAACCAGCCTTGCCTGTTTGCATTCGGCAACCATCTTCCCGGGAGCACCACCGACTTCGGTCGCAACGCCCAGTACGGATCCCTGCTGAGCACCACGTATCTGACATTTGGCGGCGGCGGAGCAACCGACAACCGCATCAACAACTTCCGACAGATTCTGCGCAACCCGTGCCGCGGCGACCACGACTGATGCTCCGGGCTTGCCTCATAGGCGACGGACGGTAGCCGTCACGGTCGCAGGCCTACCGCGCCCTACGGCAACGACGCAGCGCCCTACGGCAACGGACGCAGCGCCCTACGGCAACGGATCAGGTGCCCTCATGGCCGCCGACGGCACCTGATCCGTCGTTCCTGTGGCGTTTCGAGCAATGCTCTGCGCACGAGTTCGAAGGCAAGGGCGCTTCTCCTGTCGCGCAGGTCTTGCAGCTGTCCGATGTCCACGGATCTTCCCGCGAGCCCGATCGTCACCTGAGACAAACGCTCGCGCTCGGCTTGGATCTCCTCCCTGGTCATGCGCTCCACGGCATCTACCCAAGGAGTAACATCAAGCCCGCCTGACCCCTCGATCCATTGCTGCTCGGTGGATGTTGTCATACCCGTCTCCTCCCAAGCCCGGTCGCCAGTCAGATCGTACTTTCCCTGCTGCTCGCCCGATCGGCACGTCCGGCGTCATCCGAGGTCACAATACGGATTGCGGCGCTGGTAGGGCGTAAGCGGCCGGGCGAGGCAGCGACTGGCGACCCAGTTCGGCGGGTTGAGAGGCGGCTACGCGGCGGGTGTCCGCGAGCAGGACGTCAGCGAACTCGACGACAACGAGTCATCGACATCACGTTGAGGGTTACCTCCCCGCGTTGATCACCTGCCGGTCCTCGCCGTTACGGTTGATCATGATCTTGCGGGGTTTGGCCTTCTCCGCAACCGGGATACGCAACGTGAGCACTCCCGCGTCGTAGCTCGCGCGGACGTGATCGACGTCGAGGTTGTCGCCCAGGAACAGCTGACGACTGAAGACTCCGCGCGGGCGCTCGGCGGCGATCATCTCGGTGGCGTCGTCACGTCCCCGCCGCTCGGCCTTCACGGTCAGCACGTTTCGTTCGACGTCAAGATCGATCGATCCCGGCTCCACACCCGGCAGGTCGAACTCGACCACGAACTCCTCACCGTCCCGCCAGGCATCCATCGGCATCACCGCGGGCCGGGCGGTAGTACCGAAGACCTGCTGGGTCAGCCGGTCCAGTTCACGGAATGGGTCGGTGCGCATCAGCATCGTTTCCACCTCCATCGACAGACTCCTGATGCTGCGTCTAGGGGTCACCCGAGCCTTCGTCAGTGTTAGCTCGTGACCACTTGGATCTATGGTGACCGCTATAGATTTCTTATAACACCCGTGAGAGACTGACGCAAGACCCAGCTTCAAACGCACTTAAGACGCGCGATACTGGAGGGAGGAGGTGAGCGACAGGAGTGTCGACATTCGGCGCCACTCAGGGCGTTTACGGCATCTCCGTCGCGGCGGGGTTGGTCGGCATGGGCACGCAGACATTGCGCCTGTACGAGCGCCGCGGCTTGCTCGAGCCAGCCCGGACCGACGGTGGCACCCGACGCTACAGCGAGCAGGACCTGGCCCGGTTGCGACGGATCGGCCAACTGGTCGAGGCCGGCCTCAACCTGGCCGGCGTAGCCCTGGTGCTGAGCTTGGAGACTGACAACGCGGCATTGCGCGCCGACAACATCCAACTGCGTGCCGAGAAGGAGGAGCACCGATGGCTGAGCACCGCGCCCGTCCGGACGAGGAAATACCCGAGGCAGACCTCGTCGAACAGCAGACGCCCGTCGACCCCGCCGACCTGACCGACGCCGGCGGCCTGGTCAACGCCGGCGGCCTGGTCAACGCCGAGGACGCCGCGACGGCGATTGCCACCCGCGGCGGTCAGGCCGACGAGGCCGACCTGCTCGAACAGTCCGTCTCGGTGCGGCTCGATGACGATTACCCGTACGGGCCGACCGACCCCCAAGGACGGTGATGACCGACCTGGCTCAAATAGTGACGTCGCTGCCCATGATGACGGTGCGGTCGGGGGGCAGATCGAAATATTGCACGAAATCGGGCGCATTGTGCGCCAGCCTCAGGAACAGCGTCTTGCGCCATCGTGCGATGCCGGGGCTGCCGGTGCGCCGGATCGCACCGCGGGAGACGAAGTAGGAGGCATCGTCGACGTCGGCGAGGTCGTGCTCGAGCAACCCGGCCGCGCAGGCATGCCGCAGCGCCTCGGGTAGGTTCGGCTCGTCAGAGAACCCGAAGCGCACCGACAGATGCTGGATTCCGTCGTCACCGTAACCGAGATCGTCCACGACGAAAGCGTCTTGGAGCCGGACGTGTGGAACGTTCGCCGCGCTAGCCGACACGATAATGACGTGTTCGTGCAGCACATGGTTGTAGTGCACGTTGGCCCGCAGCGCGAGAGGGGTGGTGTCCTTTCCGGGGTGGGGGAACACCGCGGTGCCGGCGACCCGCGGGACGGCGCTTTCGCGAACATCATCGACGAAGGCGCGCAGTGGTCCTTCTTTTGCCCTGCGGTTCGTGCTGAGGATTTCTCGGCCGCGCCGCCACGTCGTCATGACGGTGAATACGGCGGCCGCGATGAGCAGCGGCAGCCATCCGCCGTGGGCGACTTTGGACAGGTTCGCGGCCAGGAACGTGACCTCGATGCCGCCGAACGCGATTGCGGCGGCCGTCAGCTTCCACGGTGGCCAGTTCCACAGGACCCTGGCCACCAGCAGCAACAGAATTGTGTCGATGACAAGGGCGCCGGTCACCGACACGCCGTACGCGGTTGCCAGTCGCGCCGAAGACCGGAACGCCAGCATGATCACGAGCACACCGATATACAGGGCGGTGTTCAAGCCGGGCAGATAGATCTGGCCGCCCTCGTGCTCGGAGGTGTGTCGTACCGTCACCGGCGGCAGCAACCCGAGTTGGATAGCCTGCCGGGACAGCGAAAAGGCGCCCGAGATCACCGCCTGACTGGCTATCACGGTGGCGGCTGTCGCCAGGATCACCATCGGCAGGCGCCCCCAGCCGGGAAGCAACAGAAAAAAGGGGCTGGTCGCCGCGTCCGGGTGACGCAGGATGAGTGCCGCTTGTCCCAAATAGTTCAGGGTGAGCGCGGGAAAGACCACGAAGAACCATGCCCGAAGAATAGGTATTCGGCCGAAATGTCCCATATCGGCATACAATGCCTCCGCGCCGGTGATCACCAGCACCACCGCGCCCATGGCCAGGAACGCGGTGACCGGCCGGGAGGCCACGAAGACGAGCGCGTAAGTCGGCGACAGCCCGGCGAGCACGCTCGGACGGATGGCGATCTCGCGCAGCCCCGCCGCGGCGATCGCGGCGAACCACACGACGGTGATCGGGCCGAACAGCCTGCCGACCTTACCGGTTCCGAAACGTTGCGCGGCGAACAGGCAGGTCAAGATGACGGCGGCGACCGGCAGGACGACGTGGCCGAGACTCGGCGCGGCAACCCGAAGGCCCTCCACCGCCGACAGCACACTGATGGCGGGCGTGATCAACGAATCACCGTAGAACAACGAGACGCCCACGATCCCGATCACCACCAGCAGACTGGTGCGGGTTGAACGGTTGGCGTATAGCCGCCGGGCCAGGGCGGCAAGGGCCATCACCCCGCCCTCGCCGTCATTGTCGGCACGCATGATCACCGTTACATATTTGATCGACACGATCACCGTGACGGACCAGAACATCATCGAGATGACGCCGTACACGTCGGCGGCGTTCGGGCGCACCGCGCCGTGGTCGATCGAGAACACCGTCTGCAATGCGTACAGCGGACTGGTGCCGATGTCGCCGAACACGACCCCGAGCGCGGCGAGCACTACCCCCGTACCACCGGGACGGTGCGCGTGCTCCACCGCATCCGCGGAGCTGGCTACCGCCGTATCCGACACCCGAACAGGATCAGTCACGATTACCTCTTCCTACCGGAGACAGGTTCCTACCGTAGACAGCCAACGCCGTTGCCGCGCAGCTAGGACTTCGCACGAGGCTTCTGAACAGAGGCTGGTGATTGCCCCGCGCTGACTGCGAGTCCGGCGTGCGGCGCGAGCAGCGCCGACTCGACAACCGCGATCAGCGCTAGCAGCGCGATCAGGACGAAAGCGACGCTGAATGCGGTGTCGGGCGACCCCGAGAGGTTCAACCAGTCGCCGATAGGGCGCCCGGCTCGCAACGCCAGTGCACCCGCGGCCACACCGAACCCAATTGTCAACTGCTGGATCGTCGACGTGAGCGTGTTGGCCGCGGTCATCTGGCCCGGCCCGATATCGGAGAAGGCGATCGTGTTGTAGGCCGTAAAGCCGATCGACCGGAACACGCCGCTCAGCGCCAGCACCAGCACGATCACGGGAAGCGGTGTGTGCGAGCTGAGCAGCCCGCACGCCGCGAGGGTCGCCGCGGCCGCGAGTCCGGTGACCAGCAGCACCGACCGAAACCCGAACCGCCGCAGCATGGGCGTGGTCAGCGGCTTGATACCGAGGTTGCCCGCGAACACCGCCACCACCAAGAAGCCGGCCTTTACCGGGCTCCAGCCGAATGCGTCCTGAAACATCAAAGGAAGCAGGAACGGAACGGCGCTGATGGCCATCCGGAAGAACGACCCACCCAGGTTGGTGATCCGAAACGTCGGAATGCGCATTGTCGTCAGCTCGACGAGCGGGTTCCGTGCCTTCAGCAGATGACGCACCGCCAGACTCAGCAGTACCAGCCCGGCGACGAGCACCGAGCCCACAGCCAGCCACGCAACCCGGTCACCACTGATCAGTTCCATGCCGTATACGAGTAAGGCCAATCCGGAGCCGACCAAAGCGAACCCCAGCCAGTCCAGGGCGTGTCGAGTCTCGTCCTTCGCATTCGGCACCATCCGCAACGTGAGAAGGAAGGCGATGATGCCGAGCGGCACGTTGAGTACGAAGATCCACCGCCACGAGGCATAGGTGGCGAGTACACCACCCAAGACGGGTGCTAGCACGGGCGCGACCAGGGCCGGCCAGGTCAGGTAGGCGATGGCATGCATGAGCTCGGACTTGCTGGTACCGCGCAACACGACCAGTCGACCGACCGGGACCATCATCGCTCCGCCGACGCCCTGTACGGCGCGCATCGCGGTCATGAACAGCAGACCCGTACTGAGCGCGCAGAATGCCGAGGCCAAGGTGAAGATCGCTATCGCGGCACCGAACACCGTCCGGGTGCCGTACCGATCGGCCAGCCAGCCACTGACCGGGATGAAGGCCGCCAGGGTCAGCAAGTAGACGGTGATCGTGACGTTTATGTCGACGGACCGCACTCCCAGGGATGCGGCCATCCGAGGCGCGGCGGTCGACACCACCGTGCCATCGAGGATTTCCATGAAGAACGCGCCGGCCACCAGCAGCGCGGGACCACGCCAGGACGGACCCCGGTTGCCAGCCATCCCGATCACCTCCCGACTGACGTTACGGCCGCCGAGGTAACGACCGCGAGATCGACGGTCAGCCGCTTGTGGTCACTGCCGCGGCTGATCTCGGTCCGAGTGTGCCCGACGGCTACCCGACGGCTGACCAGGACGTGATCGAGACGCATCAAAGCGACCATCGGCCTCCGCCAGCGTGGCCAGGTCAGGCCGAACCCCTGTCCGGCCACCTGAAAGGCGTCCCGCAACCCAGTTTCCAGCAGGTCACGAAGGGAGCGGTGATCGAGGGTGGCGTTGAAGTCACCGGCGAGGATCAGCGGCACTGGGCACCGCTCGGCGTAGCGGGCCAATGACGCCAGCTGCCGCGACCAGGTCCGCAGTTGTCCGGTGGCCGCCGGATTTACCACGTGCACGGACACCACCCGAATCGGGCCGCCGCCGGTAATAATGTCGGCCTCGGTCATCGGGTATCCGTCGACATCTATGACGGTCCCGCCTGCGATCGGAAGGCGCGACAACAGCGCGGAGCCGTGGAAGCTGACGGAGGGGTCGATGACGTGATGGGGATAAGCCCCGATCAAGCCGCACCGGTTCAGTTCGACAACGTGGTCGGGAGTCAGTTCCTGTAAGGCGATCACGTCGGCGTCGGACCGCAGCAGATCGCGGCCAAGGTTCTCGATGTCAGGATTGTCGCGCAACAGGTTTGCCGTCAATACGCGAAGCTGGGTGGATCCCGGTGGCATCTGATCCGGGTGGTCCTGTCCACGCGCCCGCATCGCCAGCCACAGATCACCGACGCCCAGAACGGCGGTGAACACCGCGAGACCGCGGTATCGGCGACGGACGGCCCAGGCCGCGATCGGGTGGGCGGGCAGCAACAGCCACCCGGCGATTCCCTGAGCGCCGATCAGCCAGCGGTGCAGCTCGGCGGAGCTGGCCCGGATTACGGCTACCACCGCCATCAGGGCAGCCAGCACCCAGCAGACGGCGGTCGTGCTTTGCTCGATGCGCGGCGCGTGCGGCGCGCGACAGCTTCGTACCTGCTTGCGGGTCACGAGCCCCATTCTTGCCGGTGATCGGGGACCAGGTTCGGCGCGACGCGAGCGAACTACTCCCCCGCTGGATCGAGACCGACGCCGATACAGACGAAACTTGCCGCGGCGGCCCACGAAACCACGTCCTGAGCACGTGCCTCTTGCTGAGCACGGGCAAGCGCGTGTGCCGGGGAGCGGCCCGCCAGCAGACCTCGATGGTAGGCGTGCATGAGCTGCCCGGTGACCGCGTCGAGCACCGGCAGCAGCGGCGCGACGAGCGAGGCCGTGCCCTGCGTGAGAAGGGCACCGGCTAGTCCGAGCACCTCGTCGCCGGCGATCACGTGCGATCGTGCCGTATCGCAGGACGCCAGCACCACCTGATACGGTGCGCGATCCAACCGCTCGAGGTCGTAAACGGTCAACGGCCCATCCGCCATCAGCAATGAGGAGAACAGCGGGTTGTCCGATCGCAGTCTGCCATGGGCGGCGATGTGGACGAGCGCCGCGCCGTCCATGGCCGCGCACAGCGAGGCCACCGTGGCGGCTCCATCGAGGAGCCGCCACGAGTTCGGGTACATGTCGGCGACCGCCTCGGCCTCCTCACGCGCCCCGGGCAGGCCCGGCCCAGCCACCACCCCTACCCGCGCGCCGGCGCCGGGGCCGGCAGCCTCTGCCGCGTTGAGCCACACGGTGGCCGACGGGATGACCGTAATCGATCGCCCGGCACAGTGCGGCAGGATCGACCACGGGAGTGACTGCAGGATGCCGGTCGGGACGATGACCAGCGGACGGTCGCCGATCTCGGCGGCAACCGGCCGCAGCAGCAGCTGGTCGAACTTCTCCCGAGCCCGGGTGAGCACCAGGGTGGCCCCGGCGATGCTCGCCTTCGGTGATTCCGGGTTGGCCAGCCGGCGAAGTGCGAACGGCAGGTGTGTCAGCCCAGCTCGGATCGCATCCATCGATCCGAGCAGGTGGAGCCTTGCCTTTCCCTCGACGAGGGTCACCGCATACAGGCGGTCGTCGATCTCGACATACTCGACCAGCGCGACGTTGCGCAGCCCGATGGCCAGCTCACCGATGGCGCGGGGGCGGGGTCGGGTGGATCCGGCAGCCGCTGGGAATCGCCGGCAGCGGGCAGCGATCGCACGCTCCAGGTGGACCTGCCGACGTACCAGATCGGCGGCCGGCCGGCCGGCACTGCGATGTTCCTCGATCTCGATCATGGTCATCCGCAGATCGGCGAGATCTCGCGCGAGGACATCGTCCTCCGGCGGCGCTGGCGCCCGGAGCAACAACGCGCTGGCTCGCCCCCGCTCGGCCCAGGCGAGGACGCGACGGGCATTACCGTCCTCGATCGCCATCAGCACACCGAGATTGGCCAGCGAGCCCCGGTGCACGGACACGTGCGCGCGCAACTCAGTCGCACCGAGGGTGGCCTGGTGTTCCTCGACGATCCGTAAGCCGGCCGACAGCGCCGCGACGGCCGCTCGACGCCGTCCATCGGCCCGTCGGAGCAATGCTTCGGCGAACCACGCTCGCGCTCTGGCATCCGCAGGTCCGGCAAATCGCGCCCGGCTCGCCAGCGCGAGGTCGGTCCGGGCCTCGTCGCGTCGTCCCGCGCGCAGCGCCAGGCGTCCGGCGAGCACCCTCGCCTCGAGAGAGGGAACGATCCAGCCCGCGGCGGCCAGTTCCGCGGCGCACCGGCGAGCGTGGCTGGCGGTCACGCTCTGCGGCCGGCTTGCGATGGTTGCCTGCACTCGGGCGTAGCGGGCCAACGCCAACCCGTCCTGTCGACCGAGCCGGCGAAAGGCCCGAGCCGCCTGTTCCGCGGCCGCCTCCGCCGTGACCGAATCACCCTGGACCAGCGCCACCGTCGACAGCAGCAGGCGAGCGTCTGGTATCGAGAGCGAGCGCTTCTGAGCCTGATAGATCGCAACCGCTGACTCGGCGGCCGCACGTGCCTCATCGACCAACCGGACCGAGAGCAGTAGCTCGGCACGGTCGCCCTCGAGCGAGCCGACGTCGAGGCCCTGCTGGCGGTAGCCTGCCTCGGCCCGGTCAAAGTGCTCCAGGGCGGCGACAACCTCGCCGCGACTTGCCTTGAGGCAGCCCAGGTTCTGCTCCGCGTACGCGGTGGCCAGTTCGAGGCCGTTGTCGGCGCACAGTTGGCGGGCCACCAGAAGATCCGCCTCGGCCGCGCTGAACGATCGGCGCGTTATCAGTAGCAGACTGCGGTTCGTTCGGGCTCGGGTTTCCCATTGCACGTCGCCGGACTGCCGCAGCACCGGCAGCGCCTGGCGCAGGTCGGCCAATGCCTCCTCATTTCGCCCGAGGACCTGGAAGATCGCCGCGCGCTGAGTACGCGCGCGGGCCGCGGCGACACCGTCGAGATCGGCGAGCGCCGCGTCGATGACCTTGATCGACCGCATGGGTGAGCCGCGAACGAGGTGGGTCGCGGCCAGACTCATCCGCGCCTCGCCGACCAGCGTGCGCGAACCCGCCCGTTCAGCCGCGGCTACCGAGGCACGCAGGTAGGCTGCCGCCGCATCGAGATCACGAAGCTGCAGCGCGGCGAGCCCTACCGCTCGCGCCGCCACGCTCACAGTGGCCCACTCGCCTTGGGTGCGGGCGGCCTGGTGCACCTTCAGCGCCAGCCCTCGCGCGCGTACCGGAGCGATGGTAGCCAGCCGGAGCGCCTCAGCCGCCGACGTATCGAGCTGAGTCATGTTTGCCCCCGGAGCGTTAGACTACCTGTCGGCGTCCCGGTCGGGTCGGGAACTCGCGGGTCCCAGCGATCTAGTCGGGCCCGCCCCGGCGTTCTATGACGAGATCCTCACAACCTTGAACCCGACGCGGATTCGCCGACTTCGTCGCTGATGGTATTTCTGGGTTACGCTGCATCCTCTGTCTAAGACAGGGCCCGAGATCTCGGGAACGACCACCGACGAGGGTCCTCGCCAAGGGGAGGCCACAGGGATGAACGATGCGCCCACCGTTGCCGATCTCATCGCGGACGCCACCCGCGGTGAACAAGGTGCTTGGAATGCCCTCGTCGACCGATACATGCCATTGGTTTATTCGGTCATCCGAGGTTACCGGATGGGCGATGCCGATGCTCAGGACGTCAGCCAGACCCTGTGGTTGCGCCTTGTCGAGCATCTGACCGATATTCGAGAGCCGCGGGCGTTGCCCGCCTGGATTGTGACCACGACGAGACACGAGGCGGTGCGGGTACTGAAGAGTCACGGGCGCATGTTGCCGGTCGATCCGTTAACCAACGGCCTCGAACCGCAGGACGTGGAACCTGACGACCTCGACCAGGACCTGACCCGGGCCGAACGGCACCAGGTCCTGCGGGACGGATTGGCGGAGCTCACGCCGCAGGACCGGGAGCTAATCGATCTGCTTATCGCGGATCCGCCGGTGCCATATCTCGAGATCAGCCGACGGCTCGGTATACCGATCGGCAGCATCGGTCCCACCCGGGCCCGATGCCTCAACAAGTTGCGGATGACACCCGTCGTCCGCGGGTACCTCGCGGCCGAGAGCGACCTAGACGACACAGGAGGTGACCGCGATGGGCTCGCGAGAGTGGGATGCTAGCGACGAATGGTTGATGAAAGAACTCACGGATGCGGTTTCCGCCGTCCGCGCACCGCAAACGTGGTTCGACTCGGCGAAGGCGGCTTATGCATGGCGAACGGTGGACGAGGAGCTGGAACTTCTGACCCTTACCTTCGACTCGTCGACCGCGCAGGGTGTTCTGGTACGTCGACCATCCCATATGGCCCCCCGAACGGTGCTGTTCGAGGGAACTGACTTCAGCGTCGAGTTGGAGGTGGCCGACGGAACCATTACCGGCCAAATTATCCCACCGCAATGCGGTCACGTCAGTCTCATCAGTCCAGAGGGACCATTAGCCGAAACTGATACCGATGACGCGGGATGTTTTCAGCTTCTGGCGCCATCCGGCGGTCCGGTGCGGCTGCGGTGCGATGAACCAGAAGGCAGTCTGATCACCGAATGGACGATTCTGTAGCCGGCATCTGCGCCTTTCACCATCGTTCAAGCGTCTCCACAAAGTCGTTCGAATCATCCCCGACACGGCCAATCTGGTTCACAATGGAATGTTGCCGTGCTTGCGCGTCGGCGATTCACCCCGCTTGTTTCGAAGCATCGCAAGCGCCTTGACAAGGACCCGTCGAGTGTCAACCGGGTCGATGACATCGTCGACCAAGCCACGTTCGGCGGCCACATACGGGTTGAGCAATGCTTGGGAGTAGTCCTCGACAAGTTCGGCCCGGCGCCGCGACGGATCGTTGGCAGCGGCGATCTCACGGCGGAAGATGATGTCAGCGGCACCGTCGGCGCCCATCACCGCGATCTGGTTGCTCGGCCAGGCCAGTGACAGGTCGCTACCGATAGACTTGGAATCCATCACGATGTAAGCGCCCCCGAACGCCTTTCGGACGATCACCTGAATCCGCGGCACGGTCGCCTCGCAATATGCGTACAGCAGCTTCGCACCGCGCCGGACGATCCCGCTGTGTTCCTGTTGGGTGCCGGGCAGAAAACCGGGCACATCGACGAGGGTGATGATCGGGATGTTGAAGGCGTCGCAGGTGCGCACGAAGCGTGCGGCCTTCTCGGAGGCGTCGATATCGAGCGCGCCGGCAAGCACGGACGGCTGGTTTCCCACCACACCGACGACGTGACCGTCGATGCGACCGAACGCGCAGACAATGTTGCGCGCCCACGCCTCGTGGACCTCGAGGAAGTCGCCGTCATCGACGATCACCTCGATGACCGCGCGCATATCGTAGGGCGTCCGCTCCTCAGCCGGGACGATGTCGAGCAGTTCTTCACACCCACGCTCGGGGTCATCGCCAGCGGCGAAGACAGGCGGCATTTCCTTGTTGTTCGAAGGGAGAAAAGACAACAGATAGCGGACGTCGGAGATCGCCGATTCCTCGTCGTCGGCCACGAAAGCGGCGACCCCGGTGCGCTCGGTATGAGTCCTGGATCCACCCAGCTCCTCATGGGTGATCTCCTCGCCGGTGACCGCCCGGACCACGTCTGGTCCGGTGATGTAGATGTTCGCTGTGTCCTTGACCATGAAGACATAGTCGGTGAGCGCGGGCGAGTAGGCGGCACCGCCCGCGCAGGCGCCCTGAATCAAGCTGATCTGCGGGATGACACCTGATGCACGCACATTCCGCCGGAACACACCGCCGAAGCCGGCTAATGCTGTGACACCCTCCTGAATGCGCGCACCACCTCCGTCGTTGAGGCCGATTATCGGGGCACCCATCGACTCAGCGAGGTCCATGACGTGGTGAATCTTCTCGGCGAACGTCTCGCCAAGGGCTCCGCCGAATACCCGCGCATCGTGGGCGTAGACGAAGACGGTACGCCCGTCGATGGTCCCCCAGCCCGAGATCACGCCGTCCCCGGACGGGCGAAGCCGTTCCATCCCGAAGCCGGTCGCTCGGTGCCGCACGAACAGATTCAGTTCGACGAAAGAGCCGGCGTCCAGCAAGAGGTCGATACGCTCCCGTGCGGTGAGTTTGCCTCGGGCGCGGTGCCGCTCGTCGGCTCGCTGCTCCACGTCGGTCTCGGCCAACCGACGCTGGGTCGCCAGGTGTTCGACGCAGCCGCGCAGGCTGCGCTTCGGGTTCTTGGGCGGTGCGTATGGCGGAGCAGGAACCGCCTTCAGGGTCCGACCCGACCCGTGGCGGACCGGATGGTCCGGGGCCGGGCTGCGGCGGCCGGCCTGGATGTCAGCGGGATAGGACTGCGCTGGAAGGGTCATGATCGGTAGAGGTCATCACGGCCGCCGTTTGATACCTCGCCGATCGATATCCGGGGATCCCGCGGCAGGAGCCGGCCAAGCGGGGGCTGTGGCCGCGCCACAGCGGTATCTAGCGGCTCGATTGCGCCTCATCTAGATACACGATCGCCGCGAACCACGGGCCGATCCGGGAGGACGACCTACTCGTCATCACGGTACGCCGCTGGCGCGGCCGGAGCGTTCGCATCGCCGGGCTAGGGAGGAACTTCATGGAGATCAACAGGGTGGCCGTCATAGGATTGGGTCGGATGGGCAGTGCCATCGCATCCCGTATCCTGCACAGCGGCTTCGAGGTCATCGCCTACGATCGGTGCGCCGCCAAAGTCGCTTCGGCCGTCTCGGCCGGTGCCCGTCCTGCCGCGATACCGGCGGACGCCGCACAGGAGGCAGACGTCGTGATCGTCACGATGCCCGACGAACTGGCCTGCGTGGATGTACTCCTGGACCACGGCGGGGTCGGCGAGACCCTTCGATCCGGCGGGTACATCATCGACGCGTCGAGCACGGCAACCGAATTCGGCGTCGCGACGGCCGAGCGGTTGGCTCGATTCGGGATCATCCATGTCCAGGTGTGCCTGGTCGGTGAGCCCGTTCACGCGCGCCTCGGCGAGCTCAAGGTGCTCGCTGGTTGCGACGACGGCGACCTGGCCGCCGTCCGTCCTGTGCTCGATGCGATTGCCGGCCACGTTGTGTACGTGGGGCGCGACGGATTCCTGGCCGATGAATCAATGGCCGGAGCATCCGTCCTCGCGATGACTTAGTGGTCATTGAAGTACCGAATCAACGGGGGGAAGGCAGATGGCAGTGAGCACGAACGTATTGTCGATGTCGGAATACCGCGCACGACGGCGCGTTGCGGCCTTCCGGGTCGCTCGTCGATCCGACTGCGGAGGGTCCGTTTCAGCGCGGGACATCGACGGTGGCCCGGTCAACCGGTTGGCGCCGGTGATCATGTTTCCGGCTGGCCGAACGAAACGGGCATTGACTCGTCAATCCGCCAGGAAGCGCAGATAGCCCACTGAGTTCTGCTCAGCAGGCCGGCCGTTCATTGGCCGGCCTGCTCATTGGCCGGTCTGCTCAGCAGGCCGGTCTGCTCATTTCACCGATCGAGGCGGGATCGTCGATCGCTCGGCAAACCTGGTCGAGTCCCCATCGGAGCTGGCCTGAGATCACCAAATACGGAACGCCGAACGCACCGTCCAGGCAGGCCTGATAACGCAGTACCCTCGCCACACCGAGGACAGCGGCGTTCTCCGCCGACTCCGCGACGGCCGCGGCCGCACCGATGCCACCCGCGAGCTCGCACAGAACCCTTGGATCGCACACATCGTCACCTTCGACCCAACGAGTTCGAAATATCGCATCGATGAACGCCGCCCGTTGGCGTGCCGGTACCGCCAGCACCGCGAGGTGCGGCTTATCCCAGTCCGGTTTTGGCGACTCACCTCGCTGGGCAACCGTTACCGGCGAACAGCCGAGCCCAGTCGGTGCGCTGGGGATTCGGGCAATGTGCTCGAAGGTCCTACCCTCGAAGAACGGCAGCCATTGGGTCCGATCCGATTGAGCTGCGTCGAGCCTGGCGAGCCTACGGTGCAGCAACCACGAATATGGGCTGCGAAATGAGAAGTAGCCGCGACGGGCGTAGTATTCGGGGTCCCCCGTGGTTGCGGGCGACGATCTGCTCATACCGTGCGCTCGACTGGTCACGCGGCCGATCCCCATCTCTGCGACGAAGCACTACTCAGCCGGATCTCGGCGGGTCGGCCCCGCCTGACAACACTGTCGGCGATCCGTGGCAGGACATCTGAAGGAGAATTGCCGTTCTGTACTGATACAACAGCCGGCCGGCAGGCGGCTACGCTGGATCGCCGCGCCGGTCTACCGTAGCCGGGTACGGGCCCGAGTCGCGGGGCTCGCGGCGATGCCGCAATGTGCCTGGAGCATCCGCTCGATCATCACCTTCAGCGGCGGCCATGGAAATACCGGCTTGCTGTGGCGAAGGGCGGCGATGCCGTGCAGGTTGCACCAGATGAGGGACGACACCAGAAAAACGTCGATCTTGCCGATCAGGCCGGCCTCGACGCACCGTTCGACCGAGCCCACCAAGCCGGAAAACACTTCCGCTCCGGGCAGCTCGCCGAAGCCCCTTTCGGGAGTAACGGTGACCACGGCACTGAACATCACCCCGTAATTTCCGTGCTGCTGCTCGGCGAAGGTGCAGTAGGCAATGCAACGCGCCCGCAGGTCGCCGATCGGATCGGTCGCCGCGGCGCCCGCCTCGTCGAGCAGTTCGCCGAGTTCGACGAAACGCTCGCGCAGGACGGCTCCCATCAGTTCGTGCTTGTCCGAGAAATGTAGATACACACTCGGTGGCGCGACGCCGGCCTGGCGCGCCACCGCTCGCAGCGATAGCGCTTCTTCGCTGCCCATGGTCTCGAGCAACCGGCTCGCGCTCGCTATCAAATCGGCCCGCAGCTGATCCCCCTCACCACGCTTGTTTCGCCGACGGACCGGCGCGGATGAGCCCTGGTGCTGCATATCCTTCTCCCGAATCGCTACCTTCATGGCCCCCGCTCCGTCGCCGATCACCTTACACCTATTAGGACAAGACCTCTGCGCACAACGTCCGGAGCACCTGAACCCGGATCGAACCAACGAACCGCCGCGATTATGAGGGCACCGAAGGGTTTCGGACCGGCAAGCTGATGTGCGCGGGATGGCGATAATCGTGCAGTATCGTCTGGGTCG
>Ga0307504_10000081_pt1 | contig 19935 bp, 16 predicted proteins | sample 19_S_MG_FD_194516 | JGI IMG/M metagenome (GOLD analysis project Ga0307504, IMG submission 194516) | Soil microbial communities from Populus trichocarpa stands in riparian zone in the Pacific Northwest, United States - 19_S | ecosystem: Environmental > Terrestrial > Soil > Riparian zone > Trees... | reverse complement strand
GGGCCGGACCCTGCCACTCGCAAAGCGTCGAATCCTACTTCGCGCACGTTCCGGGTCTGAAGATAGTCATGCCCGGAACACCCGAGGACGCGGCCGGTTTGCTGATCAGTAGCATCCGCGACAACAACCCCGTCCTGTACCTGGAGAACAAGTACCTATACCGCAGGCTGCGCGCGGCAGGGCCGCTGACCCTGGAGCCGATACCGCTCGGTCGCGCCAAGGTGGTGCGCGAAGGTAGCCAGGTCAGCCTGATCACCTACTCGGCCGGAGTCTCGCAGGGCCTGGAAATAGCCGCTGAACTGGACAAGGAAGGCATCTCGGTCGAAGTCGTCGACGTTCGCACCCTGGTACCGCTGGATGTGGAAACGATCGTCACGTCGGTCCGGAAGACCTCCCGCGCCGTCGTCCTGCACGAGGCAGCGCTGCGCATGGGTTATGGCGCCGAGATCACCGCGACGATCCAGGACGAGTGCTTCTGGTGGCTCGATCAACCGGTGAAACGGATCGGCGCCAAGAACACCCCGACGCCCACGAGTCCGCCGCTCGAGGACGCCGTGATTCCGCAGCCCGCCGAAATCGCCGACGCGATCAGGAAGGTGGCGAAGGCATGAGTGAGCATCGCAGGGAGCGCCAGCGACTGAGGAGCGGAGCGAATGCCAAGGGCAGCAGGGCGAAGGCATGAGTGAGCATCGCAGGGAGCGCCAGCGACTGAGGAGCGGAGCGAATGCCAAGGGCAGCAGGGCGAAGGCATGAGTGAGGGCATGAGTGAGGTGGAGAAATGACCGATTATGACCTCGTCGTCGTTGGGGGCGGCCCGGGCGGTTACGCGTCGGCTCTGTACGGCGCATCCGCCGGCCTGTCAGTGGCCCTGGTCGAGCAGGGCAAGCTCGGCGGGACCTGTCTTCAGCGTGGCTGCATCCCCGCCAAGGCGTTACTGCAAGCCGCCGAGGTGTACCGGACGATCCACCACGCCGATGCCTTCGGCTTCACCCTTCCCGAGGGTCGGGCGGGAGTGAATTGGCCGGCGGTGAACGCCCGCAAGAGCGGAATCATCGACCAGCTGACCAAGGGACTCGCCGGCTTGCTGAAACGCCGCAAGGTCACCGTACTGAACGGGCGTGGCCGCCTCACCGCCGACGGCGCGGTGTCGGTCGACAACCAGACCCTGCGAGGGCGGGCCGTCATCCTCTGCGCCGGCTCAGTGCCTCGATCGTTGCCCGGGCTCGATATCGACGGCGACCGGATCATCACCTCTGACCATGCCACCAACAGCACCCGGGAGCAGCTTCCCGAACGAGTTGCGGTGATCGGCGGCGGAGTCATCGGCGCCGAATTCGCGTCGGTGTACACCGACCTCGGCGTGCAGACCACACTCTTGGAAGCATTGCCACACGGAGTACTGCCGATCGGGCCGGACCGCGAGATCGCCGACGTGCTCAGCCGGGCGCTAACCAGGCGTCAGGTAGCGATCCATGCCGAGGCGCGGGTAGGTGCCATCGAGAAGTCCGGGGACGGCCTGCTCGTCCCGTTCGAGGCACCCGGTCGATCGGAGAAGATCGAGGTCGATCAGGTGCTGGTGTCGGTGGGACGCCGACCGGCCACCGAGGACCTGGGGCTGGACGACGCCGGGATCGCCGTGTCCGACCGTGGTTTCATCGAGGTCGATCCGACCACGATGGCGACCTCGCGCCCCGGCGTGTACGCGGTGGGCGACTGCGTCAACACGCCGGGCCTGGCCCACGTGGCCTACGCCGAAGCGATTGTGGCCATTCACACGATCCTCGGCGAGAACGCGGTCCCGGTGGATTACTCGCGGGTGCCGTGGGTTGTGTACACCCATCCTGAAGTGGCATGGGTGGGTCTGAGCGAGGCCGACGCGCGCAGCGCCGGCTACGACGTCGAGGTCCACAAGCACTCGTTCGCCGGTAACGGCCGCGCGATGATCATCGGCGACACCGACGGCATGGTGAAGGTCGTGGCCCAGCGCGATGGCCCGATATTGGGCTTCCACCTGGTCGGACCGTGGGCGAGCGAACTGCTGGCCGAGGGGCACCTGGCGGTGAACTGGGAGGCCCTGCCCAGCGACGTCGGAGCCTTCATTCACCCGCATCCAAGCCTGTCGGAGGCCATCGGCGAGACGATGATCACCTTCTCCGGCCGGTCCCTGCACGGCTGAGCTGCATTTCTCGGGAGACAAACGATGGCGAACGACGTATGGGTCATCACCATGCCGAAGCTAGGCGAAACCGTGACCGAGGGTTCCATCGGGGCTTGGCTCAAGCAGGTGGGCGAGTCGGTGGAACTCGATGACCCGCTGTTCGAGGTGTCTACCGACAAGGTGGACTCCGAGGTGCCCAGTCCCTATGACGGGGTGGTGATCGAGATCCTCGTCCCCGCGGGTGAGACCGTGCCGGTCGGCACTCCGCTCGCCAAGATCGGAGCGCCGGGCTCGACTGTCGTCTCGGCGGGATCCGTTCCGTCCGAGGGCGGCTCGGAAGGCCCGGCGACCGCCGCTGCCAACGCTCCTACCCAGGCGGTGGCCACCGCCACGTCGTCGGCGACCGCTCTCGCCGGCGCCGGTGAGATCCATGAACTGACGATGCCCAAGCTGGGCGAGACGGTCACCGAGGGCACGGTGGCCAATTGGCTCAAGCAGGTCGGCGACAGCGTGAGCTTCGATGACCCGCTGCTCGAGGTGTCGACCGACAAGGTCGATTCGGAGATACCCAGTCCCTATGACGGAACAATCCTCGAGATTCTGGTCGCCGCCGGCGATACGGTCGCGGTCGGGACCGTGCTGGCCCGGATCGGTGAGCCGGGCGCGGCGATCTCGATAGGCGCACCCGCCCCGGTGGCCGGGTCAACGGAATCAGCACCGGCGACCGGCGCATCCACGGCGGCGGCCAAGTCGACCAACGGTCGCCCGGGTGCCTTACTCTCGCCGGTGGTAAGACGTCTGGCCGCCGAGCACGGGCTCGACCTGAGCACGATTCAGGGCACGAGTTCGGTGGGCCGAATCACTCGCTCCGATGTCGAACGGGCGATCCAAAGCGCCGGTAGCGTCTCCGCGCCCGCGGCGGCACCCGCCGCGCCGGTGGCAGCTCCGGCGTCCGCCGCCGCTGTCAGCCCGGCTCCGCGACCGACCGCACCAGCGGCCACCTCCGGCGACCCCCGTGACGAAGTTGTCACCATGTCGCGGATCAGGCTGCTCACCGCGGACCTCATGATGCGATCCCTCAATACCTCCGCTCATGTGTGGACATCCGTCGAGGTGGATTTCGAAGCCATCGAGCGGATCCGCCGCAAGCATAAGGACGCCTTCCGCAAGGACACCGGCGCTTCCCTCAGTTACCTGCCCTTCATCGCACGCGCCACCTGCGATGCCCTGCGCGCGTATCCGGTCATCAACTCCTCGATCGACGTCGCCGCCAAGGCGATGACGTTGCATCCCTACGTCAACCTCGGCATCGCGGTCGACCTGGACGAGCAGGGACTGGTGGTGCCGGTCGTCAAGGATGCGCACGCTCTCAACATTCGTGGGGTGGCGTCGCGGATCGCGACCCTGGCCGCCGCGGCCCGCACGAAGAAGCTCTCGATGGCCGACATGAGCGGCTCGACCTTCACCATCACCAACCCGGGGCCGTTTTCCAGCTACGCGTCGTCGCCGGTGATAAATCAACCGAACGTGGCTATCCTCTGCACCGATGGGGTGACTCGGCGTCCGGTCGCGGTCGGCGAGGCGATCGCCATCCATTCGACCGGGATCATCGGCTTGGTGTACGACCACCGGGCCTTCGACGGTTCGACGGCCTCGAAGTTCCTTCGCGACCTGCGGGACTCGCTACAAGACCGCGACTGGGAAACGGAGCTCAGCTGAGCGACGGACGCAGGGCTCCTCGAACCTCGGCTGCTGCCCCGGCCACGGCGCCGGTGACGGTGATGATCGCCCGTCAGGTGACTCCGGGGCTCGAGGCCGAGTTCGAGGAGTGGGCCGCCGGCCTCACTCGGACCGCCTCGCGGTTTCGCGGCTTCCTGGGCGCCGGAATGCTGCTCCCCGGTGAGGTGGGGCAACCCTGGCATATTGTGTACCGCTTTGACAGTCAATCGAACCTCGATGCCTGGGAGCGGTCCTCCGAACGCGCGGCGGTGCTCGACGACGGGGCGCACCTGGTTCAGGCGACCTCGGTTCAGCGGGTGACCGGCCTGGAAACCTGGTTCGCCCTGCCGGGCTTCACGAATGCCGCTCCTGCCCGGTGGAAGATGTTCCTGGTTTCGGGAGCTTGCATCTTCTGCTTGCAGTTCGTGATCTATTCGGTGCTGGGCTCGTTGGCCTTCCGAGTCCCCCTCGCGGTGCGGCTGCTGCTCGTCGTTTCGCTGGTCACCGCGGCCATGACATGGGCCGTGATGCCCGGTGTGGCGCGACTCCTCGCGGGGTGGCTGTACCCGGATCGCGTTCAGTCCGGCGGTCACCGGCCCGTCCCGCAGGACGGAAGAAGCGCCGCCGGGCCCGAGAAGTGACTCTACGTTTGGATGTGGAGTTTTTTTGAACCGCCTCTTGGTCCGCCACCCTGAAAGGCAACCTATGACTCGACGAGCCGACTACCTCTGGAATCGACTCCAGCGACCACGGTCGTCCTGCGGCCCGGCGGGGGCGAGCTTGTGACGCATATCCTGGTGTCCGGCGCAGCCTCGCTGGTGGAATCGGTCAGTCAAGCGCTACACGCGCAGGGAGCCGACGTCACTGGGATTTCCGATCTCGCGGACATCCCCGCAGCGTGTGCCGATGCCGGAAAGTCGGCATTTGATGCCTATGTACAGCTGCCGGCGACGTTTCAGGTCGAAGGAAAAACCGCGATCGCCCGCGTTCACCATTTCTACGCCGCCGGAGTGCTGGCCCGCTTCACCGCCCTCGATGCGGCCATGCCGTCATTGATGCCAGGAGCCAGGCTCACCTTTGTGCTCGGCGTGCTGCCCCGAGAGGCGGCAACCGAGGACGACCGGGACGCCCGCCGCGCGCTGACCCGGGTATTGTCACACGCTGCCCGCGCCGATCTGGCCGGCGGCCAGCTGACTGTGCGGATGCTCGACAGCGGCACGCCGCCCGATGAGATAGCGCAGGTCGCCCTCGGACGCAGGCCTGGCCCCGAGTCGTTCACGGCCCGCGCGGATCTCAGCTATGACGATTGGCGCGTCGAGGTCATGGGTCTGTTCGCGATGGAGACGTGACCGCGGGGTGAAAGAGATCCTCGAGGCGATCCTGGCCGGGAATACGACTCGCGAGACCTACGGTGCGATCCCGTTGCCGGATCACTATCGCGGCATCACCGTCCACCAGGACGAGGTCGGCATGTTCGAAGGTCTACCCGCGCGGCAGAAGGATCCCCGCCGTTCCCTTCACCTCGACGAGGTGCCGCTACCCGAGGTCGGCCCTGGCGAAGCCCTGGTAGCGGTCATGGCAAGTGCGATCAACTACAACACGGTTTGGACGTCGATCTTCGAGCCCATCCCGACCTTCGAGTTCCTGCACCGGTACGGGCGCCTCTCCACATTGTCCAAACGGCATGACCTGCCGTATCACGTCATCGGCTCCGACCTTTCCGGCGTGGTGCTCCGGATCGGCGTCGGAGTGAATGCCTGGGCACCTGGCGACGAGGTGGTAGCCCACTGCCTGTCGGTCGAGCTGGAAAGCCATGAGGGCCACGACGACAGCATGCTCGACCCCGAACAGCGAATTTGGGGATTCGAGACCAACTTCGGCGGTCTGGCCGAGATCTGTCTCGTCAAAGCCAATCAGCTCATGCCCAAACCGACGCATCTGACCTGGGAAGAAGCGGCCACGCCCGGTCTGGTGAACTCCACCGCCTATCGCCAGCTCGTGTCACACCACGGTGGCGCGATGAAACAGGGCGACGTCGTACTGATCTGGGGGGCATCGGGGGGCCTGGGCTCCTACGCGACGCAATACGCGCTCAACGGCGGGGCGACACCGGTATGCATAGTCTCAAGCCCCGACAAGGTCGAGCTCTGCCGCAGGATGGGTGCGGAGTTGGTCATCGACCGCAGCGAGGCCACCGGCGAGGGGTACCGATTCTGGACGAACGATGAAACCCAGAATCCCCGCGAGTGGCGGCGGTTGGGAGCCCGGATCCGCGAGCTGACCGGCGGTGACGACCCGGACATCGTCCTCGAACACCCCGGACGGGAAACCTTCGGTGCCAGCGTGTACGTCACTCGTCGGGGCGGCACGGTGGTGACCTGCGCCTCGACGAGCGGCTACCGCCACGAATACGACAATCGCTACCTGTGGATGAGTCTCAAGCGGATCGTCGGCTCGCATTTCGCCAACTACCGAGAGGCCTGGGAGGCTAACCGGCTGATCCAGCGGGGAAAGATCCATCCCACCCTGTCGCGCTCCTACGCCTTGGAGGACTGCCCCCAGGCGGTCTACGACGTGCATCACAACCTGCACCAGGGCAAGGTGGGCGTGCGGTGCCTGGCGCCTGAAGACGGACTTGGCGTGCGCGATGCCGCGCTCCGGGCGCGGCACCTGGACGCCCTGAATCGCTTTCGCAACGTTTAGTGGACCGGGACCGCGGTCAACGCCCGGGCGTCGCCACCTCGATGATGCCGAGCAGCGCGGCCGCGTTCGTCCAGAGGATCGCGCGGGTCTGCTCCGCATCGAGTCCCAGCCTCTCGACGGTCCGCACCGGCGTTCGATCGCCCAGTTCGAACGGGTGGTCGGTGCCGAGAAGGATCTGGGCCACACCGACGTCCTCGATGAGCCTGCTCAGCAGCGGCGTCGAGAAGACCGCCGTGTCGTAGAACAATCGTGCGGTTAGTTCGCTGGGTGGACGCACGGTAGTCCTGGCGACCGCCTTTCGATTCCACCCCAGGTCCAGGCGACCGCGCAGGCTCGGCAGGCAACCGCCACCGTGCGCGAGACACAGGATCGGGTTCAAACGCTCGAGCACACCGCTGAACACCAGGCGAGCTACCGCGATCGCCGTCTCGGCCGGATATCCGACCAGTTGGGGTAGCCAATAGTCGCGTTGCCGATGCGGATCGGGAACACCGCTGGGGTGCATGAACACGAAAATCCGGCGCTCGGCCACGAACGCCCAGAACTCCTCGTTCACCGGCGCGTCGAGATCCACGCCCGCGCCCCGGCTTCCGATCGCGATACCGGCCATGCCGAGCTCCTCGACGCACCGGCGGGCCTCCTCGGCGGCGCCTGGCCATCCGATCGGCACCGATCCGAGAGCGAGCAGGCGTTCGGGCGCGCCCGAAACGTATTCGGCCAGCGCCTCATTGCCTCGAGCGACGATGCCGGAGACGAACTGCTCGTCCTCAGCGGTCGAGCAGAACAGGAACGGCGGCAGCGAAACCGCGTGATGACTGACCGAAGCCTCGTCCATCTCGGCCAATCGAGCGGCGACGTCGTGCTGTGAGACCGCCAGCGGAAGGTCGGCGCCGGGCCCGACACCGCTGACCTTCGGATCCAGACGCACGATCTCGTCCGGCACGCCGGACAGATCTGCCAGGCCTTGATCGGCGAGCCAGGACAGCAGCGGCAGCGGCATGGCGTGGGAGTGAACGTCCAAAGCTTGCCGCAGGGGGGCTCGTTGCGCGCTCACGCGGGCCTCCGACTGTCTCTAGGGGTGATGACCGTCCAGCCACCTTGAACCATTCTCCGACGTGCGGGAATCGGTTCTCCTGCTGGACGGAACATCAGCTGCCGCGGATGGGCAATCATCGCGCGCCTGTGTAACGCTCGGCTGAGCAAAGCTCAGCTCAGCCAGCAAGATCGATGGGAGGCGGGTGTCCGGCATTGAGTCTGTATCAGCTACACCGATGCGTATGGGACCAGATCCGCGCCGGCGAGGTGTCCAGCGGCACCGGACACTCCTTCGACGCAAACAGGTATGAGCTGGGCGAAGAGGAGCGTAAAGCCTTCGATGGGCGCGATGTCGCCGCCCTCTACGCTCTTGGCCTGCATCCCGTCCTGCTGAACGCGTTTTGCCGCGCCTCCGGATACTCCCGCAACGACTACCGGCAGGTCCTGCAACAGTTCGCGGCGCCCGAAGGGAGAACGGCCAGATGGCAGAGATAGTCCTGGCGTATTGCGCCTCACATGCACCCATGATGTCGGCCGCCAGGGAGGCGGCCACCGACGACCAGCGCAGAAACTTCTTCGGGGCGCTTGACCAGCTGCGGGTCAAGGCCGCCGAACGGAACGCGCAGGCCTGCGTGGTGTTGTCCAACGAACATTTCACCAATTTTTTCCTGGAGAACTTCCCGCAGATATGTATCGGGGTCGGCGAACGCAACTGGGGCCCCACCGAGGCCTGGCTCCCGATCGACAAGGCCTGGATCGAGGGTCAACCCGCGCTGGCCGACCACATCACCCGCAGCCTGCTGCGTAACGGTTTCGACCCCGCAATCTCGCACCAGCTTGAGTTGGACCACGGCGTGATGACCGTGTATTACGAACTCGACCACGAGTTCCGCCTTCCCCTGATCCCGATTGTGCAGAACTGCGCGGTCGAGCCGCTCATGCCGCTTCGGCGCGCATATGAATTCGGGCACGCGCTCGGTGCGGCCATCCGTTCCTTCCAGGGCCTCGAACGGATCGTCCTGGTCGGGGCCGGAGGCCTATCGCACTGGATCGGCACACCCCGGGTGGGAGACATCGAGGAGGAATTCGACCGGTGGTTCCTGGAGCGGCTGTCCACCGGAAAACTCGAGGACGTATTGGACATGCCCGACGATGAGCTGGAGCTGGCCGGCAACGGGGCGCACGAGATCCGGAGCTGGCTGGCGGTGGCCGGCGCGATGTCACCGACCACCAGCCGGACCCTGGCCTACGAGGCGATCTATCCGTGGATCACCGGGATGGCCGTTGCGGACTTCGAGCCCGAGTGAGGTCGAACCTCGAGCCCGAGTGAGGTCGGCCGCCACGGTGGCCACTTCCGCGAGTGCGCCACGGGCTACCGCTAGCAGCTAGCGGTGCTCGGAAGCGTGCGGCTCGTGGTAGTCGTAGAAGCCGCGGCCGGTCTTGCGCCCCAACAGACCGGCTTCGACCATGCGCAGCAGCAGCGGCGGCGGTGCGTAGAGCGGTTCCTTGAATTCGGCGTACATGGAGCTTGCCACCGCGGCGGTGGTGTCCAGGCCGATCAGGTCGGTCAGGGCGAGCGGGCCCATCGGATGCGCGCAGCCGGCGACCATGCCGGCATCGATATCGTTCACGCTGGCGAAGCCGGACTCGACCATTCTGATGGCGGCGAGCAGATAGGGGATCAACAGGGCATTCACCACGAATCCCGCACGATCCTTGGACAGCACGACACTCTTGCCGAGCGTGTCGCCGGCGAACTTCTGCGCCAGTTCGATGGTCGAGGGAGACGTCAGCAGACTCGGGACGAGCTCGACGAGCGGCAGTACCGGCACCGGATTGAAGAAGTGGATGCCGATCACGCGTTCCGGCCGCTCGGTGACCGCGGCCAGTTTCATGATCGGAATAGATGAGGTGTTGCTCGCCAGCACGCAATCGGTTCCCTCGGTGACCTTGCTCAGCAGCTGGAAGACGGCGCACTTCTCCGCCTCGTCCTCGACCACGGCTTCCACAATCAGGTCCCGGCCGGCCAGTTCCTCGATAGCCGTGGTGAATCGGATCCTGGACAGGGTCACGTCTAGCTGGTCCGCGGTCATCTTGGCCGCTCTCGTCGCCCTCTCCAGCGAGGCGGCAATCCGTTCACGACTCGCCTCGCAGCGAGCGTCGTCGATCTCGCGGACGATCACGTCACACCCTCGGCGCGCTGAGACCTCGGCGATGCCGGATCCCATGATCCCGCCGCCAACTACGCCAATCGCCTCGGTCATAAGTCTCTCCAGTTGTATCGGGACACGTTAGTGGCCCTGACCGTCTGTCGTCTGGTCAGTCATTAGGACGGCCGTCCGAACGCCTGCCCGGATAGTCCTCCGGTTGGCCGTCCGATCAGCCTTGATCCTGCGAGTGTGCCGGACAGAGCGGCCGCGTCGCGAGCCGGTTTCGTCTCATCAAGGTGTGACCGCAAGCACACCGGTGTTCCGTAGGCCCAGCTCTGTCCGCTGAGCGGAAGCGAGGTTGCCAACGCTTCGACTGACGGGCGATGTTCTCCAGTGAGCCTGAGAGAGGTCACCTGCCGATTCGAACTTGTGCTGGCTAGCGTCAGGATCCGCCGGGGAGCCACCAGCAGATCGTCATACGGGGCGACCCGCCGAACGTCTGGAGAATCGATCAGATGAGCAATCGGCAGGATATCGGCATCGCCCACCTCACCTTGCTGAGTGTCGCACCTCCGGACCTGGTGGCCGTGGCAAGTCAGGCAGGCTACGACACGGTGGGAATCCGGGTCGGCACGGTGACCCCGACCGAGGAACGCTGGCCGATGGAGGTCGGCTCCGCACTGTTCGCCGAGACGGTCACAGTGCTCGAGGACACCGGCGTGCGCGTCAACGACGTGGAGATCGTCCGGTTGTCGCCAGACTTCGACGTGGCCGACCACATCAGAACCTTCGAGTCCGGTCAGGCCTTGGGAGCCCGTTTTCTCAACGTGCTGGCCGACGACCCGGACTTGATCCGGGTTCACGACAATTTCGCCGCGTTGGACACCGCGGCAAGCCGGTACGGACTGCGCCCCATCCTGGAACCCATGGTGTTCATGTCGGTCTCCGACTTCGACGACGCGGTAGCGGTGGTCAAGGGCACCGGAGGCGGCGTGATGGTCGATCCGTTGCATCTGCGGCGGTTCGGGGGCTCGGTCGCCGAGATCGCCGGGATCGATCCGGCATTGCTGCCTTACTGCCAGATCTGCGACGCCCCGGCCGAGTTGCCCGCCTCACTTCACCGTCCGGCCTCGCTGCCCAGAGGTCAGTCGCCGGATGTCGATAATCTCCAACTGGAGTCGCGTGCCGTCCGGCTGTTGCCAGGCGAAGGCGAGCTGCCGCTGGCCGAGATCTTCGCGGCCATGCCCCCGGACATACCGATCAGCCTCGAAGCACCCAACATCGCGCTGCTGGAACAGCTCGGTGCCGTGGATTTCTGCCGCCGGGCCCGCGGCGCGATCGCCAGGGTGCTCGACGAGGCGGCCGCGATAAGGTCAGCCGGCGACGAGCAGGCCTACGACGGCGCCGCCCAGCCTGGGCGGGCCGGCCACGGACGGGAAGCGCAATGATCAGCCTCACTGCGGCGGGACGGTAGCAAATGTCCGCCGGTACCGCCTTGCTCGCGTCCCCGCCCGATCTTCAGTTCGCACGGTCGCAGATGGCCCTGTCGCTGGGGTGGCACATCATCATCGCCTGTTTCGGTGTGGTATTTCCGTCGATGGTGCTGTTCGCCGAATGGCGGGCCGGCCGACGACAAGATCGCGATCTCGAGGCACTCGCGCACACCTGGGCCAAGGCGATGGGCGTGCTGTTCGCTACCGGGGCGGTCTCGGGCACCATCCTGTCCTTCGAGATGGGCACGTTGTGGCCGGGCCTGATGAGCAAGTTCGGCGAGATTTACGGCTTTCCATTCACAATGGAAGGATTCGCCTTCTTCATCGAGGCGATTTTCGTCGGCGTGTACCTGTTCGGCTGGGATCGGCTGTCGCACCGCGCGCATCTGCTCGCGGGTCTGCCGATGGTCGTGGCGGGAATTGCTGGTGCTTTCTTCGTCGTTGCGGCCAATGCCTGGATGAACACCCCGCGTGGATTCACCCTCCGAGACGGCGAACTCACCGACGTGAACCTGACCGCCGCCATGTTCAACCCCTCGACCTTTCCCGAAACCGTCCATTTGCTGGTGGGCGCGGTGATGGTCACCGGTTTCTGCATCGCCTCGGTTTATGCCGTCGGGATGCTTCGCGGCCGCCGCGACCGCTACCACCGGTTCGGGCTGTTGATACCGCTCACCGCGGCCTCGGTCGCCGCGCCGTTGCAGATTCTGATCGGTGACTGGATCGCCGGCGTGGTCGCACATGAGCAACCCCTGAAACTTGCCGCGATGGAAGCTCTGTCACAGTCCGGCACGCACGTACCGCTGGCGGTCGGTGGCATCTACATCAACGGCGAACTGAAGGGCGCGATCAAGATACCGGACGGGCTGTCGTTGCTGGTCGACCGCAACCCGTCGGGCACCGTCAAGGGGCTGGACATCGCCCCGCCCGAACTGCGGCCTCCCGTGAACATCACCCACCTGTCCTATGACGCCATGGTCGGGTTGGGGACGGCATTGCTCGCGCTTGCTGCCTGGTATGCCTTCATCTGGTGGCGCCGCCGGGATCTGCCGCGCTCGTCCTGGTTCTTTCGGGGGGTGGCCTTATCCGGGCTCGCCGCGGTAGCCGCATTCGAGGCGGGCTGGGTCGCGACCGAGGTGGGCCGCCAGCCGTGGATCGTCTATGAGATACAGCTCACCCGTGACGCGGTCAGCACCGCCACCGGGTTGCGCTACGGCTTCTACCTGGTCGCCGTCGTCTACGTCGTCCTCACCTGGCTGACCGTGTTCGTGCTTCGCCGGCTCGCCGTACGGCACGAGACCCTGGCTCCACAGGAACCGGAATCAACCGGGCCGACCGTCCGCGAGCGGGCAGCAAAATGACCGCCGCCAACGCGGTGCTCGTCGTCATGTGGATCGGCATGACCGCTTACGCCCTCTTCGGAGGTGCTGACTTCGGTGCCGGCATCTGGGATCTGCTCGCTGGCGGTGCCCAACGTGGTCGCCGCCAGCGCGACTTCATCGAGCATTCGCTGGCCCCGGTCTGGGAGGCCAACCATGTTTGGCTGATCTTTGTCCTGGTGGTTCTCTGGACGGCCTTCCCCAAAGGGTTCGCGGCTGTCGCCTCGACGTTATACATACCCCTGACCCTGGCCGCGCTGGGCATGATCGCCCGCGGCGCGGCGTTCGCGTTCCGCAAGTCGATCGAAGGCCCGAGCGTCCAGCGCCTGTTCGGGGCCGCGTTCGCGTTCTCGTCGCTGGTGACGCCGTTCTTCCTCGGCACAATCGCGGGCGGGGTCGCATCTGGTCGGGTCCCGCCCGGAATCGCGCAGGGAGACGTGATCAAGAGTTGGATCAACCCGACCTCATTGCTCGGTGGTGTGCTCGCCGTATGCGCCTGCGCTCACCTCGCGGCGACTTTCCTATGCGCCGATGCCGCTCGCGAGGGTGACTTGGGGCTCTGCGAGCAGTTCCGCGTGCGGGCGCTCGGCAGCGGTGGAGCGTCTGGAATCGTGGCCTTGGCGGGAGTGCCGCTGTTGCGCTCCGACGCTCCTCAGTTGTTCCACGGTCTGACCCATCGCGGCCTCGCCCTGATCCTGGTATCCGGCATCGCCGGGATCGTGACCATGGGGCTCCTGCGCGGCAAGCGTTACGTGCTGGCTCGGCTGGCCGCCGCGCTGGCGGTCGCGGCGGTCGTCTGGGGCTGGGCGGCCGCCCAATATCCCTACCTTCTCCAGCCGGATCTGTCCATCTCACAGGCCGCCGCCGGGGATCAGACTCTGCACGCCCTGCTGCTCGTGCTGGTGGCGGGTTCGATCCTGCTCGTCCCGGCGCTGCTGTTCATGTACCGGCTGTTCCAGATACCGCTCCACGGATCAGAGCCGGCGTCCGGCGCAAATGCCTCCACCGCGGTCGCTGGACGCGACCCTCGCGGACGGCACTGACGTAGATTCGTGGCATCCCGCCGGCTTTCCCGAGCAGCGGAATCGGCTCACGCCGACCGGCTTGCGGCGGCGATGATAACGTAATGACAATGGAAACACCGTGGGAGATCGCCGACTCGGCCGCCAACGTCCTTGCCCCTGAATCGGAGCTGTTCGCCAATCCTGATATCGCGGCTTTCGGCCAAGCTCTTGCCCAGGCCGCACGGGGGTTGGCAGCCCATCCGGTGCAAACCGCCGAAGCCACCCTGAAGTTCGTCGGCGGACTGGCCCAGGTGCCGGCGGTGGCGCTGGCCCGCTGGCTTGGCCACGAGGCCGCCCCGATGTTCCCGGTCAATGCCAGAGATCGTCGGTTCTCCGACTCCGCGTGGAACGACAATCCGATCTTTTACTCCCTGCGCCAGCTCTTCGTCGGCGTGAGTGAGCTCACGGAGCAGCTTCTCGGTATGGCCGGGCTGGATTCGCTGACCGAGCGAAAGGCGCAATTGGCGGCCAGCCTGGTCCTGGACTCACTCGCCCCGACCAACTTCCTGCCGACGAACCCCGCCGCACTCAAGCGGGCATTCGACACAGCCGGACGAAGCGTCGCGAAAGGTGCCCAGAACTTCGTCGACGATCTGCTGCACAACGACGGCCGGCCGCGACAGGTCGATACGACACCGTTCACGCTGGGCGAGAACATGGCCGCGACGCCGGCGAAGGTCGTCTATCGCAACGAGCTCATGGAGCTGCTCCAGTACGAGCCTCAGACCGAGGCCGTGCACGCCACTCCCCTGCTGTGCAGCCCACCCTGGATCAACAAGTATTACGTGATGGACCTCGCCCCCAACCGCAGCTTCATCGAATGGGCCGTAAAACACAATCGCACGGTATTCGCGATAAGTTACCGCAACCCGACCGCTGAAATGTCGGGGGTGACGCTTGACGATTACCTGATCCAAGGTCCGCAAACCGCCTTGGACGTCATCGCGGACATCACCGGCGCCGACAACATCGACATCGTCGGCTTGTGTATGGGCGGCGCGCTCACCGCGATCACCGATGCGTACCTGACCGCCATCGGTGATTCTCGGATCGGCAACCTGACTCTCTTGAACACCATGCTCGACTACAGCGATCCCGGTGCGCTCGGCATATTCACCGATGCCGCCACGGTCAGCAAGCTGGAGAAGCAGATGCGCAAGAAGGGACATCTGCCGGGTGAGTCGATGGCCGGAACCTTCGATATGATGCGTGCCAATGACTTGATCTTCAACTATGTCGTGTCGAACTGGCTGATGGGTCAGTCGCCGCCCGCCTTCGACATTTTGGCGTGGAATGCCGACAGCACCCGGTTGCCCGCCGCCATGCACGCGTTCTACCTGCGGAATTTCTATGTCGAGAACAAACTGCCCACCGGCGAACTCGAAATTGCCGGGCGGCAGATCCGGCTGGACGAAATCAAGAAGCCGACCTATGTGGTGAGTGCGGAGAACGATCACATCGTCCCGTGGCAGTCGGCGTACGCGACCACCCAGCTGTTGTCCGGCCCGGTGCGATTCATCCTGAGCAGCGGTGGTCACATCGCCGGCATCGTCAATCCACCCGGGCCGAAGGGCTGGTATCTCACCGGGGACGAGCTACCACCGGAGCCGCTGGCGTGGCGAGAGGGTACCGTCCGTCATGCCGGATCATGGTGGGAGGACTGGGCCACCTGGTCAGCGGCCAACGCCGGCGAGCTGGTGGATCCGCCGCGAACCGGCAGCGACTCCTTCCCGGTGATCGAGAAGGGCCCCGGACGCTACATCTTCACCTGAGCTCACTCGCCCAGTTCCCGATCACCCGGGTTTCGCTGGGCGGAAGGGTGGGGTCCGGCTGTTGTCTCAGCACCGCGCGGCCGGTGATCCTTGCCGCATGGCAGCAGACGATCTGAGAAGGCAGCTGGCCGACGAGCTCTGGCAGGCGGACCAGTCGGCGGTGCCGATCGAGCCGCTGACCACGCGACATCCAGATCTGGACATCGAGGATTCCTACGCGATCCAGACCTACAACATCGACCGGCGGCTCAACTCCGGCTCGCGGGTCTGCGGTCGCAAGGTGGGTCTCACCTCACGTCCGATGCAACAGATGCTCGGGGTGGACGAGCCGGACTACGGAGTCCTGCTCGACGACATGATGGTCGAGGACGGCGACGAGGTGCCCATGTCCCGGCTGGTGCAACCACGCGTCGAGGCGGAGATGGCGTTCGTAATGGACCGTGACCTCGAAGGGCCCGGCGTGACGACCGGTACCGCGCTGGCGGCGATCGCCGGAGTCATGCCGGCCATCGAGATAGTCGACAGCCGGGTGGCCGACTGGCGTATCAAGCTGGTGGACACGGTGGCCGACAACGCCTCTTCGGGCCTGCTGGTTGCGGGAGGCAATCTTCGACCGGTTACGGATATGGATCTTCGACTGGTTGGTGTCGCGGTCAGTCGCGGCGGCCGGCTCATCGACACCGGAGCGGGCGCCGCCGCCCTCGGAAATCCGGCCCGGTGCGTCGCGTGGCTGGCCAACAAGCTCGCGGCGTTCGGTTCGGTGCTGCGCGCCGGCGACGTCGTGCTTCCCGGCGCGGTGCACCGCATGGTCGCGGTCCAACCGGGTGATGTGTTCCGCGCCGAATTCGCACACTTGGGAGCGGTGACGGTGCGGTTCTCGAACGGAACGGAGCGCAAAGCGTGAGCGAGTCGACAGGACCACGGCAGGGGCCGGTGGGCGCCGGACTGCGGACCACCGGCGGCACAGTTTCCTTCACCGCGAGCGTGGCGGAGGTCTCGCATCAGCTGATCGCCGCCTCGGCGCTCACCGACGCGAACCGGCCGATCGACCTGGCGGCCCTCAGCCGCCCGAAAGCGACGCCCGAGATCGCGTTCATCCTGCGCGGTGCGATTTCCGGTGTTCCCACCATCGCCAGCGTCCTCGCGGCCACAGAGGTTGTCGTCGGGGTCGTCACGGTGTCGGATCAGGTCAGCGGCCAGACCGATGGCGCGGCGCCGGACACGGTGCGGATCGTGCTCGGCCCACGAGCCGTGCCACCTGGCGAACTGGAGGATCTTCGCCTGCTCGGTTGCGTCCTGCGGATTAACGGCGAAGTGACCGCGACGTCGGCGGCGGCCGCGGCCATGGGCCACCCCGCCGCCGCGGTCGCCTGCCTGGTGGACCGCCTTGCCAACTGCGGCAACGATCCCGGACCCGGCTGGTTGCTCTGCTCTGGACCGTTGATGGCGCCGGTCGACCTTTCATCCGGGACCGCGGTCACCGCCGAGTTCGACGGACTGGGAACGATCGACTTCAGCTGCGTCTAGCCGCGTCTAGCCGCGACGCAGGTCGGCGACGGCCTGGCCGAGTTCGCGCGCGACCTGGCTGGTTCTGGGGTACTCGGTCAACTCGGCGACGATGGCCGCGCTGTCAGGGGCGGGCGGCTCCGCGATGGCCGAGGCCAGGCGGTTCAACGCCTCGGTGAATTCCCGGATGGGTACCGGGGCGGGCGGTGGCCAGGCCTCTGGAACCGACAAGGACAGGTGAGCCATCCGCTCCACCAACACCGTGACCGGCCACCGCTCGTCGGTTCGCCGGGTAGTGGGCCGCGAATCCGCCACCGCATCGCCGTGAACCGCTCGAAGAACCACGAGGTCGGACTGAAGAGTTCGCCGTGACCGCACCAGCGCCGACCTGTCCGTATCGCCGCGCCGCAGGGCGCCCAGGTCGCTGGCCCAGGTCGCCTCGAGCGCGTGAACCACTGACCGCAATGTGGCGGCCTGAAAGTGCGGTAACCGTGCCGCGGTTGCCCGTGGCCAGAGGATCAACCTGATCACGATGGCCAGTACCGCGCCGACGGCGGTATCGAGCAGCCGGGCGTCGACCGCGGCGGTCACGTTTTCGCCGGGCGCGCCGAGGAAAAAGACCACCAAGGCGAGCACGGTGATGAACACGACGCCGACTCCGTAGCTGGCGGGGATCGCCAGTTCGGCCAAGAATTGGCACGCCGCGGCAACCGCAATGACAGCAACGGTGGGGGCGTGGCTGGCGAGCAGGAAAAAAGCCAGCACCACGCCGACCGATGTGCCCGCGACCCGCTGCGATGACCGTTTCAGGGTGAGTCTCAGATTGCTACCGAGCAGGACGGCCGCCGCGGTCAGGCCCACCCAATAGGAGTGGGTCAGTCCGAGCGCCCTGCCGCATCCCGCGGCCGCCGCTACCGCGATTCCCAGCCGCACCGAGGCGGGCAGGATGACGGACCGCCATCTCAGCACCCCGAGAAGCTCACGCCAATCCAAAGCGGTCATCGGAAGCTCGGCGGGGTCCACCACGAGCCGCCCCGCCACCGCCTCACGCAGTTGCCGGATGGCGGTTTTCATCGCCAGCTCCGGAGCACCGCCGGGTTCCGGTGAAACATCGCCGAAGCCCGATCGCCGGCTCAGCACGGCCGCGGCGGCGCCGCGCACCGTCTCGGCCCATCCACCATCGAGCGGACCCGCGGACTCGGCGTCGAGATGGAGTGCGACCTCCAGCAAATGCTCGGCGGCCACGGCGACCTGAAGCACCCCCTCGCCGGATCCGAGGCGCGCTCGGGTCACCGCCACCCGGGCGTTTCGGACCGCGGCCACCGCGCCGTGCCGGGCCGTCGCGACGTCCGGTGACCCGATGGCTTCCAGCAGCCTGCTGTCCGCCGAGAGTGCCGCCGCGACGGCGCGACGCTCCGGGGCAGGCGAGCGTGACAGGGCCGGCGACATCGTGACCAGCCAGCCGAGCGCCGCCCCGACCGCCACCAAGCCGGCCCGTTGCAACGCCGCCGTCAGGCTCCCGGCTGGCAACCCGGTCGCGACCAGCACGGCCAGGATGATCAGATACTCTCGCGGCGGCGGCACCTCGAACGCGAGACAGACAAACGAGCTCACCCCCGCCGTGACACCGACGACCAAGATCGCCAGCACCGGGACGCCGGCCGAGGTGGTCCCCAGAAGCATCGCCAGCACCAGTGCGCAGCCGATCATCGCGACAATTCGGGCACGATAGCGAAAGGGCGTTTCGGGCGCGTAGAAGCCCGCGAACGAACCTATCGAAGCGACCGCCCCCCACTCGGGATGCCCAAGAAGTGCGCCGATGCCGAGCGCGAGCACCACACTCACCGTCGCGCGTGCGGCCACCGGCCAGCGGGCGGACCAGGCCGAGCTCAGGGCCACGAAGAACGCGTTCAAACCGCTGAACCCACTCGTCATCTCCCGCTGGCGCCCGCGGTCGCGGGATAGCCCGCCAGTCTAGAAGCCGACTACCCGTTCCATATCCAGCCTTCCGGCCAGCGGGTAGCCGGTCGCCGCAATAAATGGTACGAAAACCATTTCCCTCTCAGACAACGGCGGATATCTTTTTGCGAGCTCGCTTATTCGACGTGTCACCGGCGTGCGAGCGGCTATGGTGAAAAGGGTTAGGCCTTAACGGTCATCCGGATCGAACGCCGGGACCCGAATGCCCTTTCAACACTTCGACGAGACAGGATTTGGACAGCGTGCACGCCACAATTGCCGACCGGTCGCGTGCCGTGATCAATACGATTGAGGTGGGGGGCCGCGACCTTTTCGTGCGCCGAGTGGGAAATGGCTTTCCGCTGCTGATGATCAACGGATTGGCCTTGCCGCTTGATCGGTGGGCACCGCTCGAGCCGCGGTTGCACGGGTCCGAGCTGATCGAAGTGGATCTACCCGGGTCCGGTCGCTCGGCCGCGAATCGGCCACCGCTTACCATGTGGTCCTACGCCCGGATGGTTCGCGGGTTGCTCGACGTGCTCGAGATCGATGCCGCCGACGTGCTGGGGCTTTCATTCGGCGGCATGGTCGCCCAGCAATTGGCCTTGGACTCACCCTCCCGAATCCGCAAACTGGTGCTGGCCTCGACGTCGTGCGGTTGGGGTGGCGTGCCGAGCAACCTGCTGAGCCTATCTACGAAACTGTACGAGCAAGCCCTGAAATGTACCCATCCCGCCGACGACCCGAACGAGCGCTGGTCGAGGGGCGACCCCGGCCGGACGCAGGCCCGCCAGGCGACGGGACTCCCTTTTCATCCGAGGGCATTCGCACATCAGATCGTGGCCGCGTCGACCTGGTCCAGCCTGCCGTGGCTTGCCCGCCTCCAGCATGAGGTGCTTGTCGTCGCCGGAACGTCTGATCCGTTGGTGCCTGCCCTTAACGCGACTGTATTGACCAGTTGGCTGGCTAACGCCCGATTGCATCTGGTCACCTCGGG
>Ga0307504_10000080_pt1 | contig 20198 bp, 14 predicted proteins | sample 19_S_MG_FD_194516 | JGI IMG/M metagenome (GOLD analysis project Ga0307504, IMG submission 194516) | Soil microbial communities from Populus trichocarpa stands in riparian zone in the Pacific Northwest, United States - 19_S | ecosystem: Environmental > Terrestrial > Soil > Riparian zone > Trees... | reverse complement strand
ACGACACCGAGACGGTCCGATCGCCAACCCCCACCACCAGCCCGCCATGCGGGCTCGAAGAGTCGAGGCGGATAGCCCTTCGATCGTCAGTGTCGGACCAGGAAGCCCGGGGCACCTACTGACCGCCGCGTCGTCCCGGGACCTGAAGCCGCCCACCGGGGCCGATGGCGTGTTGGGTTTTCGAAGACGTCACCTCGTCTCGAGCGTGACGGACCGAGCGTGGTGGCTGCGGGCGCGGCCGTCGGCCGGGCGCTCATCTTTCTGTCGTCCGCCGACTATGGGCAGATCGTCGCCTCCACGACCCCTCGGGCTTCGGCCCTGACGACCAGCCTGCCAGCGAGGGTGGCGAGGGTGGCGAGCCATTCTGTGTTCATTTTCCGACCGTAGAGGGCGCAAAGTGAACATAGAAGCCGCCCGTCGCGAGAAACGGTCGTTTGCCCAAACGGGTCGACGGCTTCAGGCCAACACGCCAACGGCGCTGAGCAGATCTGATCACGCGATCGCGGTGCTCGATCCCGACCTTCTCCATGCGGCTCGACGAGCGATGTCCTGCATTGACGGGCGTTCGTTCGCAACTCGCGTGCGGAGGGCCTGCCGTTCTGCCTCGGTGGGGCGCAGCGTCATCGCCATGGCGTGCCGCTCAACATCCGCTTCAGGGCTGTCGCGGCTCGGTTCCTGCTCCCACTCTCCTCTCCACTATCTCACGGGCGATCTCGTGGAGTTTGCGGTTGGAACGCTGCGACGCACGCCGTAGTACCTCGAATGCGGCCGCCGAGGAGACGCCCTCGGCCGCCATGATGATGCCTTTGGCCTGACCGATGACGTCCCGGTTCTCCAGTGCCACCGCCAGCTGCTGGGCCAGCTCCTGGGCCCGCTGGAGGGCCTGGGCGTTGGCCAGTGTGATGGACGCCTGCTGGGCGAACATGGTGGCGTTCTCCTCGGCGCCCTGGAAGTTGGCCGGCTTGCGGGAGTACATGTTGAGCGAGCCCACCACCTCGCCGGTCGCCGACAGCGGAAGGGACAGTGAGCTCATCACCCCCTTTTCGACCGCCCGCTTGGCGAAGGCGGGCCAGCGGTCCTCGGTGTCGAAGGAGTCGACCCGGACGACGACGTGGTTTTTCGCCGCCTGGAGGCACGGCCCCTCACCGGTCTCGTACTGCGAATTGTCCACGTCCTTGGCGATCTCGGTCGAGCAGACAGGTGTGCTTGCATGACCGTTGCGTATGAGGCTGATGCTGGCGGCGTCGCATCCAGGCAGCGCGGCGGCGGCCATCGACGTCACGTTGGCCAGCACCTCCTCCGCGCTCTGCTCGGTGAGCAGCATGGCGGCCAGCCCGCGTAGGCCCGACTGGAGCGCCTCCTCCTCGGGGGTCACGGCCGACTCCGCCAATACGACGACAATGCACTGCCTGTGATCACGGAAACTCCCTCGCACTGGGCGACGAGTCACCGGGACCTCCTCTCCGGTAGGAGAGTCGGCACCACAGATGCCTGAGGTTTTCAAGCAGGTGCGACTTGGGATGGGCATGGCCCACCGGAACCAAGTAACTCGCTCCAAGGATACTCCCTGACCATGACCAGGAACCCCTGGCGGGTTGGAGGTCCCTCAGGCGGGGGACCGTCGCCTCGTGCGGCCGCGAGATGCCCCGCCACATATGGCCGCAGGTGCGGAGGCACCGCAGGCCGACGCCGGCGTCGTTCGATCTGGCAGCTTCGCGGCGGTAGTTCTGTGGGGTTCTCTAGCCTGCTTCGAGGTCGACCGGCGCGTTGGGGTCGCCGACGGTGGTCACCGGTGCGGGGGACGCCGGGGCGGGAGCGGCGCCCGGCGCGGTGGGCGGCAGCGGGGGAGGGGTCGGGCCCTGGATGATCGACACCGGTGTGCCCTGCTCCACCAGGTCGAACAACTCCTCGACGTCGGCCATGGCCATCCGGATGCAGCCGTGCGAGGTCGAACGCCCCAGGGAGGCCACGTTGGTGGTGCCGTGGATGCGGATGCCCGGGGCGCTGAGGTTCATGGCCCGGGTGCCGAGCGGGTTCCGTGGCCCGGGCTCGATCCGGGCTGGCAGGCGCTTGCCCCAGCCATCCGGGTCAGGGTTGACCCAGGTGGGGTTGCGCCGCTTCAGGACAACGGAGAAGTTGCCCCTGGGGGTGGGAAAGAGGGACGAGCCGGTGGCGACGGTGTACGTCTTCACGAGGTTGCCGTGGTCGTAGTGGTAGAGCTTGTTCTCGGCCACCCGGACGAGGATGACGTCGTCGAACCCGGTGACGGCCGGCGCCAGCGTCCTGACCGGCGCCTCCACGTCGGTCGCGTGGGGCCCGCTGGCACCGATCCCGTTGGCGACCCGGGCGGCGGCGTCGAGCACGCGAACGCTGGTGGCGGACACGTCGAGGGAACGGCCCTCGCTGGCCGGCAGGATGCTCACCATTCCGCTCGACGTGTCGATGCGGGCGTCCACCGGCGCCTTGCGTACTTCGTTGGCCAGGGTGGCCACGCGCCTTCGTACCGCACCGGGGTCCACCTCGAGCCGCACGTCGTAGGTGCGTTGCACCGGCTTGTTGAGGGCCCGGTGCCACACCCGGGCGGCGATGTTCATGCGGTCGGTCTCCGCCTTGGCCCGAGCAACCGTCGCCGCCGCGTCGGAGCGCAGTCCGAGTTGGGCGAGCGTGAACGTGGCGTCGTGGTCGCCGGCCACCACGTGGAGGGAGGTGGCGCCCACCGGCGGCAGGCGGTCGTCGAGGGCCCGCACCACCGCTGCCGTCGGGTGGCCCCCGGCAGCGACGTCGCCCACTACGACACCAGGCAGCAACTCGTCACGGTGGGCGCCGTCGTACCAGACGCCGACCAGCCCGGCGGCACCGACGAGGAGCAGGACGCCCACCGTGGCGAGGAGGGCACCACGGAGCAACCGGGGCATTGGCGACGAAGTCTAAACGGTCGAACCGCCCATGACAGCCCCGGCTCCTGCTCCGTCGGCGAGCGTGGAGTTGACGCGAAGCGGCCCGGCCCTCCGGACGGGAGTGCCGGGCCGCAGAGAGGGTGCCGTGGCTGGCTAGAACCCCATGTTGGCCGTGTTGGATCGGCGCCTGGCGCGGCCCCAACCCACGTTGGTGGTGTTCGGCTTCAAGGTGGAACTGCGTGTGGGGCGGGCGCCCAACAGCTCCTGGCGCAGCGCGAAGGCCTGGCTGCCCATCTCCAGCAGCTGGTCGGGGTAGCCGCGCTCGATGACCTTGAAGGTGGTGGCCTCCTCCTTGTCGAAGTGGCGTACCACCGACTTTTGGAGCTGCATCATCATGGTGCGCACGGCGGAGTCGTCCGGATCGAGGTCCTCGATCTCGGCAATGAGTTCCCTGGTCGTCTCGTGCTCGTCCTCGGACTCGTCGGCCATGCCGGCATTCAGCTCCCGAAGCGCCGGGTAGAGGATCTCCTCCTCGATGGTGGCGTGGATGGTGAGTTCGTCGCAGACGTCGAGAGCGACGTCGAGATCCTCGGCATTCTGGTTGGCCCGGAGGAACAACCTCTTGATCCGGGCATGGTCGTCCCTCAGCCACTTCGTGATGTCGGACATCCGGCGCTTCTCCTCTCGCTCGGCCGTGAGGCCGGGGTCACGTCCACCCGCAGGCGACGACTCTTGTTCCTACCTGAATCTACCCTGCGGAGACCCTGCGGAACAGGGCGCTCAGGGCCGCGATCCGGCCGCCTGGCGCTCGATCTCGGCTACGAACGCGTCCCGGACATCTCGCGCCGCCGGGCAGGTGCCGAAATGTCGACTGGAGACCTCGATGGTCACGGTGGTAGCACCGGCGTCTGGCGCGAACTCCAGCACGCAGTGGCACGGACCGGGGACGTCGAGGAGGACGACCATGAGGTACGGCTCCTCGGAGCGGATCACGTCACCGAGGTCGACGGCGGCCAGCAGGGTGGCTTCGTAGGCGTCGACGGGGAGGGCCTCGATGGCGAAGGCGGCGTCGGCGCAGTCGTCGGAGGCTCTCTCGGCGGCCGGCTCCGGCCCGGGGGTGGAGGAGGACGCGGGGGCGAGGGAGAGGGCCGGGGCGGACGTCAAGACGTCGTAGGCCCGGTTGACCAGCGCCATGCGCCGCTCGGCGTCGCTGCGGGTGGCGCTGTCGTGGAGATCGGGGTGCAGGGCCTTGGCCAGCCGCCGGCGGGCCCGGCGCAGCTCGGCCGGGGTGGCGTCGGGCCCGACGCCGAGTACCGAGCGCGGGTCGTCCATCGCCCCATCCTGCCGCGGCCGGCGTTCAGGATGCCCATTGGCCGCTCCGGGCCCTCAGCCGGTGGGCGGGGCGGCGCCGGCTGCCACCATTTCGAGCACGGCGGTGCCGGTGGCCGGATCGAACACGGCCCGCACCAGGTCGCCGAGCTGGGCGCCGGCTCTCCGCAAGAAGGCGGTCCACCCCCAGGAGTTGCCATGGCGGTCCACCCCCAGGGTGGTGACCTGGGCGCCGGTGGCGTCGGTGCACGCGAAATGACGGCCCTCCAACATGGGCCGGAGCTCGGCCGGAACGTGGACCACCCCGTTGGCCCAGATACTGGGAGTAACCCGCCCGGCCAACCAGGGTCTCCCGTCGGGGGTGAAGCCCTGGACGGGGCCATCCTCGTTGCGGGTGGATGCACGGTGCTTCACTTTCGGCCGCACGCCGGGCGCCACGACCGTCCCCCTGGCCGCGAACAGGCCTGGGCCGACCCGCTGGAGGCACTCGGAATAGGTGGTGTAGAGATTCACCGACGTGAGGTTGAGGCCGGCCGCGTGGCACGCGTGGAGCAGTTGGGACCGGGCCAGCACGCCGCCAGGAGCGGCCCGCAGGAGTTCGACCATGCGGTCGTTCAGGGGCCCGACGACGCTCGGGTCGATGGGCTTCACGGCTGACACCATGCGCCCGTCGAGGCGGAACGCGGGGTGGCAGCGGTAGATCTCGGCGAGCACCGACACCGGCGGAGGAGCCGGGATCCGGCGGAAGGCGTTGTGCCTTCGCAGGCCGTCGTGAAGGGACTCGACCGACAGGGAGGGGGCGACGGCCAGCATCCGCAGGGAGGCCCGCACGAACGGCCCCGACGACCGGGCGTCGCTGAAGGCGAACCAGCCCTGCGGGAGGCATATCACCGACCTGCTGGCCTCGAGCACCACCCGAAGCTGACGCCGGGACACGGGCAGGCCGTCCTCGTGGCCCAGCTCGCGTTCGAGTTCGTCGAGCGTGCTGGCGCCGCAACGCTCGGCCAGGCGGCGGCCCCGCGCTTCGACCGCTGTGGCGTGGGCGGCGAGGCGGGCCGCCAGCCGGGGGAGCAGGACGGTGCCTCGCCCGGTGCCGGAGAAGACGAACGGGACCTTCCGGTCGAGCAACTCGGCTGCGCAGCGCAGGCTCTCGGCGCTGAAGGTGCCGGCTGTGATGCCCGCCTGGAGGAGCAGACGGGGAACGCCTGACGCAGGGAGGGGCACGGAGCGCTCCACGACGGCGAGGGCGGCGTCGAGCTGCGGAATGGACACGGGTGGCGCCTCCAGCTGCTGCTTGCGGAGGCGTGCCTCCAACTGGCGCACGCGCTCGCCCGACAGCCCGGCCACGCGCCCGGCATCGGCAAGCGTGAGCGGCGGCCGTCCGCTCAGCCCCAGCCGGTCGATGACGGCCTGGAGCCGGCGATGCTTGAGACGGTGGTGCCCGAGAGCCATGACATGGGCGGCGAGGGCTTCCTCCAGCCGGGGAGCCGAGGGCGGTCGCCTGGAAGGCCGCTGCCGGCGCCACTCGGCGGGTGCCAGCGATCCGTGGCCGGCGAGGGCGTCACCGAGGAGTAGGGGGCTGCGCCGCTCGTAGGGCGCGAGCGACCCGTGCCCGACAGCGGCGTCGCCGAGCAGCAGAGTGGCCGTAGCCGGGCCTCGCTTTTCTTGCGCCCCGGACAGGCGCGTCGCACCCGCTGAGGGCCCTGCCTTGGTGCCGGTATCGGTGGGCGAGCTCATGTCCGGTCGTTGCCTCCGGCGGTCGTCGGTGAACTGGCATCGACCTACCTGATTCAGGCACATTCTCCCAGATACGGGAAGGGCGTGGTCACATCTATCTGGAGAGGGGTGGTAACACCCCCTCTATCGGCACCGGACTCCGTAGACTCCGCCCAGAGGGGGTCATTTGTGATGTCACCAGACCGGCTCGAGACTGTAAAAGTCCTCATCGCCGACGACGAGTACCTGGTCCGTGAGGGGGCCCGAAGCGTGCTGTCGTCGGTGCCCGGCATCGAGGTCCTGGGCGTGGCGGGCGATCCCGAGGAACTGCACGCGGCCATCAGCGCCACTCCGCCAGACGTGGTGGTGCTCGACATCCGTATGCCGCCCACCTACCAGACCGAGGGCATCGATGCCGCCCACGTGATCCGGTCCACCCACCCGGCGATCGGTGTGGTCATCCTGTCCCAATACGCCGACCCCGAGTACGCACTGGAGCTGTTGCGCGACGGTTCGAAGGGCTTTGCCTACCTTCTCAAGGAGCGGCTGGGGGAGCCCACCAAGCTGGCCGAGGCGATCCGCGAGGTGGCCAGGGGTGGGTCCGTACTCGACACCAAGGTGGTCGACGGGCTGATCGATGCCCAGCACCGGCGGGCCCGGTCCCGGCTGCACGGCCTCACGCGGCGCGAAGGGCAGGTGCTCGAGATGATGGCCACCGGTCGCACCAACGCGGCGATCGGCGACGCCCTGTTCCTCAGCGAGCGGGCGGTGGAGAAGCACATCAACGCCATCTTCCGGAAGCTGGGTCTGAGCGAGGAGCTCGACATCAATCACCGTGTGGCGGCCGTGCTGTTCTTCCTCCAGCGCAACATGGACGGCGCCGACTAGGTCGTCGGGCCCGCCAGCTCCACGGCCTCGCGGAGCGGGAACGTCGCCCGCACCACGGTGCCCGCCGCAGGGGCCGACTCGATCGAGAGCCGGCCGCCGAACGAGCGGGCCCGGTCATCCATGTGGAGCAGCCCGCCGTTGCGGGCCTGGGTGGCGGCGAAGCCCCGGCCGTCGTCGCTGACCTCGACGACCAGCCATGTCCCGGCCACCTCCAGGCGCACGGTGATCTCGGCTGCTCCGGCGTGCTTGAGGGCGTTGGCCAGCGCCTCGCCGACGAGGAAGTAGGCGCCGCTCTCGATCTCGGCAGGGAGTCGCGGGAGGGGATCGGGCACGCAGACGAGCAGCGCCGAGAGTGGCAGGCGGCCGAGGCAGCTGCGGAGGGCGGCGGCCAGTCCCCGGTCGACGAGGATCGACGGGTAGAGGTCGTGGCTCACCTCCCGGAGACGCTCGATGACGGCGTCCAACTCGGCGCTCAGCTCGGCCAGCGACGCGTGGGCGGTCGCCGGCGAGCGCTCAGCCGCCTCGGTGGCCATTCCGAACCCCATCCGTAGCACCACCAGGTGCTGCTGGATGCCGTCGTGGAGGTCGCGAGCCAGGCGGTGACGCTCCGCGTCCTGGGCGGCCACGATCCGCTGCGAGCTGTCCTGGAGGTCGGCCGCCTGGTGGGCGATCAGGTCGAGCTGGGCCCGCACCTCCATGCGCATCCGCTCCAGGGCACGGGCCAGCACGGCCACCTCGTCGGTGCCGTTGGCGGTGAACGAGGCCTCCAGGTCACCTCCAGCGATGCGCCCGGCGGTGGACGTCAGCCGCTCGAGGGGTCGCACCAGCGCACGGAAGCTCAGCCAGCCGACGACGAGGGCCACCGCGGCCAGGAGGGCAGCGGCCACGATCCGGTTGCGGGCCAGCGAGCGATCGAGCGGGCCGTCGGGATCGGTCAGCGAAACGCCGACGGCGCCGACGGCGCCGCCAGTGGCACTGCCCACCTGGTGGTACGCGACGAGGTTGTCGACGCCTTCCACCGGGATCACCACGGGTGTCGTCGGCAGGCTGCCGGTGCCCGGGTCGGCGGCCGGCGGGCTGGCCGGTGGCTCGACCAGTGTGGATCCGACGACCCTGTGGTCGGCCACCAACACCACATGGCCCACGTCCCCCAGTTGTCGCCGGAGGCTGTAGGCGAAGGCGTCGTCGAACCGGTAGCCGCCGATGAGCACCGGGGCGTCAGCGCCCGGCCCGACGGGGACGATCACCGCCTGTACCCAGCCGCCGTCGGTGGTGGCGAGCAGGCGACTTGTCGGCGCCCGGCGGTCCGAGGGCGTCACGACCGGCGGACGTATGAGGGTGACGTCGCCCACCTTGACAGCGGTTTCACGCGGACGGCCGTCGGGCCCTGCCACCTGGAGGATGTCCATGTCGACGTTGCGGTACACGCCGCCCAGCCCCTGGATCAGGTCGTTGAGGCGGTCGGGCCGGATCAGCCCCTCGGTGGACAGGGACTGGCTGATATTCCGCAGGGCGCCCACCAGGCTGCGCTCACGCGCGCCATACGCCTGGGTCAGGACCCGGAGATTGCTGACCGTGACCCGCCTGGCCTGCTCGTGCAGGGCCCGGCGGGAGAGGCGGCTCTCGAGGTACGCGGTCAGCGCGCTGGAGCCCACCAGGACCACGACCAGCGCGGCGAGGGTCTTCAGAAGGAGCGACGACCGCATCCTCGACACCGGGTCGGGCAGCCGGAGCGGGGTGACCGGCTTGTCGGCCGGTGGTGGGTGGCGACGACCGGGGCCGGCGTCCGGGCCTTTCACGGGGTGGTGGGGATCAGTGCCTGCGCCCGCTTCTGTGCCTCGGCCATGACTGGTCCGGCGTCGCTCCCGTTGCGGAGCACCTCGTCGATGGCGGCGGCGAACACGTCGTGCGCCTCGGGGAAGGCGCCGAGCTTGAACGGGCTGGCCGTCTTCAGCTGGGTGATGACCGCCTTGAGCTCCGGGGTCTTGAAGTACTTGTCCTCGTAGACCCGGGGCCGCACCGGCAGGCGCCCCTCCTCCCTCGCCAGCCGGAGGGCGTACTTGTCCGACACCAGGTTGGCCATGAACTCGAACGCCAGCTCACGGTTCTTGGACCCGGTGGGCACGAACATGCTGCTGCCTCCCGTCACCGAGCCGGGCTTGCCGGTCACGGCCGCCGGCAGGAGCGTGGACTGGTACTTCTGGCCCGCTGCATCCTTGCGCACCGTCGTGAGGTCCCACGAGCCGCTGGCGAGGGTGGACGCCCGGCCCTCGCGGAACAGGGCGAGGGCGTCGCTGCTGTGGGAGTCGGCGGCGCCCGGGGCGAAGGCGACCTTCTCGCTCACCAACCTGCGCAGGTAGTTGAGCGCCCCCACCACGCCCGGGTCGTCGAGGGTCAGCTTCACCTTGCCGTCGGTGCCCACGCTGAGCACCTCGCCGCCGTTCGCCTTGATCCACCCGTACGTCCACCACGTGCTGGTCGGGATGGCGAGGGCGCGCCTCGAGCCGTCGGGGGTGCTGAGGGACTTCGCGGCGGCCTCGAACGACTCGAACGTGAACGGGGCGTCACCGGCGGCGACCTTGACCTCGGCGAACCTGGTCGAGTCGTACAGAAGGAACAGGGCATTGGTGTCAAGGGGTACGCCCACGAGGTGACCGGCCCACGTGACGTCGTCGATGGCGCCCGGAAGGAACTCGGACCGGTCCAGGGGGTCCCTCTTGGCCCAGAGGTCGTCGAGCGGCTCGGCCAGGCCCTGCGCCGCGGCTGAGAAGGCGTGCGCTTGCACCACGTCGGGTGGCATGCCGCTCGCGATGGCGGCCTTGACGGTGTCCACCATGTGGCTGATCGGTGCGCGATCCACGTCCACCAGGACGGTGGGGTGGGTGTGCTCGAAGTCGCGGACGGCGGCCAGGAACGGGCCGGTCACCCAGTCGTCGGTCATGACGACTCGAAGGATGATGGACCGCTCCGGCGCAGGCGCCCGGCCGCCACACGCCGCCGTGAGGACCGCCATCGACGTGAGGCAGGCGATCGCGAGCGACTTCGACCTGAGACGCGCGCCGTGCCGCCTCTGGATGCCGCCCAGGCTCTCGGATCGCATTCCCCGTACCCCCTCGCGTCCGCGCAAAGGAAAGCACCCGCCCGGCCGTTCCGCAACCCTGATGCCGAGCATTTCCTCGCCGGGTTCCGGTCCGCCGCGCTACCGCAGCTTCAAGAGCCGGCCACGACTGCCCGCTTCACGCACCGGATGACCGTGCGGGCGCCGGCCGTGTGGGGCGTCACCTCGTCGGTGAAGGTCCGCACCAGCCACAGGCCGCGCCCGTGCTCGGCCTGGGGGTCAGGCGGTTCGAGGGCGAGCAGCGGCCAGTGCAGGCCACCGCCGTCGTCCTCCACCTCGAGAACGACGTCCGCACCTTCCGTGTGGGCCCGTACCACCACGCCGCCGCCCTCCCACGTGGCGTGCTCCACAGCGTTGGCGCACAGCTCGGTGGCGGCGAGCAGGAGGTCGTGGACGGCGTCGGGGTCCACCGGTACCCGCGTGAGCCACTCGCGGAGTAGGCCCCTGCTGACCGAGACGGCCGCCATGCTGGGCGAGAGATGGTGCTCGAAAGGCCCCAGCGCCGAGACGGACGTGCGGGGAGGGGGGACACGACGGCGGATGATGAGGGCCAGCGAATCGTCACGGCGGGCCGCCCCCTCCAGCGTGCGCTCGACCAGGATCCTGGCCCGCTGGAGGGCCGGGTACGGCGCGGTCTCCTCGGCGAAGCGCCGCAGGGCCTCCAGGCCGGTGACCACGTCCTTCGTTCCCTCGACCAGGCCGTCGGTGTAGAGGACGATGCTGTCGGTTCGCCCCATGGTGGCCTCGGCCAGCCCGTCGGATCCGGCGCCGGGCCACCCGATGGGGATGCCGCCTGCCTTGAGCTCTCGGGCCTTCCCGTCATGGACCAGGAAGGCCGGTGGGTGGCCGCCACCGGCGAGGCGCAGGTCACCGGTATCCGGCCGGTACCGGCCCACCAGGACGGTGGCGACCAGCTCGGGGTTCTGGGCGGTGACGATGGCGTCGGCCCGCTCCACCACGTCCTCGAGCGGGCACCCGTCGATCACCAACAGCCGGAGGGCGTGGGTGACGGCCAGGGCGTCCTTGGTGGCGGCCACGCCCTTTCCCATCACGTCCACGACGGCGAAGTGGAGGTCGCCGTCGGGGAGCACGATCCAGTCGTGCAGGTCCCCGCCGGTGGCCACCCCTGGGTCGGCGGGGGAGTAGTAGCTGCCCAGCTCGGTGAAGGCGACATCGGGCCGCTCCGGCATCACGGCCGCCTGCAGCTGGTTCACCATCTGCTGTTCGCTGGCCCGGACCTGCTCAAGAGCCCGACGGGTGGCCAGATTGTCGAGGGCGACGCCGAGATGGGAGGCCAGCGTGTGGAGGTCCTCGTCCGGCGCGAGGGCCCCCGCCTCGGCCGTGGTCACCACGAGGATGCCGTGGTTGGCACTGTCCCCCGATGGGATGGGAACGGCCACCACGCTGCCGGTGCCATCGAGGCGCTGCGACAGGTCGTCGTGGCCCCCCGTCCGGGACGAGGTGTCGTCGATCCGCACCGCCGCCTCGCCTCCGACGGCCGGGCGGAGCACCGCGTAGCGGCCGGGATCGCCGACGCCCGCCAGCCTGGCCGCCCATTCCGACCTCGGCGAAGCGGTGATCCACCTTGGCGCTTCGGTGTCACCCAGCAACCAGAGTCCGGCCGCGTCGCCACCGGTGAGCGCCAGAGCGGCGTCGACCGCCCACGCGAGCATCCGGGCCCGGTCGCCCTCGCCGTGCAGCGCCCGCGCCGCCTGGGCCAGCACGGAGGTGGCCGCCCGGCCTCCGGCCGCCAGGGGACCGACCGTCGGTGACGCCACCGGCGCAGGGTAGACCGGGAAAGGACTGTGAGCGGTGAGTCGCACCGGCGTAGAGAGCTCACCGGGCATGGCAAGGCCCGATGTCGCACAATGGACGCGTGGCGCGGTGGGGGAGGCCGGGGTCGATGGCGCTGGTCGGCCGCCGGTGCGGCCTTCGCCGCCGGCGCGGTCGGTGTCCACGTGGCCGCCGGGCTCGGCCTGCCGTCGGACGCGGCCAGGGCGCTGTCCGTGCAACTGCCCATCACCGCCATCGGTCTCCTCCTGGCCCTCCACCGGCCCGGCAACCGCCTGGGGCCGCTGGCTCTCGCCGCCGCAGGTCTGGTGGGGCTGAGCATGCTGGCCGTCGCCATCCTGCGGACCGCCGCGGCGGGAAATGAAGTGCCCGACATCTTGGAACGTGCCGCCTTTGGCGGCCAGGGCCGATGCTAGGGTCGCACCCTGATCCGGGGGCCGTTAGCTCAGCCTGGTAGAGCACTTGCATGACGCGCAAGGGGTCAGGGGTTCAAGTCCCTTACGGCCCACCAACCAACCAGGAAAGCGGAGTTCAGCAAACGCAGAGCACCTTTGGGCGCTCGCTGCGCGACCGAGGAAAGGGTGTCAGATCACCGGCGTGACCTCGGCGAAGTGGCACGCGACGGGATGACCCTGGCCGCGGTCGATGAGCCCCGGTTCGTCGGTGGCGCACACGTCCTGCGCCTTCCAGCACCGCGTCCGGAAACGGCAACCAGATGGGGGGGTTGCCGGGCTGGGGACGTCGCCTTCGAGCACGATCCGCCTGCGCCGGCGCTCCCTCGCGGGGTCGGGCACGGGGACCGCCGACAACAGGGCCTGCGTGTACGGGTGCGCAGGGCGGTTGTACACGTCGGCGCGGGTGCCGATCTCGACGATCCTGCCGAGGTACATGATCGCGACGCGGTCGGCGATGTGGCGGACCACGGACAGGTCGTGGGCGATGAAGAGGTAGGCCAGCCCCAGGCGGTCCTGCACGTCCTCGAGGAGGTTGAGGATTCCGGCCTGGATCGAGACGTCCAATGCCGAGACGGGCTCGTCGAGCACCAGCAGTGCCGGTTCGAGGACCAGGGCCCGTGCGATCCCGATCCGCTGGCGCTGGCCACCGGAGAACTCGTGGGGGTAGCGGTTGAGGTGCTCCGGGTTCAGACCGACGAGGTCCATGACTTCGTCGACCTTGGCCGGGCCGGCCTTCCGCCATGTCCCGTGTACCCGCATGGGCTCGGACAAGATGCCGCGGACGGTCATACGCGGGTTCAGCGAGGCGTACGGATCCTGGAAGACGATCTGCATCCTCCGCCGCAGGGACCGGATTCGCGCCGCCGGCGCGCCGACAAGCTCCTCCCCGTCGAAGCGCACCGTGCCGGCCGTCGGATCGAGGAGCCGCAGCACCATCCGGCCCGTCGTCGACTTGCCGCACCCCGACTCCCCGACCAGGGCCAGCGTCTCCCCGTCGGCCAGGTCGAAGCTGACACCTGACACGGCATGGATGTGGGACCGCACCCGCTTGAGGATGCTGGTACGGACCGGGAAGTCCTTCACCAGTCCCCGGACCTCGAGGATCATGTGCCCGCTGTTCGCCCGGCCGCCGGCATTGCCGGCGGGGCCCTCGGGTTCGACGGCCCCTGGCGAGAGACCGGTGAGCCGGCTGTGCAGGTGGCAAGCGCTGCGATGCTCCCCGCCGACGCCGGTCCCCGTGGGAGCGACCAGTTCGAGGGTCGGTCGATCGACGGCGCACGGCCCGGGCAGCTCCGCGTGGTCGCAGCGTGGGTGGAACGGGCAGCCGGATGGGACGAGGATGAGCGAGGGCGGCTGACCCTTGATCCGGTAGAGCCGCCTCGACTCGGTCCCACCGTCGAGCCGGGGCAGCGAGGCGAGGAGCCCCATGGTGTACGGGTGTCGCGGGCGGCAGAAGATCTCGTCGACCGCACCCGTCTCCGCCGGCCGGCCGGCGTACATGACCAGCACCCGGTCGGCCATGCCGGCCACGATGCCGAGGTCGTGGGTGATGAGCACGATGGCCGAACTGGTCCGCTCTTTGATCCGGGCCAGCACTTCGAGCACCTGGGCCTGGATGGTGACGTCGAGCGCCGTGGTGGGCTCGTCGGCGATGAGCACGTCGGGCTCGTTGGCGATCGCCATGGCGATCATGGCCCGTTGCCGCATCCCGCCCGAGAACTCGTGCGGGTACTGGTCGATTCGTGCCGAAGGGTTCGGGATACCGACCAGGTCGAGCAGGTCGATGGCCCGGCTCCGCCTGGCCGCCTTGCCCATCCGCGGTTGGTGGGCGGTGACGGCCTCGGCCACCTGGTTGCCGATCGTGAAGACGGGATTGAGGGCGCCCAGGGCGTCCTGGGACACGATCGCCAGCCGGCTGCCGCGAAGCGTCCGGCGCTCCTTCTCGGGCAGGCGCAACAGGTCCTGGCCGCGGAAGATCACCTCCCCCTCGACGACCGCGCTGTCGGGCAGCAGCGCCATGACGGCCAGCGAGCTCACGCTCTTGCCGGACCCCGACTCGCCGACGATGCCCAGCACCTCGTTGGGGTAGACGTCGTAGCTCAGTCCGTCGACGGCCCGGACGACGCCGTCCTGGGTGCCGAACGAGACGGTCAGGCCCCGTACCGACAGGATCGCCACGCCGTCACCGATCCGCTCGGTCGGGAGCGGCGTGGTGGCGGGCGTCAGTCGGGCGGCGGTCGGCTTCGGGGAGACAGGTTCGGCAGGTGGGCGCCGTCGCCCTTCGGGGCGCACACCCCGGCCGGGAGCGGGCGACGGTCGGCGATCGGGCAGGTGCCGGCGGCGCCGGCCGCGCAGGAGGCGGCGGGTGTGGGGGTCGAGGGCGTCGCGCAGGCCGTCGCCGACCAGGTTGAACCCGAGCACGAGCAGGAAGATCGCCAGCCCAGGGAACAGCATCATCTGCGGCGCCTGGCTGAGGTAGGTGCGCCCCTCCGAGAGCATGGCCCCCCATTCCGCCGTCGGTGGGCTCACGCCGAGCCCGAGGAACGACAGGCCCGAGATCTCGAGCAGGATGATCCCCATGTCCAAGGTGACGAGCACCACGATCGGGGCGACGATGTTGGGCAGGACGTGGCGGGCCATGACCCGCAGCGACGACGCGCCGGAAGCCCTGGCGGCGTCGACGTACTCCTTCTGCCGCTCGACGAGCACCGCGCTGCGCACGATGCGGGCGTAGAGGGCCCACTCCACCGCCACCAGGACGAGCGTGAGGTTTCGGAGCCCTGGGCCCACCAGACCGAGGACCGCCATGGCCAGCAGGAACGGGGGGAAGGCGAGGAGCAGGTCGATGGAGCGACCGACGATCCCGTCGACCACGCCGCCGCGGTAGCCGGCCACCAGTCCGACGGCGGTCCCGATGACGCCGACGAGCAGGCCCGCCACCAGGCAGGCGCCGATGGAGATGCGGCCCCCGAAGAGCAGACGGGACAAGACGTCGCGCCCGAGGTTGTCGGTACCCAGGGGGAATTCGGCCGAGGGTGACGAGAACTTGCGGAGGACGTCCACCTGGTCGGGGTCGTGCGGGGCGATCAACGGTGCCAGTACCGCTCCGCTGGCGAGGAGGGCGACGATGACCAGCCCCAGCACCGCCGTGCCGTCGCGCAGCAGGCTCCGCAGGGCGGCGCGGCGCGTGGCCGTGAGGCGGGGGAGGTCCCCGTCGATGGGTGACGGGCCGGCGACGAGGCTGGTCAAACGCTGCTTCCGGCGGTGATACGGGGGTCGATGAAGGCGTAGCTGACGTCGACGATGAGGTTGAGCAGGGCGAACAGCACGCCGGCGTACAGGACGAAGGCCTCGATCGTCGGGTAGTCGCGCTGTTGTATGGCACCCACCAGCAGGCTGCCCACGCCGGGCCACACGAAGATGGTCTCGATGACGGTCGCGCCGGCCAGGAGGATGCCGAAATTGACGCCGATCGAGGTGACGACCGGCACCACCGCGTTCCGCAGCGCGTGCTTGGCCACCACCCTCCGCTCGTTCAATCCCTTGGCGCGGGCGGTCAGCACGTAGCTGCTGCCGAGTGCCTCCAGCATGGCGGAGCGGGTGAACCGGGTGAGGATGGCGGCAGGGGCCATGGCCAGCGTCACGACCGGCAGCACGAGGTGGTCGAGGCCACCCCGGCCGGCCACCGGCAACAGGTGGAGCCGGACCGAGAACAAGATGATCAGGAGCAGCGCCAACCAGAAGCTGGGCATGCACGCTCCGGCCATCGACAGGACCCGCATCACCTGGTCGACGGGCCGGTTGCGGCGCATCGCCGCCAGCACACCGGCCGGGATCGCCAGCAGCATGGCCAGGAGCATGGCGGGCAGCGCCAGCTGGAGGGTGTGCGGGACGCGGCGGAACAGCTCCTGGCGGACCGGCGCCTGGGTCGAGTACGACTTGCCGAGATCGCCCCGCAAGGCGCCGCCGGCCCAGTGCAGGTAGCGCGGAAGGGCGGCGCGGTCGAGCCCGAGCTCGTGGCGCACGGCCACGACCTCGGCGTGGCTGGCCGGGCGGCCGTGGCGGCGCGATGCCACGGCGAAGGCAGGGTCACCCGGCGTCAGGTTCGAGAGGACGAACGTGAGCACCGAGATCATGAACACGGTCGGGACGACCAGCAGGAGCCGCCGGAGGACGAAGGCGGACATGGGCGGGTCGTCCCGGCTCCGGAGCGGGCGGGACTAGGACGTGACGGTGGAGGTCACGACGAGACGCTCACGGTGTCCCAGCGGACGTGGAGGAAGGCGGGATGGGGCACGAACCCCTCGACGCCCTTGCGCAGACCGTAGATCCGGAAGACCCCGGCCAGCGGGATGGCCGCCACGTCGACGTCGACGAACTGGTGCATGGCGTTTGCCACGATCTTGCGGACGGTGTCGGCGTTGGCCTCGGTCAGTGCGGGGGCGAGAGTCTCGTCGAACTTCCCCCCCGGGCCGAACAGCTTCTGGTAGCTGAACGGGTCGCCCGAACCGGGCCCGGTGTAGAAGAGCAGGATGGGCAGGAAGCCCGGGTTGGCGTCGTTCTGGTTGCCCTGCTCGAGGAACAGGTCGCCGTCGCCGGCGTCCATGACCGCGCCGTAGGAATCCGAGTCGGGGCGCTCGGTGATGGCGACGTCGATGCCGATCTCCTTCAGCTGCGACTGCACGAAGGCCGGGATGGGCCGCAGGATCTCGGCTGCCGGGAACCCGGACACGAGGACGAGGTGCAGCTTCTTGCCGCCCTTCGCGCGTATCCCGTCGCTCCCCGGCACCCACCCGGCGGCGTCGAGCATCGACTTGGCCTTGGCCTGGTCGAAGGGGAAGCCGGTGATGGTCGACGTGTACGGCTTCAAGGAGTTGGGGGCCACGATGGTCTGGTCGGTGGTGGCCAGCCCGTCGAGCACGTTGGTGACGAGCTTCTTGCGGTCGATCCCGAGGGCGACGGCCTGGCGCACGGACGCGTCGGAGAGGATGTCGAAACCCTGCTTGCCGTGCTGGTTGACGAGGAGGGCGTCGTAGGCGCCGACGCTGCTGTTCTTGATCGTGAAGCCCTTGGACTTCAGGCCCGCCACGTCGTCGCGCGGGATCTCGTAGGCGGCGTCGATCTCGCCCGACTCGAGCGCCAGCCGCCTCGTGCTGGCATCGGGATAGAAGCGGAAGGTGATCTTGGCCACCTTGGCCCTGGGCCCCCAGTAGTCGGGGTTGCGATCGACGACGATCCGCTCCTTGGGCACGTACTCCACGAAGCGGAACGGGCCCGTCCCGACCGGCTTCTTCCCGATGTCGGAACCGGGGGCGATGACGCCGTACTGCGGGTGGACCATCTGCTCGGGGACCCGCAGGTTGGGCACCGTGGGGGTGAAGTCGATGGTCGAGGGGTCGACCACGACCGCCGATGCCGGGCCGGCCTTCAGTGAGCTCCCTCCGTCCATCTTGGCCAGCCGGTCGAAGAGGCCGGCCTTCACCGCCGCCGCGTCGAGGGGCGTCCCGTCGTGGAACTTGACGCCCTGGCGGAGCTTGAAGCGCCACGTGTTGGGCGGGACGAGCGTCCAGCTCTCGGCCAGGGCCGGGACCACCTCGTAGTCGGGGCTCATCGTCGCGAGGGTCTCGATCACGTTGGCGTTGAGCGGGTACTCGGCCAGACTGGCCTCGGGGCCGTTGAGCACGTACTGGTCCTCGGTGAATCCGACCTTCAACTCCGCGTTCGGGTTGGCCGCCGCCGCCGTCGTCGCGGTGGCCTTGGTGGCGGTGGTCGATTTGTCGCTGCAGGCAGCGGAGACCAGGGAGAGGACGACCGCCAGGGCGACACTGGCGCTGCGTGCACGGTGGGGGAGACGGACGCTTCGCATGGTCGGCCTTTCCTTCATGGGGTTGGCACACCGGCGGGCGCCGGGCGGTAGACGGAGTCGGGTCGCACCGGCGCGAGGCCGTGGGCGCCCGACACGAACCGGACCGTCGTCGCCCAGCGGGCGGCGCTCATCGAGCCGGTGGGGACGTCGGTGAAGATGTTCGGCACGACCAGGGCCCAGCCTTCGAGGGCGGCGGACCGGTCGGTGCCGGGATAGCGCAGCTGGAGGGCGTCGACACCCTCCTCGGGATGGAGACGCTGGCGTTCGAGGGCGGCCACGACCGCCTCGCACATGTCGGCGACCTCCTCGTCGGGAAGCCGGTCGGCGGCCACCAGACCGCTGGAGTAGACCTCGATCCCGAGGGGGATGGCGCGTACGGCCACCCCCGCCGTGCGCCGCAGCCGTGGCAGGACGTCGACGTAGTCGGCCACGGCGTCGACCTTCCCGTCGGCCAAGGCGTCCCAGGCGTCGAGGTAGTCCATGGGCACCAGCTCGGACCGGTCGATCCCGAGATGGTCGAGCGAGGCCTGGTAGTCGGCTACGAGGCCACTGTCCTGCGGTCCCCCGAGCCGGCAACCGGCCAGGTCGGCGGGCGTGGCCAGGGGGGAGTCCTCGGCCACCAGCGCCGCCATCGGGCTGCGCTGCACCACGATGGCGACGAAGCGGGCCGGGATCTCGCCGGAGCGGGCCCGGGCGGTGAGGTAGTGGGCGACGCTCGTGAGGCAGAAGTCGGCGCCGCCTGAGCCGACCCGCTCGATGTTGTCGGGGCCGCCGCCCGGCGGGTCGAGGAGCTCGACGTCGAGGTCGAGGCCGGCGAACAGCCCGTTGGTGGCCGCCGACACGTAGGGAAGGTGGTAGCCGGGAAGGCACGTGGTGCAGTAGAAGGACAGGCGGACACTGTGTCGTTGGCCAGGACCCACGGACGCTCCCTTCCCGACGACTGCGCCCCCCCCGGCCCGTTCGCCGCACCTCTGGCTGACGACACGACACCGTCACTATGTGCTCAGGCGATGATTGCCGGTGGCCACCGGGCCGTCAAGTGGCTCGAGGTGGACCAGCACGCCCTTCGGGCCGCCGCGTCAGTGGGGCGCCAACGCCCGCACGGCCCAGGCCCCGATGGCGTCGAGCGCCCGGCGCGACATCGGGCGGCGCAGCGCCCCCATGGTGAGCCGCTCGACGGCCCGGCGACCCGGGTCGGGAGAGACCGGGCAGAAGTAGTGCTCCAGGCCCGGTAACACGACGAGCTCCACGTCGTCGTTGCCGGCCCGGCGCAGCGCTGCGTAGCTCTCCAGGGCGTCCCCGACCCCCACGTTCAGGTCGTCGCCCGCGTGCAGCACCAGCGCGGGGCAGGTCACGTGGCGGAACTCGTCCACGTAGCGCGTGGCGAGGTCCTGGCGGAGCCGGGCCGTGCGCATCTCAACGCACACGCCGCCGCCTTCCAGGCGAACGATCTCGTCCCCACGCCGGGCTCCCTCGAGCATCTGGTCGACGCCGTCGGTGCCCAGGAGCAACGACGGCGACCGCTCGGCGACCGCGGCTTGCTGGTCAGGCGTGAGCTCTGCCCAGTGCCGGGTGGCCAGCTCCAGGTTCCGGCGGATCAGGTCCTCGATCGGCGACGCGAGGGCCCCCAGCAACCCGGCGGCGGCCACGTCGGGGACGTCACGGCACACGTGGCAGGCGGTCAGGGCGCCGGCGCTGTGGCCGGCGACGGCGACCCTGCTCGCGTCGATGTCGGGCCGGTTCCGCAGCCATGCGATGCCGGCTGTGGCGTCCTCGAGATCGGTCGCGTAATCCGATTCGGCCGGGTCGCCCCCGGACGAACCGGAACCCCGCCTGTCGCACCGAAGCGAGGCGATGCCGCGCTCGGCCAGGACGTGGGCGACGCGCCGGAGCGTGCCGGGTGCGGGGGGCTCGCCGGACCGGTCGCCGCGGGGGAGCACGAGGTCCCCGTCGCGCGTGTCGGCGCCCGTCCCGCCCAGCAGGAGGATGGCGGGGACCGGTCCCGGGGACGGGGCGTGCCCGGGGAGGCACAGCGCACCCGCGAGGTCGAACACCGAGCGGATCGTCACGTCGAGATCGCGCACTTGCGTCACCGGGGAGGGCGTGCCCGAGCCCACGCATGCCAGCGCGACTGCCCT
>Ga0307504_10000079_pt1 | contig 20222 bp, 16 predicted proteins | sample 19_S_MG_FD_194516 | JGI IMG/M metagenome (GOLD analysis project Ga0307504, IMG submission 194516) | Soil microbial communities from Populus trichocarpa stands in riparian zone in the Pacific Northwest, United States - 19_S | ecosystem: Environmental > Terrestrial > Soil > Riparian zone > Trees... | reverse complement strand
GCGCATGAAGGCCAACATCGGTATCCGGCGCCGGCTGGCGCCGCTGCTGGACAACGACCTCAATCGGATCGAGTTGTTCACCGCGCTGCTGTTGTCGTTGCCTGGCTCCCCGGTCCTGTACTACGGCGACGAGATCGGCATGGGCGATAACATCTGGCTCGGCGACCGGGATGGGGTACGCACCCCCATGCAGTGGACACCGGATCGAAATTCCGGATTCTCCAACTGCGAGCCCGGACGCTTGTACCTTCCGGTCAACTCCGACTCGGTGTACGGCTATCAGGTGACCAATGTCGAGGCGCAGACTCGCAACACCTCCTCCCTGCTGCACTGGACCCGACGGATGATCGGCCTGCGCAAGGCCAATCCCGCCTTCGGGCTCGGCTCCTTCACCGACCTCGGGGGCTCGAATCCGTCGGTGCTGTCCTTCGTCCGGTCATTTGGCGACGACGTGGTGGTCTGCGTGAACAATCTGTCGCGATTCCCGCAGGCGGTCGAGCTGGACCTGCGTTCGTGGGAGGGCACCGAACCGATCGAGATGACCGGCGGAAGTCACTTTCCGGCCATCGGTGAGCTGCCTTACCTGCTCACCTTGGCAGGGCACGGCTTCTATTGGCTGCGGATTCCCCAGCACCAGCCCGCCGTAGGCACCGGACTGCCCGCGGCGCAGAGTTACAACCGCGACCAAGAAGAACCGCCCGTCGTCGGGGACACCGAACCCGGCGCCGGCGGCAGGGAAGGAGAGCGCGGGTGAGAGCCGACGCCGTTGAAGTCACCCGGGTACTGAGCGAATGGCTCGGTGGCCAGCGCTGGTACGCCGGCAAGTCACGCGACGGCGTGATCGAGGCACGATTGCTGGCCACGCTCAGCGACAAGCCGCATCCGGTGCAGCTCTGGGTGGCCGACGTTCGCTATGGCGAGCATATCGAGCATTACCAGGTGCCCCTGGTATTCCGCAACGAAGGCTTCGACCAACTCGAACATGCCTTGGTTGGCGCGGTTTTCGACCACGACAGCGGGCAGCCGGTGCAACTGTTTGACGCGCTGCACGACAAGGAGGTGACCGCGATCTGGCTGGACGGGATCGTCAACAACAGCAGCATCGACGGGGTGACCTTCACGCGTACGGCGGAGCCGGAAGACATTCCGGTGCGCGAGCTCAGCCTCGCACTGAGCGCCGAGCAGTCCAACACCTCGTTGGTGTTCGGCGGCGTGGCCATCATGAAGGTGTTCCGCCGGATAGAGCCCGGGCTCAACCCCGACATCGAGATCCACGCCGAACTCGGCCGCCTGGGTGCGCGGCACGTGGCCCGGTTGCTCGGCCACGTCTCAGCGGAGATCGACGGCGCGCCATGGAGCTTGGCCATGCTCCAACAGTTCATGACCACCGCGAGCGACGGCTGGCAGCTGGCGACCGGCAGCGTCCGGGACCTGATGGCCGAAGCCGATCTGCACGCCGCGGAGGCGGGCGGCGATTTCGCCGCCGAGGCACACCGCCTGGGGGTATCCACGGCCGAGGTGCACTCAGACCTCGCGGCCGCCTTCGGCACCGCCGAGCTGACCCCCGACGAACTGGGCCAACGAGCGGCCGCGATGAACGCCAGGCTGGAGTCCGCGCTGCTCGAGGTGCCGGCGCTGGACGCGGTCGCTTCGGGCCTTCGGCGGGCCTATGCCGACCTGTCCGACCTGGAAGGTCCGGTCATCGCCCAGCGGATTCACGGCGATCTGCACCTGGGCCAGGTACTTCGCACCGTGCAACGGTGGGTGTTCCTGGACTTCGAAGGGGAACCGGCCAAGACCATCCTCGAACGCCAGTCGCACGATTCGCCGATGCGCGATGTGGCGGGCATGCTTCGCAGCTTCGACTACGCGGCCCGGCATCAACTGATCGACATCGGCGCGACGCCGCAATCGGAGTTCCGCGCCACCGAGTGGGCCGACCGCAACCGCTCGGCGTTCTGCCGCGGCTACGCCGAAGGGGGCGGCGGGGATCCGACCGAATCGGCCGTCCTGTTGCGTGCTTTCGAGGCGGACAAGGCGGTTTACGAATTAGTGTATGAAGCCCGCAATCGACCGAATTGGTTACCCATTCCGCTTGCCTCTTTGCAGCGACTGGCTCAATCCGCATGACCGAGGGGACTCCCATGACCGGCACTGAAACGACCAGCGTTCCGTCGACCGCCGAACTGGACCAGCTCGTGGCCGGGCAGCATGCCCAACCGCATTCGGTTCTCGGTGCCCACCCGGCCGGCCCCGGGCGCACCGTGATCCGTACGCTGCGTCCGGAGGCCGACGCGGTCAGTGTCGTGCTCGGGGGCAAGGCCACCCCCTTGGAGCAACAGCATCCCGGCGGCGTCTTCGGCGGGATCATCGATGTCGATCCGACCGATTACCGGCTCGAGGTGAGCTACGGCGCGCATACCTACACCGTCGACGACCCGTACCGTTGGCTGCCGACATTGGGCGAACTCGACCTGCACCTGATCGGCGAGGGCAGGCACGAGCAATTGTGGGAGGTGCTCGGCGCCCACGTACGCGCCTATGACACGCCATCGGGCACCGTGACCGGCACGTCGTTCGCCGTCTGGGCACCCAATGCGCTCGGCGTCCGGGTGGTGGGTGACTTCGACTACTGGTCCGGTCGGGCCTATCCGATGCGGTCGATGGGGTCCTCCGGCGTGTGGGAGCTGTTCATCCCGGACGTCGGAGATGGCATGAAATACAAGTTCGCCATCCTCGGGGTGGATCATGTCTGGCGTGAGAAGGCCGATCCGATGGCTTTCGCCACCGAGATCCCGCCGGGCACCGCCTCTGTGGTCTTCACCGCCTCCTACGACTGGAACGACGACGCCTGGCTAGCCCGGCGTGCCGAAACACCGTGGCACGCATCCCCGATGTCGGTCTACGAGGTCCACATCGGCTCCTGGCGGCAGGGCCTGAGCTACCGCGACCTGGCCACCGAACTCGTCGCGTACCTCAAGCAGACCGGTTTCACCCACGTGGAGTTCCTGCCGGTGGCCGAGCACCCCTTCGGCGGGTCATGGGGCTATCAGGTCACTTCGTACTTCGCCCCATCGGCACGCTTCGGCAACCCGGACGAGTTCCGCTATCTGGTCGACGAGCTGCATCGGGCGGGCATCGGGGTGCTGGTGGACTGGGTTCCGGCCCACTTCCCCAAGGATTCCTGGGCGCTGGCTCGCTTCGACGGCACGGCGCTGTACGAACACGCCGACCCGCGTCGCGGCGAGCAGCCCGATTGGGGCACGTTGATCTTCGACTTCGGACGCCGCGAAGTGCGTAACTTCCTGGTGGCCAACGCGCTGTATTGGCTCGAGGAATTCCATGTCGACGGCCTTCGGGTCGACGCGGTGGCCTCGATGCTGTACCTGGACTACTCGCGCAAGGCCGGCCAATGGCTGCCGAACATCCACGGCGGTCGCGAAAACCTCGAAGCGGTCGCGTTCTTGCAGGAGATGAACGCCACCGTGTACAAGCGGGTTCCCGGCGCGGTGACCATCGCCGAGGAGTCCACGTCCTGGCCGGGCGTCACCCGGCCGACCCACCTCGGCGGTCTCGGATTCGGCTTCAAGTGGAACATGGGCTGGATGCACGACACGCTGAGCTACGTCGAACATGAACCCATCCACCGGCAGTACCACCACCATCAGATGACCTTCTCGATGGTGTACGCCTATTCGGAGAACTTCGTGCTGCCGTTCAGCCACGACGAGGTCGTGCACGGCAAGGGCTCGCTGCTCAACAAGATCCCCGGCGACCGGTGGCAGCAGTTGGCCACCCTTCGGGCGCTGTACGCCTACATGTGGGCCCACCCGGGCAAGCAGCTCATCTTCCAAGGCTCGGAATTTGCCCAGGGCGGAGAGTGGAGCGAGGGACGGTCGCTGGATTGGTGGTTGCTGGACTCCGCTGATCACACCGGTGTGCTGCGGCTGGTGACCGACCTCAACGCCGAGTACCGCCGAACCCGGGCGCTATGGTCTCAGGACGTAGACCCGGCCGGCTTCGCCTGGATCGATGCCAACGATGCCGGCGGCAACGTGTTCTCGTTCCTGCGCTGGGGCGACGACGGATCGGTGCTGGCCGCGATCACCAACTTCTCGGCCGTTCCGCACGATCGCTACCGGCTCGGTCTGCCGAAGCCGGGCCGATGGAACGAAGTACTCAACACCGACGCCGACATGTATGGCGGTTCCGGCGTGGGCAACTTGGGCGCGGTGACCGCTGACGGCCCCGCCTGGCATAGCCAGCAGAGCTCGGCGCAGTTGCGGGTACCGCCCCTTGGCACGATCTGGCTGCGTCACGTGCCGGAGCTACCGGAGCGCGGCGCCTCGGCAGGGCCGGCCGCAAAGACGGCGGAATAGTACGGCCGGCGATCCGGTTTCCGGATGTAGTTGCATACGCAACGGACTTCAGGAGGCTGGATCACATGGCTGCCATTTCCGCGGACACACTCACCCTTCCCCGGTTGACCGACACCGCACCGGGAGACGCGGAGCGCCCCGTCCTGGCAATTTCCTCGGCACCGGCAGGCTACGAGGGCGAGGGTTTCCCCGTTCGACGCACGATGGCCGGTATCAACTACGCCTATCTCGACCCGTTCATCATGATGGATCACATGGGCGAGGTCGATTACGCCGCCGGCGAGCCGAAGGGCACCAATTGGCATCCCCACCGAGGCTTCGAGACGGTGACGTATTTGATCGAGGGCCAATTCGTGCACCAGGACACCCACGGTGGCGGCGGCGTCATCACCGAGGGAGCCACCCAGTGGATGACGGCCGGTGCCGGACTGCTGCACATAGAGACGCCCCCGGAAAAGCTGGTCGAGGACGGCGGGCTGTTCCACGGGTTCCAGCTGTGGGTCAACCTGCCGGCCAAGGACAAGTTCTTGGCACCGCGCTATCAGGGCATCGAATCCGGTCAGATCACGCTGCTCGCGGGCGCCGATGGCGGCTCCTTGCTGCGCGTGATCGCGGGCGAGGTGGACGGGCACGTCGGCCCCGGCTCGACGCACACGCCGATCACCCTGATCCACGCCACGATCCATCCCGGACAGCGGCTGTCGCTGCCATGGCAACCGGCATACAACGGCCTGGCCTACGTGATGGCCGGAACCGGACGGGTCGGTCCGGCGGCCGCGCCGATCCATTCTGGCCAGCTTGCCGTGTTCGGGGCGGGTGACCGGATCAGCATCAGCGCCGACGACAAGCAGGACGGCCGCACGGCCGCACTAGAGGTGATCCTGCTGGGCGGCCAACCAATTCGGGAACCGATGGCACACTACGGACCGTTCGTCATGAATACCAACGCCGAGCTGGAGCAGGCGCTGGCGGACTACCACGCGGGACGGCTCGGAGTCATCCCGCCGGACGCGATCATGCCCCACGTTCCGGGCGACCGCCGAGGCCCGCTCCAGTAGCGGTACCGGACCCTCCCGAGTTCAGAACAGCGCATTGGCGAGTTCCCGGCGGGCCGAGGCAACCCTCGGATCGTCGGGACCGAGCAGTTCGAAGTACTCCACGAGCCGGTCACGTACCGGCATCCGCTCGTCGCCGCGCAGCCGCTTGACCACCCGGAGCAGTCGTCCGAATGCTGCCTCGATGTGGTTTGCCGCGAGTTCACCGTCGGCCGCGGCAAGCTGAAGTTCCACGTCGTCCGGGTGGGCCGTCGCCCGGGCGACCGCGTCCGGGGCCAAGGCCGACAGCCGGCGAAGCAGGGCCACCTGCCGGATCGCCAGTTGCGCGTCCAGGTTCGCCGGCTCGGCCGAAAGGATGGCGAGGTAGCGCTCGGTGGCGAGGTCGAAGTCGCCGTCTTCCAGCGCCTGCTCGGCGGCTGTGAACCGCTCGTCCTCCGGAACAGCGACCGGCTGCGGCTCGGCCGGTTGAGCCTCGGCACCCGGCGTTCCGGATAACCCAGCCTGCTGAGCCGCCTCGAGCAGGGCCGCGATGAACTCCCGAACCTTGGCCTCGGGCAACGCGCCCTGGAAGCCTGGCACCAGTTGGCCACCGATCACCGCGAAGACTGTGGGGATGCTTTGGACCTGAAGCATCTGACTGATCCGCGGGTTGGCCTCCACGTCGATCTTGGCCAGGATGAATCGGCCGCCGGACTCGTCGGCCAGCTTCTCGAGGATCGGTGACAGCTGTTTGCACGGCTCGCACCAGTCGGCCCACAGATCCAGCAGCACCGGCACCTGGAACGACCTGTCGAGCACCGAGGACTGAAAATTGGCCTCGTCGACGTCGATGACGAAGGTTTCACCCGAGGGCGGCGGTGCCGACGCGGCTCGGGCGGCCGCCTCGGACCGGGCCTTCACCGCGGCCAGGTCGACGGCGCCGGCCATCGCGGCGACCACCGCGGGTGATGCCGGACGAGCACTAGATCGCGAGCTACCAGGGCGCATGTGTACCAGTTTTCCAGGTTCGTTGGCCCGAGGCGAAATTCGCGTCCAGCTGTGGCTCACGACATACAGCCCATTGCGGCTCAGCGGGCTGTCGCGACCGCAACCGGCCCAACTCAGAGGGAGATCATACTCCCACCCGACCTCGGAACCGCGCATAGGCCACCAAATGAGGTCTCACATTCGGCGGCCCATCCGATCAGAACCGCGCCGGTTCGCGGTACTCCCCCCACAGCGGCTTGAACGCGTCGCAGATCTCGCCCAGGGTGGCCTCGGCCCGAGCCGCGTCGAGCATGGCCGGCACGGTGTTCTCCCCGGCCTCGGCGGCTGAGACCATCCGGGCGATCGCCTCGGCGACCCGGTCAGAATCCCGACCGGCGCGGCGACGCTTCACCACCTCGCGTTGCTCGACCTCGACCGCGTGCGAGACCCGCAGGATCTCCAGCGGTTCGCCGTACTCACCCTGGTTGACGTTCACGCCGACGACGCGCTTGTCGCCCTTTTCCAGCGCGACCTGATAGCGGAATGCGCTCTCGGCGATCTCGCCGGTGAACCAGCCGTCCTCGATGCCGCGGAGCAGGCCGGCGGTGATCGTACCGTCGCCGCCCATCCGCCTGATTTGTTCGAAGATCTTCTCGGCCTCGGCCTCCAGTCGGTCGGTCAGCGCCTCGACGTACCAGGACCCGCCGAGCGGGTCCGCGACGTTGTGGACACCGATCTCCTCGCCGATGACCTGTTGGGTTCGCAGTGCGATCTGGGCGGACTTGTCACTCGGCAGCGCCAGCACCTCATCCATCGCGTTGGTGTGCAGCGAGTTCGTGCCGCCGAGCACCGCCGCCAGCGCCTCGATGGCGGTACGGACGATGTTGTTCTCCGGCTGCTGGGCGGTCAGCGACACCCCCGCCGTCTGAGTGTGAAATCGCAGCCACTGCGCCTTTTCGGTCTTCGCTCCGTACACCTCACGCATCCAGCGCGCCCAGATGCGCCGGGCGGCGCGGAACTTGGCGATCTCTTCGAAGAAATCAAGGTGGGCGTCGAAGAAAAACGATAATCCGGGCGCGAAGCGATCGACCTCCAGGCCCCGGGAGATGCCGAGTTCGACGTAGCCGAAGCCGTCGGCCAGGGTGAATGCCAACTCCTGGGCGGCGGTAGCGCCGGCCTCGCGGATGTGATAGCCCGACACCGACAGCGGCTTGTAGTTGGGCATGTGCGCGTCGACGTGTTCCATCAGGTCGCCGATCAGCTTCAGATGCGGCCTCGGCGGATAGATCCACTCCTTCTGGGCGATGTACTCCTTGAAGATGTCGGTCTGCAGGGTCCCGTTCAGGCGTAACACGTCGACCCCCTGACGCTCGGCCGCGACCACATACATGCAGAACACCGGCACCGCCGGCCCGGAGATCGTCATCGAGGTCGTCACGGCGCCCAGATCGATGCCGTCGAACAACACGTCCATGTCCGCCGCGGAGTCGATGGCCACGCCGCAGTGCCCGACCTCGCCGAGCGAACGGGGGTCATCGGAGTCGCGGCCCATCAGGGTGGGCATGTCGAAGGCCACCGACAGACCGTGACCGCCCTCGGCGAGGATCATCTGGTAGCGCTGATTGGTCTGCTCCGCATTGCCGAAACCGGCGAACTGCCGGATCGTCCACGGCTTGCCGCGGTAGCCGGAGGCGTGCAGTCCGCGGGTGAACGGATACTCCCCCGGCCAACCGATCCGGGCGAACCGCCCGTCAGCATCGCCGTCCGCCGGACCGTAGACAGGTGCCACCTCCGAACCGGAAAGCGTGCTGAAGTCCCGGTCGGCGATTCGGGAGCTGTCGTAGCGCTGCTGCCAGCGCTGGCGGCCGGCTTCGATCTGTCGAGAGTCCATCCAGCCAGAATACTCGGACGTCCTAGTAATCTGCTAGGACGTCCGAGTATTCTCCATCACACCGTGGCTGCCGCTCGGGTCGAGCTCACGCCGCCGGATCAGCCTGCGCCGTCGTCACGATCGAGCGGGGCATCGAGTTGCCGCGGGCGTCCGACACCGGTCGACACGCCACAGATCCGGCCCGCCCGAACCTTCTGCGGCGCCAAGTAGACGCTGGAGACCGTGACGTCATCGCGGACCGAGGACAGGTTCGCGCGGGCCGGCGCCGCGGGATCCGCCAACTGGAAACGGACCAGTTTGGTGAACTGGCAGGACGGGGTGACCGACTCGACGCTGAACTCGATCGGGTCGATAGACGGCGCGTCGGCACCGATGTTCATGTTGTCCAGACCACCGGCCCCGGTCGAGCCCTCGACCAGGTTGATGACCCCGCCGGCCTGGATGTCGGATGTCTTGTTCTGCTGATGGGTATGGCCGGAGTTCGTCTGCCGAATCCGTCCGGCCAGCACCTTGGCCGCCTCCTTCGCGGCTGACGGCTCATGAGTCGCGAAGATGTCGAAGTCGAGGCCAGCCGGAATCTTCGCGATCGCGGCATCCACCGCGGCCCGTTCCAAGGGCTCGGTGACCGCGTTTTCCTCAGCCCCGGCCGGGCCGGAGGCACCATACACCCGGGGGTCGGGGACGCCGGCCACGTTCAGACCCAGGGCGGTCACCCTGGATCCCGCCACCGCGTAGGAGCCGTCCGGCTGCTTGGTCTTCGATCCCAGGACCGTCACACCCTTGATAGCGGCCATGGTCCGCACGACATCCGGGGAATCGTGGTTACCGGCAAGCCAGATCATCGACACCTTTTTGGTGATCGCGCCGATCGCGGCCCGGTAGGCGGGAGTGAGCTCGAGTGAGGATCCGAACTCGCTCTCGTCACCGGTATTGACGATCAGCTTCACGTCGAAGCTGTCGACGTACTGCCGAACGAGCGGATATACGGCGGCCAGGTGGACGTCGGAGATGAACATGATGTTGTACACCGTGTCCGGGGTGTTCTGCTGGTCGATCTTGGCCTGCAATGCGGCCTGGATGCCGACCACCGAACCCAGCACGCCGTAAACCTTGGACTGGCGGTTGTAGAACCGCTCCAACTGGGACGGGAAAAGCTGCATCGCGCCCAGAGTTCCGGTCAGCCGGGACTGCTTGGTCCAATCGGGGTTGAACGACCAGGCGCCGTAGCTCACCGCCAGCACCACGACCGCGCCGGCGCCGGCCAACTGGCGCAGCCGGGTCCGGACCTCGTGTTCGCGCTGAGGTTCACCACGAAGGTAGCGGGCGGCCATGTTCAACGATGCGGCCAGACCCAGGCCGATCGCGGCTCCGAGAAGGGTCAATCCGACCAGCGAAAGTCCGATCAGCGGGATCTGCTCCGCGAAACCGGACTTCAGGCGGTCGACGAACTGGGCGGTGTCCGGATTGGCGGCGCGGCTGAGCCGGAGCAGATCGACGTTCTCGGGTGAGACGTGCACGCCGATCGGCAGCCCGTCCACGTGCGGGAACTCCCAATTGCCGAAAGTCGTGTCCGCCGTGAAGCCGCTACGGCTGAACAGGGTCGCCTGAACCCGAAAAGGCACTCCCGCCACGGTGGCTCGGTAGGGGAAGGTACGCAGCAAGGCATTGGCGCAGACGAGCGGCAGCGCGATACGCAACGTCCAGGTGATGAGCGCCCGCACGGCCCGCCCAGCGAACATCAGCACTGGGCTGAGACGACCGACGTTCGTCTCGGTAATGGTGTCGGCGTTCGTCTCGGTAATGGTGTCACGGCCCCCTAACAGCGGGATAGCCGACTTCCGAGGCAATGACAGAGTCATCCAGGGGCAGCATGCGGCGCCGCTCGTCGTCCATCTCCGTCATTGGGTCCAGGGTACCGAAGCGATGACGGCATCGGAGGTCATCCGACGAAGTCGCCAGCCTCGCGTCGCAGCCGCCGCAACGTCGTGAACAGCCCATCCAGATCGTCCAGGCTGAGTCCCCGCAGTCCGAACCGGATGTGATGCAGTTCCCGGGTGGCCTTGTCGGCAACGTCACGTCCGGCGTCGGTGATCACGGCCAGCGTGCCCCGGCCATCCCGCGGATTCGGCTCGCGGTGGACCAGCCCCGCGGACTCGAGGCGATCGATGACGTTGGTCACGCTGGTGGCGTGCACCTGGAGGCGTTCGCCAATCTTGGACAGCGGCAGCGCACCGGTGGAGGAGAAGGTCAGCAGGACGAGGGCTTCGTAGCGAGAGAACGTCAGCCCGAACGGCCGGAGCGCGGCGTCCAGAACGGCGATCAGGATTTGCTGTGCGCGCATGATCGAGGTGACCGCGCGCATCGCCGCGTAGATGTCCTCGCCCGCGTCAGGATAGTGCTCGGTCCAGGAATCACCGGCCCGCTGGACGGGGTCGAAGGGCAGCGGACCGGACATGCCGCCCAGCCTACGGCCTGCGTCGCGGCTGGCAGCCCAGGCCAACCGGCGTCGTATGGTGACGGCATGGCCAGCTCCGACTTTGATGCCCTCGCCCGGCTCGACCTGCTCGACCTCGATGATCGTCTGGATGCCGACGACCGGTTGCTGCGCGACACCATCCGGCAGTTCGCCGCCGAGCAGTTGCGGCCGAACATCGCGGGCTGGTTCGAGACCGGCACGCTGCCGACCCGCGACCTTGCGGTGGAGTTCGGCAAGCTGGGAATGCTCGGTATGCACTTGGTTGGCTACGGATGCGCCGGCGCGACCGCCAGCCAGTACGGCCTGGCCTGCACCGAGGTGGAGGCCGTCGACTCGGGTCTGCGCTCGCTGGTGAGCGTGCAGGGTTCGCTGGCCATGTACGCGATCTGGGCCTACGGCAGCGAGGAGCAGAAGCAGCACTGGCTGCCCCGGATGGCGCGCGGCGAGGCTATCGGATGCTTCGGTTTGACCGAAGCGGATGCCGGTTCGGACCCGGCATCGATGCGCACGTATGCCAAACGCGATGGCGCGGACTGGGTCTTGCACGGGTCGAAAATGTGGATCACCAACGGCAGCGTCGCCGACGTGGCGGTGGTGTGGGCACGCACCGACGATGGCGTGCGTGGCTTCTTGGTCGAGCGGGACGCTCCCGGATTCACCGCGAACGACATCCACCACAAGATCTCGCTGCGCGCCTCGATCACCTCTGAACTGAGCTTGGACGAGGTGCGGCTGCCCGCCAGCGCGCAGCTTCCGGCGGCCCACGGCCTGAGAGCTCCATTGGGCTGCCTCACCGAGGCTCGATTCGGAATCGTGAACGGTGTGGTCGGGGCCGCTCGGGATGCGTTGGCCTGCGCGCTGGAATATGCCAACACCCGCGTTCAATTCGACAAGCCCATCTCCTCATTTCAGCTCACCCAGCGCAAGCTGGTCGAGATGGCGGTGGCGGTTCAGAACATGCGGCTGGTGGCGGACCGGTTGTGCGAACTCAAGGACGCACACCGGATCAAGCCGCATCAGATCAGCTACGGCAAGTTCGCCAACGTCCGGTCGGCCCTCGAGGTCTGCCGGGAGGCCAGGAGCATCCTCGGGGGTTCCGGCATCACCACCGAGTACCCGGTGCTTCGGCATGCGGTGAACCTGGAGACCGTCTACACCTACGAAGGCACCCACGAGGTACACACCCTGGTGCTCGGCGAACAACTGACGGGCATCCCGGCATACCGATGACCGGGCATGAGCCGGCATACCGATGACGGGCATTAGCCTCGGCTGGTGGATTGGAACCTGCGCGCCTGTTCCCGGACCGGGCACGTCACCTACGCTCCCACTGAGGACGAGCTGCGAACCAAGCTCGAAGCGACAACCCCGCTGGGTGACGCGTGGCGATGCCTGCGCTGTGGCAGTTACGTCCTCGGTCCCCCGCACGGCACCGGCCCGGCCGAAGATGCGCCTGTCCTGTTGCGGGGCCGGGCGCTGAGATCGGCGTTCATCCTGCGGTTTCTCGCACTGGAACGGTTTATCCGGGGCGCGCTGATACTGGCGCTGGGCGTAGCGGTGCTTCAGCTCAGGTCGAGCCAGGTGAGCATCCGAGACCTATTCGAGAAGGATCTGAGCGCGGCCAAGCCGTTGTTCGATCAGTTGGGTTGGAACGCCACCGACTCCGGCCTGATCCACGCCGCCGAGTCGGCCCTGCACGCCAAGGGGACGACCCTGAACCTGGTCGCCGCGTTCCTGCTTTGCTACGGCCTGCTTCAGCTCGTCGAGGGTGTGGGATTATGGCGCCTCAAGCGCTGGGGCGAGTACTTCGCGGTCGTGGCCACGTCGCTGTTCGTGCCTCTGGAGATCTATGAGTTGGTCGAGAAGATCACGCCGCTCAGGGTGGGGGCCCTCGTCCTGAACATCGCCGCGGTCGGCTATCTGCTGCTGTCGAAGCGGTTGTTCGGGCTGCGCGGAGGCCATCTGGCATACCGGGGGCAACTGCACGAGGAATCGCTGCTCGAGGTCGAGCACTCGGCGATCAGGTGACCAGCGAACCTACCAATTCATCGGCTGCCGAATACGGGTCCAGCTTACCCGCGGCGACCTGCACGGCGAGTTCGTGGAGGGCGGCGGCGCCGTGGATCTCACCGAACTTGCGCCGGACGATCTCTACCGCGATCGCCTCGACCTCCGCGGCCGCCCGGTGTTCGCGGCGACGTTGCAGCTCGCCGGTGCGCCGCATCCAGGCCCTGTGCTTGTCGAGCGCCGCGACGACTTCGGCGACCCCTTCCGAGCGTGCGGCGACCGTCTTCACGATCGGCGGGCGCCATGCTCCCGCCTCGGAATGCCGGCCGCCGAGCGACTGCATGTATCGCAGGTCCCGCGCCACCTGATCGGCACCCTCGCGGTCGGCCTTGTTCACGATGAAGATGTCGGCGACCTCGAGAATGCCTGCCTTGGCGGCCTGGATACCGTCGCCCATGCCGGGGGCGAGCAGCACCATGGTGGTGTCGGCCAGTTCGACTACCTCGATCTCGGACTGGCCCACCCCGACCGTCTCGATCAGGACGATGTCGCAACCGACCGCATCGAGCACCCGGAGCGCCTGCGGAGCTGCCGCGGCCAGGCCGCCGAGGTGACCCCGGGTGGCCATCGACCGGATAAACACCCCCGGATCGGTCGCATGCTCCTGCATCCGCACCCGATCGCCGAGCAGTGCGCCTCCGGAGAACGGCGAGGACGGGTCCACCGCCAGCACACCTACCCGCATGCCGACCTGCCGGAGCGCGGTGACCAGGGCCGCGGTACAGGTTGATTTGCCGACGCCCGGCGAGCCGGTCAGGCCTACGACCTGGGCATGTCCGGTATACGGCATGAGTTGCTCCGCGACTTCGCGCAGCTTGGGGGAACCGCTCTCGACGAGAGTGATGAGGCGCGCGACCGCGCGCGGTTCAGCCTGCCGAGCCCGCTCGACCAGCTCGGACACATCGATGGGGTGCCGCCGCGACACCACCAGCTATGCCATTGTCGGTTCAGTTCGGGGTACCCGCACGATCAGAGCATCGCCCTGGCCGCCGCCGCCGCAGGCCGCGGCCACCCCGATGCCGCCACCCCGGCGCTTGAGTTCCAATGCCAGCCGCATGGTGATCCGGGCACCGGACATGCCGATCGGATGGCCCATCGCGATGGCGCCGCCGGTAACGTTGACGATGTCCTGGCTGACCCCGAGTTCCTTGATCGCCGCCAGTACGACCGCCGAGAATGCCTCGTTGATCTCGATCAGGTCGAGTTCGGCGACGTCGATGCCTTCCTTGGCCGCAGCCGCCCTGATGGCTTTGGCCGGCTGGGATTGCAGGGTCGAATCCGGACCGGCCACGACTCCGTGCGCTCCGATCTCGGCCAGCCAGCTGAGCCCGAGTTCGACCGCCTTGGCCTTGCTCATGACCACCGTCGCGGCAGCACCATCGGAGATCTGCGATGCGGACCCGGCGGTTATCGTGCCGTCCTTACCGAAGGCGGGGCGCAGCCGGGCCAGCGATTCGAGCGTCGTGTCGGGCCGCACACCCTCATCGCCGCGGAACTCGATCGGATCCCCTTTGCGCTGCGGAATGAGCACAGGCGTCACTTCGTCGTCGAAGAGTCCGTTCTTCCATGCCTCGGCGGCTAGCTGGTGGCTGCGGGCGGCGTAGGCGTCCTGCTCCTCCCGGCTGAACTCCAGACCCGCCGTGTTGGCCGCCTCGGTCAAATTGCCCATGGCCTGATTGGTCTCCACGTCCCATAGGCCGTCGAAGGCCATGTGGTCTCGCAGCGCCACGTCGCCGTACTTGAACCCCTCGCGAGACTTGGCGAGCAGATGAGGTGCCTGGGTCATCGACTCCTGACCGCCGGCGACGATCACCTCGAATTCGCCCGCGCGGATCAACTGATCGGCGAGCGCGATGGCATTGATGCCGGAAAGACAGACCTTGTTGATGGTCATCGCCGGAACGGACGGCGAGATGCCGCCCTTGATGGCCGCCTGCCGCGCCGGAACCTGCCCGGCGCCGGCCGTCAGAACCTGGCCCATGATCACGTATTCGATCTGGTCAGGCGAGACTCCGGACTTCTCCAGCGCCGCCCTGATCGCGATGCCACCGAGGTCCGCACCGGAGAAGTCTTTCAGCGAGCCGAGCAACCGGCCCATCGGAGTTCGAGCACCGCCGACGATCACCGAGGTTGTTGCTGGCATGAGTCCTCCAAGGATGCGGGGTCGCCTGTCTTGGCGCCGCTAGCCGCTGGGGTGCCGCGGGTCACGCCCACAGCGCAGTACTCCCACGATAGCCAGCCGACGGCCGGGCGGGTCGGGCCAGCCGCTATGAATCACGCCACGCCGACTATTGTGGCGCCCGGCGACCACCGCCCTGACTCGACTCGACTCGAAGGAACTTCAACGTCAATGACGATTCTGCGCATCGACCACGTGGGTCTGGCAGTCGCCGACCTGGACGACGCCATCGCGTTCTACGCCCGCACCTTCGGCATTCACAGTGTTCACGAAGAGACGAATGCCGAGCAGGGAGTGCGCGAGGCGATGCTTGCCGTCGGCGACGGCAGCACCCGCATTCAGCTGTTGGCCCCCCTCGACGACAATTCGACCATCGCCAAGTTCATCGTGCGAAACGGTCCCGGTATGCAGCAGTTGGCCTACACCGTCGACGACATCGAGGCCACGTCGGCGGATTTGCGCGCCAAGGGACTTCGGCTGCTCTACGACCGCGCCAAGCGCGGCACGGCGGGTTCGAAGGTGAACTTCATCCATCCGAAGGATGCCAATGGAGTGCTGGTAGAACTGGTGGAACCGGCGCCAGCGGCACAGTGAGCACGGCGCGAGTGTGGCACCCGTCACGACACGCTGCCGAAAACGCTACCCGTCAGTAGCCTCATCGGCACGCTCGCCCATACCCGAATCGCAGGAGGCGTCGAGGAATGCCCGACACCCGAGACCAGATACGCGCCGCCATCAACAGCGACACCGCCGAGGCGCTTGCCGAGCTGAAGCACCTCGCCGTGCCGGACAGCTACCGGGGCATCGTCGTACGCGCTGACGAAGTGGGCATGTTCGAGGGCATTGCGACCCAGTCCAAGGACCCGCGGAAATCGCTGCACCTGCAGGAAGTACCCACCCCCGAGATCGGTCCGGGCGAGGCGCTGATCGCGGTGATGGCCAGCGCGATCAACTACAACACGGTGTGGACGTCGATCTTCGAGCCGGTACCTACCTTCTCGTTCCTGCAACGGTACGGCCGGACCTCGGAACTGGCGCGCAAGCACGACCAGCCATATCACGTGGTGGGCTCGGATCTGTCCGGGGTCGTGCTCAAGACCGGACCCGGAGTCATCCGGTGGCAGGCCGGCGACCGGGTGGTCGCCCATTGCCTGTCGGTGGAGTTGGAGGACCCGCAGGGTCACGACGACACCATGCTCGATCCGCAGCAGCGTATCTGGGGTTTCGAAACGAATTTCGGCGGTTTGGCGGAACTCGCCCTGGTCAAATCCAACCAGCTGATGCCCAAGCCCGAACACCTGTCGTGGGAAGAGGCCGCCGCCCCCGGACTGGTCAACTCGACCGCCTACCGGCAACTTGTCAGCCACCACGGGGCCGCGATGAAGCAAGGCGACGTGGTACTGATCTGGGGCGCGTCCGGCGGTCTTGGCGGCTACGCCACCCAGTTCGCCCTCAACGGTGGAGCGGTGCCGGTCTGTATCGTGTCCTCCCCGGAGAAGGCCGAGCTGTGTCGGCGGATGGGCGCCTCGCTCATCATCGACCGGTCTGCCGAGAATTACCGATTCTGGTCAGATGAAAACACCCAGGACCCGCGGGAGTGGAAGCGGTTCGGAGCCCGGATCCGCGAATTGACCGGCGGCGACGATCCGGACATCGTCTTCGAACATCCGGGACGCGAGACGTTCGGCGCATCGGTGTACGTGGCCAAGCGGGGCGGCACCATCGTCACCTGCGCTTCGACGTCGGGCTTCCGGCACGAGTTCGACAACAGGTACCTCTGGATGAACCTCAAACGGATCGTGGGATCACATTTCGCCAACTACCGCGAGTCCTGGGAGGCGAACCGGCTGATCGCCAAGGGAGCGATACACCCGACGCTGTCCAAGGTTTACCCGCTCCACGAAACTGGCCAGGCGGCCTATGACGTGCATCGCAACCTGCACCAGGGCAAGGTCGGCGTGTTGTGTTTGGCCGAAGAAGAGGGGCGGGGTGTGCGTGATCCGGTGTTCCGGGCCGAGCACGTCCAAGCCATCAACCGATTCAGGGGTGTATGAGCAGACAAGCCTCTGCCTAAATCCGGTTCGTCATCGGACACGGCCCGATTGACCAGCCTCGTCCGCTCAGCCGTGCGACGATGACACTATGGCAGTAGACAAGGATACGACCGAATTTCTGCCGATGCTCGGGGATGACGAGCCGCATTTCGACATCGCCATTCGTGGCTATGACAAACGGCAGGTCGACGACTACGTCGCCCGCGCCGAGTCGGAGATCGCCGAGATGCAGATCGCCCGGGATTCGGCGCTGGCCTCGAGCGCGGATCGGGCAGCGCTTTTGGCGAACCGGGATGCCCACATCGAGTCACTCAAGCGGCAAGCCGCCAAGGCCAGCGACACCCTGAACGCCGCCAACGTCTCCGACCGGATCCGCGACATGCTCCGGTTGGCTACTGAAGAAGCGGCCCAGACTCGGCGGTCGGCCGAGGAGGAAGCCGAACGGGTCATCTCCGCCGCGCGCTCGGATGGGGAACGGGTGCGTCAGGACGCGGCCGCCGAGCAGCAGCGGCTCACCTCGGCGGCACGACAACGCGGCGCCGAGGCAGAGCAGAAGCTCGCCCAAGCCCGCCTGCAGGCCAAATCCGAGCTTGACGCCGCGCACGCTGAGATCAAGCGGCTCAACGATTCCGCCGAAGTCGAACGCAACCGCCTCGACACCGCCGCAGCCGCCGCCCGGGCCGAGGCCGACCGGGTGTCCTCGGCCCGGCGGGCCCGCGCCGAGGAGGACTTCGAGATCACCCTGCGAAGCCGCCGAAGCGTTGCCGAGAGCCAAGCTATCGCCGATCATGAAAAGGCGAAGTCGATCGCCATCGCATTGGTGGACGACGCTCGGGCTGAAGTCGCCCAACTCAACGCCCAGCGGGACGACACGCACGCTGCCCTCGCAGAGCTGCACACGAAATTGGGCGCCATTGTAGAGTCGACCAGACGGGCGTGATCGAAACTCCCGGCGCGGCCTCCGGCCGTCGGGTCGAACCTCGCCGCACCTTCGCCACCTATTCTCCGTTCCGGCTCGGACTGACCGCGGCGATCGGGTTCGGTCTGGCCTACCTGCTGTTCCGGGCCCTGGTTCGAGGTCAGGACACGATCATCCTGATCGCGTTGTCGCTGTTTCTGGCGGCTGGCCTGGACCCGGCGGTCCGGCGCGTGGAACGCCTCGGACTCGGCCGCGGCCCGGCGGTCGCCGTGGTATTCGTGGGTTCGCTGCTGTTTCTCGTCGGGATCGGCTTCGCCGTGGTACCGCCGCTGGTCGATCAGACCGCGACCTTCGTCCACAAGTTGCCCAGCTACGTGACCGAATTGCAAAGCAATCGACGGATCGCCGACCTGGACCGGCGGTTCGGCATTCTGAGCTCGGTGCAAAGCTATCTGCATGGCTCCAAACTGGTGCGCCAACTCGCCGGTAACCTGCTCGCGGTCGGTTCGACGCTAGCCACCGCCGTCTTCTCGACGTTTTCGCTCGCTGTCATGACGCTCTATTTTCTGGCCTATCTCCGCGACATCACGGGCTTCGCCTACCGTCTCTCGCCCGCGACCCGACGGGGTCAGATCAGCGCCATCGGTGACAAGATCGTCGCTCAGATCGGTCGCTACGTCGTCGGCACCGCCACCCTTGCGTTGATCAAGGGTCTGGTGACGCTTGTCTTTCTGACCGCGTTCGGTGTCCCCTATCCCCTCGCGCTGGCCTTTATCGTCGCCGTACTGGACACGATTCCGCTCGTCGGCTCGGTCCTGGCGGCGGCCGTGGTCAGCACGGTGGTAGTGCTGGAATCGGTGCCCACCGGAATCGCGACCATCTGCTTCTTCGTGGTTTTCGAGGTGCTGGAGCGGATCTTCCTGATCCCCCGGCTGCTCGACAGGTCGGTCCGGGTGAGTCCCGCCGCCGCCGTGGTCGGAGCGCTCGCGGGCTACACCATGCTGGGGGTGATCGGATTTCTCGTCTCCGTTCCGGTCGTCGCCGTGCTGACGTTGATCCTGCGTGAGATCGTGCTGCCTCGACAGGCCGCGCGCTGACCGGAGCAGCCGTCGAAGGACCTGCATCCTGGATCGGTCGACCCGGCCGGTTCGGTCAGCCGGCCAAAGCCTGGACCACCCGCGACGGGCTGGGGCGACCCAGCTGCCCGGCCATCCAGACGCTCGTCGCCACCAGGCTGGTCAGATCCACCCCGGTCTCGATGCCCAGACCATGCAGCTGCCACAGCAGGTCCTCCGTGGCGAGGTTGCCGGTGGCGCTGCCGGCAAAGGGGCAACCCCCCAGGCCGCCGGCCGAGGCGTCGACGATCGATACGCCGGACTGGAGCGCCGCCAGGGTGTTGGCCAGCGCCTGACCGTAGGTGTCATGAAAATGCACCGCGATCCGGTCGAGATCGCAGCCGCCGTCGCCGAGCAGGTGAAGCAGGGCGCGTACCTGACCCGGCGTAGCGACGCCGATGGTGTCGCCGAGGCTGAGTTCGGTGCATCCCAGGGCCGTCAGCCGATTCGCCACCGAGGCGACCTGCTCGAGGGGCACCGGGCCCTCCCACGGATCGCCGAAGCACATCGACAGGTAGCCCCTGACGTTCAGGCCGCGTTCGCGAGCCGCGGCGACCACCGGGGCGAACATGTCCACCGACTCGGCCACCGATCGATTGAGGTTGCGCCGAGCGAAAGTCTCGGTGGCACTGCCGAATATCGCGATCTCGTCGACGCCTGCGTCCAAGGCGCGATCAAGGCCCGTCGCGTTCGGCACCAGCACCGGATACCGCACGCCCGGCCGGCGAGCCAGTTTGGCCAGCAGCTCTCCGGCGTCGGCAAGCTGGGGCACCCATGCCGGATGTACGAAGCTGGTGGCCTCGATCAGCGTGTGCCCGGCGTCGGCAAGCCGTTCGATGAACTCCAGCTTTACCTCGACCGGGACGATTTTCGACTCGTTTTGCAGACCGTCGCGGGGACCCACCTCGCAGATGGTCACCCGAGCGGGTAAGCCGTCCAGGCCGACGACGTCCGGCAAGCCCGCGGCAACCATGCCTGAAAGCCTATTCGCCTACCTGTGACCCAGCCATCCGGCGATCACGACTCCGTAGTAACGCAGCCATTAGGACCTCACGAACCAGAAATAGATTGCTGATGCTCAGCCGTGGCCGGCGTTGAGTGGTGGGCAGGTCATCCAGGTC
>Ga0307504_10000078_pt1 | contig 20326 bp, 24 predicted proteins | sample 19_S_MG_FD_194516 | JGI IMG/M metagenome (GOLD analysis project Ga0307504, IMG submission 194516) | Soil microbial communities from Populus trichocarpa stands in riparian zone in the Pacific Northwest, United States - 19_S | ecosystem: Environmental > Terrestrial > Soil > Riparian zone > Trees... | reverse complement strand
GCCCGGCATCGCCGGCTGCCTGAGCGTGGTGCGGCCCACCTTCCCCGTCGACCAGGACGGAGGGGTCGTGAAGGACGTCGCCGCGGGAAAGGCCAGCCTCGTGCTCGACCATGGGGTGCTCGACGTCGTCAGGCGGGGCTCGGCCTCCGGACGGGGCGGCCCCCGCCGTGCAGCCTGGGTGTTCGTGGCGGCCGGCGCCGTCGCCCTCACGGCGTTGGTGGTACGGCTCGGTCGGGGTCGCCCGGCGTGACCCGCCGGGCGTGGCGCCTCAGGGGTCACCGCCCGACGATGGTGCGTGGGAAGCGACCCCGATCCTGCGGTCGGCGACGAGGGGGCCCTCCCAGCGCAGGGCGCGGCCGCCCCCTCCGCCCGGCAGGTCGACCTCGACGGACCATTCGTCGGGCCGCACCGTCGCCTGATTCTGGAGGGTCAGCCGGTAGCCGCCCGGCGCGAGGGCGCGCGGCACGTGGTAGCGGATCGACACCTCCTTGGCCTGGCCAGGCCCGATCTCGAGGTAGGTGCCGAACAGCCGCTTGCCCAGCTCCAGGCGGTTGTCGAAGCCTCCGGTGACGACACCTCCCTGGCGGACCTCGTGGATGACGGCCTGCTCCGGCACGAACACGCTCAGGTAGGTGCGGACCGATCCGGCGCCAAGGGCGATGTCCGGCCGGGCGCCGCCCACGTAGTCGGGCAACGCCGACGCCGGGTCGGCCAGGTTCCGCACGACGACCGAGAGACGGCTGTCCACCGAGCCGTCCCGCCGCACCCTCCCCCGGTAGTTGACCTCCCGCTGGACGTAGTAGTCCATCTTGTTCTCACCCATGTTCTGGCCGACGACGAGCACGTAGTCGCCCAGGTCGGAGCTGAGACCGCCGCCGGCGCCGACCCGGTCGATGACCTCCTGCTCGCGCCGGTCCAGCGAATAGAGCACGGCGTGGCGCTCGACCAGCGCCCGGCCGATCGCCTCCGCCAGCCGCCGCCCGTCGAGCCCGCCGCCCATGGCGATCCGGCCCCAGACCGCCCCGGCGATCCGGCCGAGGACCTGCTTCCGGGCAGCCTCGTCGGGGAACTCGAAATAGGCCCGGTTGAGGGACCAGTCCACCACCGTGTCGGCCGAGATCGGCTCGGCCACGCCCTCGACCGCCACCGGGCCCGTGACCGACAGCAGGTAGGAGAGGGCCCGAGGGTCGGTGGCGATGACCCCACCGGCGGTGGGGCCGCCGGACGCCGTGAGCCGGTCGAGCAGCACCGAGGCGGCCGACGAGAAGTCCGGGCTCATCGTCAGGTTGGGCCACGAGTCGAGCGCCCCGAGCGCCACGTAGTGCCTGCGGTACTCCAGCGGGAGCGGGGCGGCCGGCGCCGGCGCCAGGGGCGGCAGGTCGGTGGTGGCCACGAACGGGCCCATGTGCAGGCGCCCGGCATCGACCTCCAGGACGCCCACGCTCCCGATGTAGCCACCGCGACCGCGCAACTCCCCGGAGTTCTCGGCGCCCACGAGCCAGCGTCGTGGGCCGTCCTTGCCGAGCATGCGCGGCACCAGGAACGACACCGCCTCGGCCACCTCGACCCGGTGGCGGGCGTCGTCGATCGTCTCGAGCACGGCGGCCCGGGCGCGGCGCACGCTCGGCGCCAGCAGGCTCGTGCCACTCGACGCGACCAGGCGCCGAGCCTCGCCCATCTGCGCACCGATGCGAGCGGCGATCCGGCCGGCTCGCACGATCGGGTCGAGGGCGACGGCCCCGCCCCGCCACTGCGGCGCCAGACGACCGCCGTCCGTCGGGATCGTCGCCACCAGCGACGCGCCGAGCAGCCCGGCCGCCGCGACCCGGCGCCCGCCGCGCACCACCGCCGTCTCCACGTCGAGGTTCTGCCGCACGACCGGGAGCAGCCGCCCGGGGACGGCCTCCCACGATCCCAGGCGCCTCTCCGCCCTCGCCAGGGCGGCATCGGCGCTGCGGAACGCCGCCCGCGCAACGGCGGGATCGGTGCGCAGCAACGCACTCTGCCCCGCCACCAGGCCCGTCCGGGCCGAGGCCAGATCCGCCCGGGCGAGCACCGCGCAGACCAGTGCGCCACCCGCCACCATCACGACAACAGCAGCCGACCCGACGCCGACCAGCCGCAGGCGGGCTCCTCGGGTGCGGCGGCGGCCACTCGCGGCGGCGGGATGCGCCGCCACGAGCGGTTCCGACCCGCCGGTCGCCAGGCTTACAGCGCCTGCTCGGTCATGTCGGTGTAGGTGGTGGAGCTCCCCACGATGTTGAGGCTCACGGTGATCCGCACGGTCTTCGCCTTGCCGGGGAAGGGAGCCGCCAGCTGGCAGGTGAAGCTGGTCGTCTGCTGCTGGACCACGACGTAGGGCACCGCGGGGACGAAGTCGCACGACGAGGCCAGCGGCTGGTACGCACCGCTCGGGCTGGTCTTGTACTCCACGTCGACGCGCTGCTGGTCGACGGTCGCGCTCAATGTGTCTCCCGTATTGGTGACGACGAACGAGCCGTCGATCGTCGTGCTCGACTTCGACGCGGTGTAGGCGAGCCCGCTGACCGACACGTTGGCCACGCCGTACGGGATCACCCCCGTGGTCGTCGTGGTGGACGACGTGGTCGTGGTGGGAGCTGAACTCTTCCTCGCCGCGCTCAGCTGAATCTGTCTGGCGCCGCCGGGGGCGGCGGCGACGGCGAGCCCGACCACCGCCGTGGCCGCCAACACGCCCGCGACAACGCGCAGCATTGCCACCTTGCTAAGTCGCAGACGCCCCAACGCCGCCTCCCTATTGGCAACCCTTCCGATGCGCACACACCGGGAGTGGCCTCCCCAGACCGGTTAGAACAATATGCGTCGCGCGCAGTCACGTCAATACCTGCGAAGGACATCCTGTTCGCGGCCGCGCGGTGGGATCCGGCTCCCGCCTCGACCCGGCGCCAGCGGTACGAGCCCTTCTGTGTTCATTTTCCGACCGTAGAGGGCGCAAAGTGAACCCAGAAGCCGCCGTCGGAAGAAAGCGGACGGTACATGGTCCCGGCCATCGCCGTGGACCTCCTACTGGCATGGACGTTCATCGGGTGGGGCCTGGCCCTTTGGTTCGCCCTGTCGAAGGGCCGTACCAGGAACGAGCCGGCGCAGGCTGGGCCGTGGACGATCGAGTATCCCGCCGGGAGACGTTGACACGGAGGCGCGTTCGCCGTGGCGTTCCGCGCTGGCGACGCCCCGTTCTCCGCCCTGGACCCTGACGTCGTAGAAGGCGAGCACCTCGGCGGACCTGCTTTTACCCTGTAGGTCCTCGTCGCGGGCTGTAGGTCCTCGTCGTAGGCCTCGTGAGATCCTTCGTGCAATTGCGCTATCGCCCGGTAGCTTCCCCGCCGTTTTTGACGCCGTACGGGCGGTACACACCGCGCCCCGGCCGGGAGCGGCGCCCCGGCCCCGGGCGCGCCGCAGCGGCGGCTCCGCAGGGGGTCGGAGCCGCCGCCGAGGGCGGGTTCGGGAGGCGGAGGAAAGCCTCCGTGGGGGGGTTACTTGCCCAGGCTGATGCCGAGGGAGCCGGTGGTGGAGCTCACCACGTTGGCGGGGGGCGCCGAGGCCGAGGTGGACGACGACACGTTGGTCGACACCGAGGCGGAGCCGGGCACGGGGGGCGGGCTCACCTGGAGTTGGCCGAGGGCCTTGAGGGCGGCCTCGCCCTGGGCGCCGACGACGCTGCGGGCCGCCGCCACCTGGTGGTCCACCGCCGACGCGAGGCGGGCGGAGGCCTGGACCGAGGCGTCGACGCCGGCGTTGGCCGTCACGGCCAGGCCGTTGACCAACCTGACGGTCTTGGCGGTGAAGTCGGCGATGCCGTCGATGGCGGTCCTGGAGCCGGCGTCGACCGCGGCGTGCATCTCGGCGCTGGCCTGCTCCAACTTGGCGGTGGACGTCTCCATCAACGCATCGGCCTTGGCCTGGGCGTCGGCGCTGCCCTCGGCCACCGCGGCAACCGCCTGGTCATTGGCCGACTGGGCGGCGGACAGGTCCGCCTCGGCCTTGGCCGACAAGTCGACGTCGGCGGTGGCCTTGGTGCCGGTGCAGGCCACCAGGGCTGCGGTGCCACTGCCACCCACCACGAGGGCGGCGACGGCGGTGGCGGCGATGCGGGTGATTGCGTTGGTGAACATCGGGACCTCCTTGGTGTCGGGCCGTCCCGGGTGGGCCGGCTGTCATTGGTCACCCGGTCTGATCGCACCAGCGCCCACGCTCCGTCGCGTCGAACGGCGACGGCGGGGGTGGAACCTCGGTGCCGGACGGATGTCATCCGCCCGGCGCGCCGGGGCTGGAGTCGTCGTGGCCCCGCAGGTCGACCGCCCGCGTGCGGAACGACGTGTCGAGCCGGCCGACCAGGGGCTCGGAGCGCGTCCGGGGACCACGCCGGCTTCTCTGTTCACTTCGCGCCCTCTACGGTCGGAAAATGAACACAGAAGGGCTCGTGCACGCTTCTGGCACGAGCCCCACGCTTCCGAACGAGACCCGAGATAGAAAATATCCTCTGAACTGGCCTGTTCCGGCCGGCGCCCCCGGCAGGACTCGAACCTGCGACCCGCTGCTTAGAAGGCAGCCGCTCTACTCCAACTGAGCTACAGGGGCAAAACTGCGCCGTCCTACGGTGGTCTTTGGGCGCGGATCTGGCTCACGCAGCGCCTTCAGTCCGAAACGCCTTCCAGCGGAGGTCGGAGACTGCCGCTCCCAGCAGCTTAGGCAGGCTCGGTTTCGGTCAGCGTCGTTCCTCAAACCCGGGCGACGGTGGACCGGGACCCGTGGTCTCCGACCAGCCGGACGGTACCGGCGGCCTCTCCGACTTCGTGGTCAGGGACCGGCGAGTCGCGAATCTGCGGTGGCGAGTAGAACGTGGAGGGTGCTGGGCGCCGTTTCGTACCACCCGCTGGTCCACATCCAGTTCGGACCGCTGTCGATCTCCCCCCACGGCATCGGTATCGCGGCCGGCTTCCTCACGGGTGCCCGGCTCCTGCTGCCGCGTACCCGTGAGCTGGGCGTCCACGACGACGATGTGTACTCCATGCTCAGCCGGGCCGCCATCGGCGCAGTGGTCGGCGCCCGACTGGCCTACGTCGTCAACCATGCCTCCGATTTCCACTCGCTGCTCGACGTCGTCAAGGTGTGGGAGGGCGGCATCTCGCTGATGGGCGGCTTCTTCGGCGCCATCCTCCTCACCATGCCCGCAATGCGCCGGCGGCAGCTGTCGTTCTGGACGCTGATGGACGCCTGCGCCCCCGGCATGGCCCTCGGCGTGGTCGTCGGCCGCGTGGGTGACCTGGTGGTGGCGGATCACCTGGGCAAGACCACCGACTTCTTCCTCGGCTACCGGTGCCCGCCGTCCAGCGTGGACACCGCCTCGCCCTGCGTGGCCGGCACCATCGTCCACCAGACGGCGCTCTACGACCTGCTCCTCACGATCCCTTTGCTGCTCGTGCTGCTGCGGCTGCGGCGCACGCCCCGCTTCGACGGCTTTCTCATCATGGTGTTCGCCGCGTGGTACTCCAGCCAGCGCATCCTCGAGGACTTCCTGCGCGAGGACGTTCGCCGCTTCGGCCTCACGGGGAGCCAGATGACCGCCCTCGTCACCGTCACCGTGACGCTGTGCTGGCTGGCATTCGCCCGCCGCACGCCCCGATGGGGGCGATGGGACGAACGCCCCGACCCGTCGGCGCCGGAGGGGGGCACGGCGATCGCCGTGCCCATCGACGGCGATGAGACCCACGACGGCGACGATGCCGTCGACGGCGATGAGACCCACGACGGCGATGATGCCGACGATGGCGACGAGGTCCCTGCCCACCATGAACCACCCAAGCGAGAGGATTGACGAATGGATGTACGCATCGGCGTGACGCACACGCCCCGGGAGATCGAGCTGGAGATGTCCGACGAAGGCGACGCAGTCGCCAAGGCCGTCGAGGCGGCTGTTTCGGCGGGCGACAAGCTCTTGTGGCTCACCGACCGCAAGGGCCGCCGCGTCGGCGTGCCGGCGGCGAAGATCGCCTACGTCGAGATCGGCAGCGCCAGTGATGAGCGCAAGGTGGGCTTCGGCGCCCCGTAACCCGGTGGGTGACCTCCTCGACCGCAAGCTGCTGCTCGTCACCGGCAAGGGCGGGGTGGGGAAGACGACCGTCGCCGCCTCCCTCGCCCTCCTGGCGTCGCAGCGCGGCCTGCGCACCCTTGCCTGCGAGGTCGACGCCAAGGGAGACCTGGCGGCGGTGTTCGAGACAGGCCCTACCTCGTTCGCCGAGCGGGAGGTGCAGCCGCGCCTGTGGGCCATGACGATGGACACCGAGGCGTCGCTCAAGGAGTACCTCGCCCTCCAGTTGCACCTGCCCGTGGCCGCCCGAATCGGCCCGCTGGCGCGCATGTTCGACTTCGTGGCCACCGCCGCGCCGGGCGTGCGGGAGATCCTCACCATCGGCAAGCTGGCCTACGAGGTACGCCAGGGCCGCTACGACCTGGTCGTGGTGGACGGCGCCGCCACCGGCCACGTGGTGGGCCAGCTGGCCGCCCCCCAGGCCATCAATGAGCTGGTGCAGGTCGGCCTCATCCGCGAGCAGACCCGCTGGATGCTCGACATCCTCTCCGACCCGGGCCAGACGGGGATGGTCATCGTCGCCACGCCCGACGAGATGCCGGTGAACGAGACGATGGAGTTGGCAGCCCGCCTGCGATCCGAGACCACCGTCGACCTTGCCGCCGTGGTCGTGAACCGGGTCCTGCCCGAGCTGTTCGGGCGCGGGGAGGAGGAGGTCTTCGAGCGCCTCGCCGCTGCCGACCAGCTGCCCGCGCTGAACAAGGCGGCGGGCGACGACGTCGGCCCGATCGTCGACGCCGCCCGCCTGGCCGTCACCCTGCGCCGCACCAGGGCGGGCCACCTCGAACGACTCCGGGCCGGCGTCGACGCAGGCGTGCCGCTGCTGTACGTGCCCTACCTGTTCCTCCGCTCGCACGGGCTGCGGGCCACCCATCAGGTGTCAGAGGCCCTGGCCGCGGAGCTCGGGTACTGATGGAGCGAACGGAGCGGCCGCGGCAGGCCTCGATCGAGCAGTTGCTCGCGGCCAAGGAGATCGTCGTCGCCTGCGGCTCGGGCGGCGTGGGCAAGACCACCACCGCCGCCGCTCTCGCCGCCATGGCCGCCGCCCGGCACGGGGGCAAGGTGCTGGTGCTCACCGTCGACCCGGCCCGGCGCCTTGCCGACGCCCTAGGCGTGCAGGCGCTGGGCAACGACGCCCGCCGCGTGCCGGCCGCCGCCTTCGCCGACGCCGGCGCGCCGGCGCGCGGCGAACTGTGGGCGGCCATGCTCGACACCAAGCAGTCGTGGGACGACCTCGTGCGCGAGCACGCCCCGGACCGGCGGACGGCCCGGCGCATCCTCGACAACAAGCTCTACGAGAACATCGCCGGACGGTTCGTGCAGAGCCACGAGTACATCGCCATGGAGCGCCTCTACGACCTGCACAACGAGGGCACCTACGACCTCATCGTGGTGGACACCCCGCCCACCCGCAATGCTCTCGACTTCCTCGAAGCGCCGGAGCGGATGGCCGAGTTCTTCTCCAGCAAGTTCCTGCGGGTGCTCACCGCTCCGGCCCGGTCCCGGGTCATCAGCATCGCGTCCAGGCCCTTCTTCACGGTGGCTGACCGCGTCCTCGGCTCGCAGTTCCTGGAGGACATCGCCGAGTTCTTCTCGTTGTTCCAGACCATGGCGCCGGGGTTCGTGGAGCGGGCCCGCGCCGTGAGCCGCCTGCTGCGCGACCACCGAACCACCTACGTGGTGGTGAGCACGCTGGAGGCGGCGCCGCTGCACGAAGCCGAGGTGTTCGTCGACGCCATCACCGCAAAGGGGTTCCACCTCGGCGCGGTGGTGCTCAACCGGGTGCTGCCGCCCTACCTCCTCGACGAACGGGCCGGGCACGCTGCCGGTGTTCTCGCCGACGACCCGTCGAGCGCGGCGGCCGCCCTGGCCAACGCCGACGGGTCCGGCGACGAGGCCCAGGTGGCCCGCGTGCTCACCGAGGTGGCCGAGAGCTTCCTGCGTTTCCAGGTGGTTGCCCAGCGCGAGGCCGAGCAGCGCTCCGAGCTGTCGGTGGCCACCGACGTGGTGGTGGCGGTGCCCTACTTCGAGACCGACATCTGCGACCTGACCGGCCTCCTCCGCCTCGGCGAGCAGATCTGGACGTAGCCTGCTCGGGTGCCTGTGGTGGACCCTGCCGTCGAGGCCTACACGGAGAGCCACACCACGCGGCAGCCGCCCTTGCTGGCCGCCGTGGCCGAGGAGACGCAGCGATCGCTCGACGCTCCCGGGATGATGGTGGGGGCGGTGGAGGGACGGTTTCTCCAGCTCCTGGTGTTCGCCACCGGCGCCCGGCGGGTGCTGGAGATCGGCACGTTCAGCGGCTACTCGGCCCTTTCGATGGCGGCCGGTCTGCCGCCCGACGGGCGCATCGTCACCTGCGAGATCGACCCCCGCCACGCCGAGGTCGCCCGCCGGTTCGTGGCCGACAGTGCCTTCTCCGGCCGGATCGACATCCGCCTTGGCCCCGCCCTCGACACCGTCGCCGGGCTCGACGGGCCCTTCGACCTCGTCTTCATCGACGCCGACAAGACCAACTACGCCAACTACTACGAGGCGGTACTGCCCAAGCTGGCCGACCGCGGACTGATCGTGGTGGACAACACGCTGTGGAGCACCAGGGTCCTCGACGACACGGACACGAGCGACGACACGGTGGCCATCGGCGCGTTCAACGACATGGTCGTGGCCGACCCGCGGGTGGTGTGCGTGCAGCTCCCGGTACGCGACGGCGTCACCCTCATCGCCCGGGCCTGAACCACACGCCGTGCTCGACTACCACCTGCACCTGTGGCCTCACGGGCGGCGGGCCGAGGGCGAGACGGTGGAGCGCCTGGCCACGTACTGCGAGAAGGCGGCGGCCTGTGGGGTCTCCGAGATCGCCGTCACCGAGCACCTCTTCCGATTCACCCAGGCCGACGCGGTCGTCGGTGGATTCTGGGACGACGACCCCGATCCGTTGTTGCGCGCCACCATGGCCGCGTACTGGGCCGACCACGCCCGTGAGGACCTCGACGCGTACGTGGAGGCAGGCCTGGCGGCCAAGGCGGCGGGGCTGCCGGTGGTCCTCGGCCTCGAGGTCGACCACTACGCCGGGCGGATGGGCAAGGTGGCGGCCCTGCTGGCCGGTTACCCCTTCGACGTGCTGCTGGGCTCGGTCCATTGGATCGGGGCCTGGGGCTTCGACGACTACGAGGACCCGGTCGTGGCGGCCGAATGGGACCGCCGGGGCGCAGAGGCGGCGTGGCGGGGCTACACGGAGGCGCTGGAGGAGCTGGCCGGGTCGGGCGTCTGTGACGTGCTGGCCCACCCCGACCTGTGCATGGTGACCGGGCGGTTCCCGTCCGTGCCGGAGGAGTACTACGACCGCATGGCCGAGGCGGCGGCGGCCAGCGGCATGGCGGCCGAGGTCTCGTCGGCGGGATGGCGCAAGCCGGTGGGCCAGGCCTACCCGGCGCCCGAGCTGCTCCGGCGCTTCGCGGCCCGAGGCGTGCCGGTCACCACCGCCTCCGACGCCCACGGTGTGCCCGACGTGGCCGCCCGGTCGGCCGACCTGCGGGCCCTCGTGCTGGGGGCCGGCTACACGGAGCTGGCCGCCTTCTCCGGGCGGCAGCGCCGCCCGGTGCCCCTCACTGCGCGGCCGCCGGACGGCCCCGATCCAGCTCGGCGACGTTGACCCCGGCCCCCCGTCCGGCCGATGCCGACAGCGCCGTTGCGATCGAGGAGGGCTTGGCCCACCTCCAGCGCCTCATGGCCACGTGGGGGATGCTGGCCGACCTGTCGCGCGCCGACCTGGTGCTGTTCGTTCCGGCCGTCCCCGGCAACGGCACCCGCTTCGTGGTCCACGGCCAGATGCGCCCTACCACCGGCCAGACCCTGTACCACGAGGACCTGGTCGGACGCGAGTTCACCGAGGCGGACCGGCCGCTGGTGGTGCGGGCGTGGCGCCTGGGCGAGATCGTGGAGGGGGAGGCGGGCGTAGACCGCGGGGAGCGGGCACGGGTCCAGGGGATTCCGGTGCGCTGGGACGGCGGGTTGGTGGCGGTGCTGACCCGGGAGTCGCCGCTGGCGATCGGCGGGCGCCGGCCGGGTGAGCTGGAGCGGGTCTACGTGGAGATGTTCGACCGCCTGGCCCGGATGATCGTGGCCGGCCGGTTCCCGTTCGTCCAGGAGGACGCCCCCACCGCCGAGGCGCCCCGCGTGGGCGACGGCGTGATGGCCCTCGACGCCTCGGGCCGGGTGGAGTACGCCTCGCCCAACGCGGTGAACGCCTTGCACCGCATGGGCATCTACTCCAACGCCGAGGGCCTGCGCCTCGACGAGCTGGGCGTGGAGGAGACCGCCATCCAGAAGGCGTACTTCGAGGCTGTCCCCGTCACCGAGGAGGTGGGTCGCCACCCCGCCGTGATCGTCCTGCTCCGCTGCATCCCCCTCCTCGAGGGCGACGAGGTGACGGCCGGCCTGGTGTTGCTGCGTGACGTCACCGACCTTCGCCGGCGTGACCAACTGCTGGTGTCGAAGGACGCCACCATCCGGGAGGTCCACCACCGGGTGAAGAACAACCTCCAGACCATCTCGTCACTGCTGCGGCTCCAGGGCCGCCGGCTGCCCGAGGGGGAGGGGAGGGTGGCACTGTCGGAGGCGGAACGGCGCATCCGGTCCATCGCCCTGGTGCACGAGATCTTGTCGCGCGACCCGGCGCAGCAGGTCCCGTTCAACGAGATCATCGACCCCCTGCTGCGCATGGCCAAGGAGGCCGCCCTGTCGCCGGAGGGCATGGTGGGCTTCACCTCCGACGGCGATGCCGGCCACCTGCCCGCCGAGCTGGCCACCCCACTCGCCATGGTGATCAACGAGCTGCTCCAGAACGCGGCCGAGCATGCCTTCCCACCGGCGGCCGGCGGCGCCGACGAACGGCGTGTGACCGTCATGCTGCGCAACGACGGGACGCACCTCGACGTGGAGGTGCGCGACAACGGCCGCGGCCTTCCCGAGGGGTTCGCCATCGGGCAGGCCGCCACCCTCGGACTGTCCATCGTGCGTGACCTGGTCACGGGCCAACTGGGCGGCTCGATCGCCATGCACACCGACGGCGGGACCGTCGTGGAGTTGCACATCCCGTTCGACCGCGGCGGAACCTGAGCGCCGTCACCGGCCCGGCCGTGCTGACGCGGGCCGGGCGGGCCCGTCAGGACAAGTCGTGGGCCGGCCAGGCCCATACGCCGGTGCCGATGGCGCGAGAACCTCTGGTCCCCGCTCGACTACGAGGCTGCAGCCTGGCGCTGGCGGGAAAGCCACACCTTGCGCAGCTTGCGGCGCTCGTCCTCGGAGGTGCCGCCCCAGACGCCCGACTCCTGGTTGGTGGCCAGCGCGAACTCCAGGCACGGCGACTGGGCGGGGCAGCTGCGGCAGATCGTCTTGGCCGCCTCGATCTGGTCGACGGCCGGCCCGGTGGATCCGACCGGGAAAAACAGCGAGGGGCTGGTGTCTCGACAAGCAGAATGGTCACGCCAGTCGTCGGTGTCCCAGTCGATCGAGCGGCTCCACATGAGGGCCACGGTTCGATTTCCTCCTCGAGGCGAGTTGTCGCCTTTGTGATTTCGTTCACAAGGTACCACATGGACATGCGGGCCTTGGAAACGTTCGGTAAGGGAAGGGTAACGGTTTTGGTCACCCAAAAGCAAGGGGTCTGTCACACGTTGAACATCGTGTGGTCGACCGACCGCGCTACGTAGCGTAGGCGTGACACCGGCTGAAAGGAACGGCTAGGCAGAGGCGATGACGGCCGTGTGGGCGCACCGGGGCAGCACCGAGCGGGCCCGGGAGAACACCCTTGCCTCGTTCCGGGCGGCCCGGGAATGCGGTGCCGACGGCGTGGAGCTCGACGTGCGTACCACCGCCGACGGGGTCCTCGTCGTGCACCATGACCCCCTCCTCGACGGCCGCCCGCTGGCCGGTCTGGACGCCGCCGACCTGCCCGCCTGGTTGCCGACCCTCGAGGCGGCTCTCGGGGAATGCAGCGGCCTTGCCGTCGACATCGAGGTGAAGAACCTCCCGACCGAGGCCGGCTACGACCCCGACGAGCGAACCGCGGTCGCCACGGCCGAGCTGGTGACGCGGCTCGGGCCCGCGTCACCGGTGGTGATCTCCGCTTTTTCCATGACGACGCTCGACGCGGCGCGCGCCGCAGCGCCCCTCGTCGCCACGGGGTGGCTCACACTGGCGGCGTTCGATCAGCTGGAGGCGCTGCACCTGGCCGTGGCCCGGGGGCACCGGGCCCTGCATCCCCGACACGAGGCGGTGACCCCCGAGCTGGTGGCGGCCGCCCACGACCTCGGGGTGGCCGTCAACGCTTGGACCGTGGACGACCCGGCGCGGGTCCGAGAACTGGCCGCGGCGGGCGTCGACGCGGTGATCACCAACGCCGTCGGCCCCGCCCTCGCCGGCTTGGGGCGCTGAGGGGCCGGCGGGCGACGCGCCGTCAGCCGTCGGCCGCAGCGAGGGGCACGACCAGGTCGAGGCAGTCCGGGCGGTGGCGCACCTCCAGCGATTCCACCTGACCCAGGTAGTCGCCGTCCACCTGGTACGGGAACGGCCCGAAGCCCTCCAGGTGCACGACGTCGATGCCCCGCCGCATGGTCACGAAGCCCATTCCGGGCAGGCGCCGCCCGCCGGCGAGGGCGGCGACGGCCGCCCCCACGAGGGTGACGGCGCTGAGGTCCTGCAGCACCACGAGCGACAGGCCGGTGTCGAAGCCGGTTCCGGGCGCCAGGCGGAAGGCGCGGGGGCCGAAGAAGGTGTACGGGTCGGAAGCTTCGAAGATGGCGAAGTACCCGTCCGGGATCACCTCGCCGTCGGCGAGGCGGACGTTGAAGCGGGGCCGGCTGCGGTCGTAGTGGCTGAGCCACGTGGTGATCGCCCCGTAGGCGAACAGGCCGTGCCCCAACCAGCGCTTCAGCTGTCCCCGCAGTTCCACCTGGTGCACGACTTCGGCGTCGAACCCGATCCCGAGGTGGAAGAGAAAGAAGCGGTCGCCGGCCTGACCCACGCCGATCCGCCGGATAGAACCGGAGTCGAGGGCGGCGACCAACCGGTGCACGGCGGGGACGACCCGGTTGGGCAGCCCGATGGTGCGGGCGAAGACATTGGTGGACCCCCCCGGTAGCACCGCGAGGGCGGTGGACGAGCCCACCAGTCCGTTGGCCGCCTCGTTGACGGTGCCGTCGCCTCCCAGCACAACCACCGCGCCCAGCCCATCGGCGGCAGCCTCACCGGCCAGCACCGACGCGTGCTCGCGGGCGGTGGTGACCACGACGGTCACGTCGTGCCGGGCCCGGAGGACCTCCTCCACCAGCTGGCGGTTGCGGGGGGTCACCGCCGACGCCATCGAGTTCACCACGAGGACCAGGTTCACCCCTCGGCCGTTCCCAAAGGAGCCAGGTCCTACGTGGCTTCGGCGGCGGAGCGCAGCTGGGCCAGGCTGCGGGCCAGCAGCCGCGAGACGTGCATCTGGCTGATCCCGAGGCGCTCGGCGATGCCCGACTGGGTGAGCCCCTCGAAAAAGCGGAGGTGGAGGATGACCTGCTCGCGCATGGGGAGCTGGGCCAGCAGCGGCGACAGGGCGACGCGGTGCTCGGCGTCGAGCATGCCGCTGTCCTCCTCGCCAAGCTGGGCGCTCAAGGTGTCGCCGTCGTCCTCCCCGGGGCTCGGCGCGTCGAGGGACGCGAAGCGGTAGGCCTGGCCCGCTTCGAGCGCCTCCAGAACCTCCTCCTCCGATACCTGGGCCTCGGTGGCCAACTCGGGGATGGTGGGGGAGCGGCCCAGCTCCTGGCTCAGGGTGCTCACGATCCGCCCGAGTCGCAGGTACAGCTCCTGCATTCGCCTGGGCGCCCGGACCGCCCATCCCTTGTCGCGGAAGTGGCGCTTCAGCTCGCCAACGATGGTGTGGGTGGCGTAGGTGGAGAACTCGACGCCGCGCTCGGGGTCGAAACGGTCCACCGCCTTGAGCAGGCCCACCGACGCCACCTGGGTGAGGTCGTCGAGGGGCTCGCCCCGGTTGCTGAAGCGGCGCGCGAGGTATTCGGCCAGGCCGAGATGGGCCTCGATCAGCTCGTCGCGCGTCTTCGGCGAGCGGGTCTCGGCGAACTCGGCGAACTTGCGGCGCAGCTCGTCGCGCTGGGCGGCGTCGAACGTCACCGGTGGTCGGGGGCGGTCTGGCGCCGCTTGACGAGGCTGAACGCCGCCCGGCCCTCCTCGTCCCGGTACACGGCGTAATCGTCCACCAGCGCGGACAGGATCTGCCGGGAGAACGACGCCAGCATGGGGTCGGTCTGGTCGTCGTCGAAGTGGCCTACCCCGACGACCTCGAGGACATGGGCCCGCACGGCGTAGCGGATGTGGACCGTGCCGCTGCGCCCCCGGCTGCCGATGAGCACGAAGCACAGCTCGTCGATGGCCAGGCGAAGGTCCTCGACCTCGTTGTAACTGAAGCCCATCCGGCTGGCCAGGCCGGATGCGGTGATTCGGGCCAGGCGCAGGAACTCAGGGGTGGCTGGCACCGCCAGGCGAACCTCGTCCCGCACCTCGTCCTGCGTCGCCACCGGCCCTCCTCGCGCGTACGGAGAGACGACGCTACCGCAGCACACGTCCCTGTCCGGGGCAGGGCAGCCGGTTGGTGGCCGGTGCGCGGGTGGGCGAGTATGCGGGGGTGAAGGTGGCGGTATGCGTGAAGCAGATCCCCGATCCGGCGACGCCCGGAAGGCTCGATCCCGCCACCCGCACCCTTGCCCGTGGCGGCAAGTTGATCCTCGACGACTCGGATGCCTACGGCGTGGAGATGGGCCTCCAGCTGGTCGACGCAGCGGGCGGTGGGGAGGTCGTGCTCGTCTCGATGGGGCCGCGCGGCGAGACGGGCGGGCTGCGCACGGCGCTGGCAATGGGCGCCGGCCGGGCCGTGCTGGTGAGCGACGAGGCGCTCGTCGGGTCCGACGCCCTGGCCACGGCCAAGGTGCTGGCTGCCGCCATCGGCCGGGTGGCCCCCGACCTCGTCCTGGCCGCCACCGAGTCCACCGACGGCTACACCGGCACCACGCCGGTGCAGCTGGCCGAGCTGCTCGGCTTGCCCTCCATCACCTTTGCCAAGCGGGTCGAGGTGGTTGCCGGCCAGCTGCGGGTGCAGCGCCAGACGGAGGCCGGCTACGACGAGGTCACCTGCCCGCTCCCTGCGCTGGTCACCGTGACGGCCGGTGTGGTGGAGCCGCGGTACCCGTCGTTCAAGGGGATCATGGCGGCCAAGACCAAGCCCGTCGAGGTCCTCACCGTGGCCGACCTGGGGCTCGACGCCGCCGTCGTCGGATGGGCCGGCGCCCGCCAGGAGATCACCGACGTCGCGCCCTCCGAGCAGCGCCAGGCGGGCGAGGTGGTGGAGGACCAAGGTGACGCCCACGAGGCGATCATCCGGTTCCTCGAACGAGTGAAGGTGCTGTAGCCGGTGGTGGTCGGGCGGATCTGGGTGGTCACCGAGTCGGCCGACGGCGTCGTGGCGGGCGCCGGCCTGGAGCTGGTGGCGGCAGCCCGCCGGCTGGGCGCGGTGGTGGAGGCTGTGCACTGGGGCGACGACGTCTTGGCGGTGGCGGAGGAACTCGGCCGTCACGGGGTGGCACGGGTGCTCACCGCCGGCGACCTCGGCGCGTCCCTGCCCGGTGTGCCGGTGGCGGCCGCCCTGGCGGGCCGCATCGAGGACGGTGACCGGCCCGACGCCGTCTTCATGGCCACGACCTACGACCAGCGGGACATCGCCGGCCGCCTGTCGGCCCGGCTCGACCGGCCGGTGCTCACCAACGCGGTGGGGGTGGCCGTGGGCGACGCCGGGCTGGTGGCCGAGCACGCCGCCTTCGGCGGGTCGACCGTCGTGCGGGCCCGCATCACGGCCGGGCCGCCCCACCTGTTCGTCTTCCGGCCCCGTACGTTCGCCGCCGAGGCGGTCGGCGGCCGGCCGGCGCCGGTCGAGGTGCTCGTCATCCCCGACACCGGGCTGGCCGGCTCGGCCACCGTCATCGGGCGCCACGTGGCCGAGCGGGCCGGTCCCGCCCTCGACGACGCCACCGTGGTCGTGGCCGGCGGGCGGGGCTTGGGTGACCCGTCGCGCTTCGAGTTGATCGAGCAGCTGGCCCGCCGGCTGGGCGGGGCGCCGGCCGCCACGAGGGCGGTGGTCGACGCCGGATGGGTGCCCTACTCCTACCAGGTCGGTCAGACGGGGAAGACGGTGAAGCCCACGGTGTACATGGCCTGCGGCATCTCGGGCGCCACCCAGCACCTGGTGGGCATGAAGGGTGCCCGCCACATCGTGGCCGTCAACAAGGACCGCGATGCGCCCATCTTCAGCGTCGCCGACCTTGGCGTGGTGGGCGACGTGACAAAGGTGCTCCCTCGGCTCATCGAGGCGCTGGACGCCCGCGAGGGTCGAGGAGAGGGCCCGTGAGCTCCTCGGGCCTCAGGAACCGCCTTCGGCGCCGTTGGCGTCCATGGCGAAGCGCCGCAGGTCGATGACGGCCTCGCCGTCCGGGCCGGTGGCGGCGTGCCCGGCCGCCTCGATCGTGCGCCGGGCCTCCGCCTCCGCATCCTTCAGGACGGCGGCGGCCAGTTCCTCGGCCTCGGCCAGGACGGCCCGGGCCGCCGACTCGGACTGTGCCCGCACCGCGTCGGCCGCCTCGGCGGCCGACCGGAGGAGGCCGGCGACCTCGGCGCCGACCCGGTCGAACGGGTCGGTCGACCTTTCGGCTGCCAGTGCCGCCAGTTGCCGCTGGACGTCGGCCAGCTGGCCCTCGACGGTGACCAGCGCGGCCCGCTCCCACTCCAGCTCCTGGCGGGCGTCGCCGAGGGACCGGTGGGCCTCATCGACGGCCGCCCGTAGCGCCCGCCCGGTGTCGTGGGACGAGGCTTGCAGGACACGGGCGCGGGTGGTGGCGAGGACGTGTTCGGCGGCGGCGGCGCCCTCGCGCAGTTCGCGCACCTCGGCCCGCGCCCGCACCAACTCGGCTTCCGCCTCGGCCTGGTGCCGGGCCCCGGCCGCCGCCTCCAAGAGGAGGTCATCGGCCAGTTCGGTCACGGTGTCCAGGAGGTCGTCGACCTCGACCGGGTCGTAGCCCCGGCGCCTGACGGTGAACCCTCTCCGCACGATGGCCAGCCGGAGTGCGGTGTCGGCCCTCTCGATCTGCGTCACTTCCAGCCCCCCGGAGTCGATGTGCCCGCCCAAGAAGCGCTCAAGGCGGTCATCCGGCACCGCCCGATGAAAATCGCTACCGTCAGGTTCTTCGACGCGGCACGGGCCATCACCTTCTTTTCCCGCCCTTCCCGGGGACGTCAGACCAGCGGCCACGGGTAGGCCCGCCCGGATGGGCCCGGGTCGGGGAAACGCCGGTGGTGGAGCACGGCTCCCGCCCGCCGGAGCATGGCCGCCACCTCCTCGGGCGCCAGGAGCCCGTCGAGCCCGGCGACAAAGCCACCGGCGCCCACCCCGGTGACGAGACGGTCCAGGTCGGCGAGCAGCGGGTCCGGGACCGCCTCGCCGGCGAAGTCCCAGATGACCGTGCGCAGCCCCGAGTCTACATGGAAGCACAGGCCGTTGTCGATACCCCAGACCCGGCCGTCCTCGTCGAGCAGGCAGTGCCCGCCCTTGCGGTCGGCGTTGTTGGCCACCAGGTCGAAGGTGCAGATGGTGCGCAGGGCGCCGTGGAGCTCCGGCCGCTCCAGCAGTGTGAAGTAGTGCTGCGCGAAGTCGGCGGGCACGAACCGCTGGAGCGATCCCGCACCGAGGGGGCCCTCGGTGCGGGCGACCGTCTCGGGGACCACGCCCCAGCCGAGGGCTTCGGACAGCCTGTAGGCAGCCACCTCGCGCAGGTGGAGCCCGTCGGGGAAGTCCCACAGCGGTCGCTCGCCACGGTGGGGCTTGTAGATGGCGGGCAGCGTGAGGCCGTCGTGGCAGACGTCCACCAAGAAGGTGGCGTTGGAGCTCCACGGCATGCGGCCCCGCACCTCCACCCGCCCTTCGGCCAGCACCTCGAGGGCCCGGCGTGCTGGCGGCGGGCCCTCCGCTCGCCTCGCGGCCTCGTCCATCAGCGGTCCCGGCCCGTCGTCGCCGTCAGCTCACAGCGCGGGCGGCCGATGCCCGTTCGTCCGGGGGCAGTCGTGGCCCCGCTGGTCGAGCGGGTACCCGCACAGGGGGCAGGGCGGGCGCCCCGACTCCACCAGCCGCGTCCCGTGCACGGCCAACGCCGCGACCTGCTCACGCGTGAGGCTGAAGCGGGCCTCGGCCGCCTCCTCGTCCTCGTCGACCGCCTCGTCGGCCACCAACAGGAGGCGGTCGAGCAGCTCGTCGTACGAGGCGCCCAGGCTGGCGACGACCCACTCGGGCTCGGCGGGCTCCTCCAGCTCGAGGTCGTCGGGAAGGTGGCCCGGTCGCGGCAGCTCCCTGAGCATGGCGCCCAGGTGGGCGGCCAGAGCGGCCACCTGCACCTTCTCCAGCTTGAGGGTGACCAGCTCGGCCCCCGCCCTGGCCTGGAGCAGGAACAGCCGCCGTCCCGGCTCACCCACTGCACCGACGGTGAGCTTGTCGACGTCGAGAAGCTCGTAGGACCGGCTCATCGGCGATCCCTGCTCACGACGCCCGCAACTGGGCGAGGTCGCCCAGCGAGTTGACGGTGAGGACGACCGGGCCGGTGTCGCAGTAGGCGATGGCCGAGACCGAGCAGGGGGAGATGACGATGCGCTGGAACAGGTCGAGCGGGGTGCCGGCGGCGTCGGCGACGGCCGCCTTGATGGGGTCGGCATGCGACACGAGGACGATCGTCTGCCCTGGGTGGCGCGCCCGCAGGCGGGCCACGGTGTCGGCGATGCGGGTGTGCATCTCCCGGAACGACTCGCCGTTCGGGAACCGGAAGCCGCTCGGGTAGCGCTGCACGGTGCCCCACTCGGGCAGGCGGTTCAGGTCCTTCAACTCGGCGCCCGTCCACTCCCCGAAGTCGCACTCGAGGAGGCCCTTCTCCACACCCACCTTGAGCCCGAGGCGCTCCCCGATGGCGGCCGCCGTCTCCCGCGTGCGCTCCAGGGGCGAGGCGTAGACGGCGTCCACCTTCTTCAACATGGCCAGCCGCTCGGCCACCGCCTCGGCCTGGGCCCGGCCGCCGTCGGCCAGATGGAGGCCCTTGGCCCGGCCGGGGAGGACCTTGCCGGTTGTGGCGGTGACCCCGTGGCGGACGAACAGTGCCACGGTCGCCGGGGTCGGCTTCGGACGTCTCGGCATCTAGGGCCAACCTACTCTCACCGTTGTGCACGAAGCTTCCGCCCCGGGCCTGGCTGCGATCACCGCCGAGGTGGTGTCGTGCCGCGCCTGTCCACGCCTGGTGGCGTGGCGGGAGCGGGTGGCGACGCAGAAGCGGGCGTCGTTCGCCGGTGACGAGTACTGGGGCCGGCCGGTGCCCGGCTTCGGCGACCCGGCTGCCTCGTTGCTGGTCGTGGGGCTGGCGCCGGCCGCCCACGGCGGCAACCGCACCGGCCGGGTGTTCACCGGCGACCGCTCGGGTGACTGGGTGTTCCGGGCGCTCCACAAGGCCGGGTACGCCAACCAGGCCACCAGCGTGCACGTCGGCGACGGCCTCGCCCTCACCGGCGCCTACGTGGCCGCCGTGGTGCGCTGCGCCCCGCCCGACAACAAGCCGACCCCGCTCGAGCGCGACACGTGCGTGGGGTACCTGCGCCGGGAGATGGACGAGCTGGCGTCGGTGGCGGTGGTGGTGACGCTCGGCGGCTTCGCCTACGAAGCGGTGGCCCGGCTGCTCGGGGTGCGGCCCAGGCCCCGGTTCGGTCATGGGGTGGAGGTGGCGGTCGCCGGCGGGCCAACGGTGGTCTGCTCGTACCACCCGAGCCAGCAGAACACCTTCACCCGCCGCCTGACCGAGCCCATGTTCGACGCCGTCTTCACCCGCGCCCGAGCGCTCACGCCCGACCCTCCTCCGCCCTCCTGACCCTTCTGGCGGCAGGAACCGGCACCCCGGTGTCGTTTCCTACCGCCAGAACGTCCGGTGGGGCGGGTGGGGCGGGTGGGGCGGGTTGTGCGCCGCCGCCGTTGGTGGTGAGGTGTGGGCCGTGGCGACGACCGATCCCAGCGGCACCATCGACCGCCTGCGGTCCACTGCCCTCGACCTGGTGTCGCTGGTGGCGGGC
>Ga0307504_10000077_pt1 | contig 20375 bp, 29 predicted proteins | sample 19_S_MG_FD_194516 | JGI IMG/M metagenome (GOLD analysis project Ga0307504, IMG submission 194516) | Soil microbial communities from Populus trichocarpa stands in riparian zone in the Pacific Northwest, United States - 19_S | ecosystem: Environmental > Terrestrial > Soil > Riparian zone > Trees... | reverse complement strand
GGCCGAGTCCCTCACCGAGCACCACCATCACCTCGTCTGCGTGAGCTGCGGTTCGGTGGAGGACGTGCCCGCTTCCCTGCGCCTGGAGCAGACGGTGGCCAGGGCGGTGGCCCAGGCGGCGGCGGCCACGGGTTTCCGGCCCCAGACCCACCGCCTCGATCTGGTCGGAGTGTGCGCCCGCTGCGATTGAGAATGAGTGTCATTCTCAGTTAGGCTGGGCCCGTGCCCCGCCGCCCGGCCGCCGTCGCCATGGCAGTTGCAGTGGCCGGCGTGCTGCTGGGGACCGCCGGCTGCCGGTCGACGGCGGACGACGGCGGGCGTGTCCGTGTGGCGGCCGGCTTCGCCCGGCTGAGCGAGCTGGCTGAACGGGTGGGCGGTGACCGTGTCCGTGTCAGCGACCTCACCCCACCGGGCGCCGAGCCCCACGACGTGGAGCTGTCGTCCACCGACATCGACGCGGTGGACGATGCCGACCTCGCTCTCTACCTGGGCGGCGGCTTCCAGCCCGGCCTGGCCGAGGCGGCCCACCGCGCCGGTCGGTCCTTGGACCTGCTGAAGCCGGCCGAGCGCAAGGACCCCCACATCTGGCTCGACCCTGCGCGCTACGCCGAGGCCGAGACGGTGGTGGAGCGTGCGCTGGGCGCCATCGACCCGGGTGGCGCCGCGGGCTACCGCCGGCGGGGAGCGGCGTTCCGCAGCGAGCTGGCCGCCCTCGACCACGAGATGAAGGCCGGCCTGGCGACCTGCCAGCGCCACGAGATCGTCACCGCCCACGCCGCGTTCGGGTACCTGGCCCGCCGCTACGGCCTCCTACAGGAGCCCGTCACCGGGGTGTCGCCCGAGGCCGAGCCGGATCCCAGGCGCCTCGCCCGTCTGGCCGACCTGGTGCGCGAGAAGGGGGTCACCACCGTGTTCAGCGAGCGGCTGGTGTCGCCCCGGGTGGCCGAGGCGCTGGCCCGCGAGGCGGGCGTCCGCGTGGCCGTGCTCGACCCCCTGGAGGGCCGCCTGAAGGACGGGTACGCGGCGGCCATGCGGCGCAACCTGGCCACCCTGCGCACCGCCCTCGGCTGCACCTAGGGTCGGGCCCGCCGCCCATGAACGACATCGCCGCCCCCGCTGTCCTGGAAGCCGAGGACCTCTCGTTCGCCTACGGGCAGGACCCGGTGCTCGACGGCGTGAGCCTCAGCGTGGCCCCGGGCGAGTTCGTGGCCCTCGTGGGTCCCAACGGGTCGGGGAAGTCCACGCTGCTCCGCTGCCTCCTCGGACTGCTCACGCCCACCGCCGGCGCCGTCCGACTCTTCGGCGCGGCGCCGGCCGAGCTCCGCCAGCGTTGGCGGCTGGGCTATGTGCCGCAGCGGGCCGGCCTGGCGCGCGAGCTGCCGGCGACCGTCGAAGAAGTCGTGGCCGCCGGCCGCCTGGCCCGGCGCGGCTGGCGACGGCGCTTCACCTCCGACGACCGCACCGAGATCGAGCACGCCATGTCGTCGGTCGCCCTCCTCGACCACCGGCGGCGGCGGGTGAGTGAGCTGTCGGGCGGCCAGCAGCAGCGAGCCTTCATCGCCAAGGCCCTCGCCGCCCAGCCGGAGCTCTTGGTGCTCGACGAGCCGGTGGCCGGCGTCGACGCCGAGTCGCAGCACCGCTTCCGCGACTCGCTCACCCACCTGGTGGCAGAGCACTCCGCGGCCGTGCTGTTGGTGTCGCACGAGCTCGGGGCGGTGGCCGACGACCTCGACAGGGTGGTGGTCATGCGTCGCGGCAAGGTCTTCTTCGACGGCCCACCGGCCGACCTCGTGGCCACCGGTGTGAGCCTCGGCGTGCACCACGACGACCTCCCGCTGTGGCTGGAGGGCTTGGTCAAGCCCGACAACGGGCACTGAGCGGCCAGATGCTTCCCCTCCCTTATCCGTTCGACCGCGGGTACATGCAACTGGCCCTGGTGGCGGCGGTGGCGGTGGGTGCCTCGGCGCCGCTCATCGGCGCGTTCCTCGTGCAGAAGCGGCTGTCGCTCATGGGCGACGGCATCGGCCACCTCGCCTTCGCCGGCGTGGCGGCCGGGCTCTTGCTCAACGTCTGGCCGGTGGCCACCGCCTTGGTCGTGGCGGTGGCCGGCGCCGTCGGCATCGAGCGCCTGCGGTCGCGCGGGCGGGCCAGCGGCGACTTGGCGCTGGCGCTGTTCTTCTACTCGGGCATCGCCGCCGGCGTGGTCTTGGTGGGCGCGTCCGGCGGGCTCGACGCCGGGGTCCTGAGCTACCTGTTCGGGTCCATCCTCACCGTGTCGCCGGCCGACGCCTGGACGGTCGTGGCCCTGGGCGCCGCCATCGTGGCGATCATGGCGCTGGTGGGCCGGGCCCTGTTCGCGGTGGTGCTCGACGAGGAGTCGGCTCGGGTGGCCGGCCTGCCCGTGGAGGCGCTCAACACGGTGTTGGCGGCGCTGGCCGCCGTCGCCATCGTCGGCGCCATGCGCGTGGTGGGCCTGCTGCTGGTCGCCGCGCTGATGGTCCTGCCGGTGGCCACCGCCCAGCTGGTGGCCGGCTCCTTCAAGGCGGCGGTGGGAATCGCCATGGCGGTGGGCGTGGCCGCCTGCGTCGTCGGCCTGGCCGTCGCCCGCGTGTGGGCCCTCCCACCCGGCGGCACCATCGTGCTCACCGCAGCCGCCGTGTTCGCCGTCACGTCCGTGACGGCCGACCGTCTCCTGCACCGCGCCGGTAAGGCGCCGGGGCACGCGGTCGTCCCCGGGTCGCACGTATGAGGGCCTGCCGGCCCCCTTCCAGGCACTAGCGTCGCCGGGGATGACAACGGCCCAGACGCTGTTCGCCGTCGCCCTCGGAGCGGTCACCCTGCTCATCACCTTCTTCGCCCTGTACGTGCTGTCGTCCACCGTCTGGGCAGGCCGGTGGGTCCGGGGAAAGCGGCGGCGGTGAGCGCCGAGCGGGGGAGCGTCTACCGCGGCCGTTCCGGGCAGTGGGCGTTCGTCACCCACCGCATCACCGGCTTCCTCGTCTTCTTCTTCCTGCTGCTCCACATCATCGACGTGTCGCTCGTGTCGCGCCCGCAGCTCTACGACGAGGTGCACGAGCTGTACGGCAACGTGGTGCTGCGCCTGTTCGAAGTCGGCCTGCTCTTCGGGCTGGTGTTCCATTCCCTCAACGGCCTTCGGGTCGTGATGCTGGACTTCTTCCCCGGCGGCATCCGCAACGAGAAGCGCGCGCTCGACGTCGTGGTCTTCCTCACCGTCGTCCTCACACTGGTGGGTGGGTACGTGATCCTGAAGCCCTTCATCGACGGTCGCATCCGATGACCGCCCCCACCGACGCCACGGTCGCCCCGCCGCCCGCCCCGGCACCCGGCGGCGGAACCCGCCTCCGTCCCCGCCGGGGCAACGAGGCGTGGTCGTGGTTCTTCATGCGGATCTCCGGCTTGGTCCTCGTGTTCCTCGCCCTCATCCATTTCTTCCTCACCCACATCCTCAACGACGTCACCGACACCGACGCGCGTTTCGTGGCCCGGAGGTGGGACAACCCGTTGTGGCGGCTGTTCGACTGGGCCCTGCTCGTGCTGGCCCTGCTCCACGGCCTCAACGGGCTGCGCTGGATCATCGACGACTACGTGCGGTCGCCGGTGAAGCGGGCCGCCACCAAGGCGGTGCTCTATTCGGTGTCGTTCGCCCTCCTCGCCTACGGCACCCTCACGATCGTCACGTTCTCCACATAAGGCCTGGGCGGGTAGCGTCGATGGAATGGCTGCCCCCCCCGATCTCGGCGTGCCCTTCCGGTTCGACCCGGCCACCGACGACGACGCGACGGGTGGGATCACCTTCCTCGCCCTCCACGGTGCCGCCGGCACCGAGAACGACATGGTGGACGCCGTCCGCCGGGTGTCACCCGGCGTCGCCGTCCTGAGCCCCCGCGGCCTGCACGAGGACGTAGAGGGCGGGTTCCGGCACCTGCCAGTGCGCTCCACGCCCGAGGAGGAGGCGGAGCTCGACCCCGACCTGCCCACGCCCTGGGCCCTTGCCGTGCACGAGCGGGTCGGCGAGTTGGCGTCCTTTCTCGCCGCCGCCTGCAAGGCCCTCGACCTCGACAGCGAGGACATCTGGCTGTTCGGCTTCTCCGACGGGGCGACCGCGGCCGCCGCCTTGGCCCTGGACCACCCCGACGCGGTGGCCGGCGGCGTCATCCTGAGCGGCCGGCCGTCGTTCCGGCCGCCGGGCGGGCGAGTGCTCGACCACAAGCAACTCTTCTGCGCCACCGGTCGCAAGGACGAGCTGGTCAGCATCGACGACTACGAGGAGCTGGTGGAAGGTTTGGTGACGGCCGGCGCCGACGTCGAGCTCCACTGGTACGACGTCGGCCACGAGATTCCCGACCAGGCGCTCGACGACGCAGGCACGTGGTTGGGCAAACGACTGGCCACGTCATAGGTGGCGCCGGTGGCTACCCCTCGCGTCGACGTCCACCTGACCCCCGACGTCCTGGCGGCCGTGTTGCGGACCGACGTGCAAGAGGGGCTCGGCGACCGCCCGCGTGAGTTGGCGCCCAAGTGGTTCTACGACGAGCGGGGCTGCGACCTGTTCGACCAGATCACCCGGCTCCCCGAGTACTACCCCACCCGGTGCGAGCGCGAGATCCTGGTCCGGGAATCGGCCACCATCGCCCGGGTCACCGGCGCCGACACGCTGATCGAACTCGGGTCCGGCACCTCCGAGAAGACGCGGCTCCTTCTCGACGCCATGGCCGGCGCCGGTTCCCTGCGGCGCATCGTGGCCTTCGACGTGAGCGAGCCCACCATCCGCACCGCCTCGGCCGCACTGGCGGCGGAGTACCCGGACACCGAGGTGCACGGGGTGGTGGGCGACTTCGACCACCACCTCGGCCTTCTGCCCGGCGGCGGCCGGCGCATGGTGGCGTTCCTCGGCAGCACCGTCGGCAACCTCCGTCCGGCCGAGCGCAAGAGGTTCCTCGCCGACGTGGCGTCCCAGATGGCGCCGGGTGACGCCCTCCTGCTCGGCACGGACCTGGTGAAGGACCACGCTCGGCTGGAGGCCGCCTACGACGACGCAGCGGGTGTCACGGCCGCGTTCAACCGCAATGTGCTCACCGTGCTGAACCGGGAGCTGGGCGCCGACTTCGATGTCGAGCAGTTCGACCACGTGGCCCGCTTCGACGCCGACGAGGAGTGGATCGAGCTCGGTCTGCGATCGCACCGGGACCAGACGGTGGTGATCCCCGACCCCGGGATGACGATCGACCTTGAGGCCGGCGAGGTGATCGCCACCGAGATCAGCGCCAAGTTCCGGCGGGCCGGCGTCGAGACCGAGCTGGCCGGAGCCGGCCTGGTGCTGTCCGACTGGTGGACCGACGAGGCCGGCGATTTCGGGCTGTCGCTGTCGTTCGCCCCCTGAACCCCGCCGATCAGATCACCAGCTGAAGGTTGGCCACGCGCATGGGGCCGAACGGGCCGGAACCGCCGCGACACCAGGTCGCCGGTGGCCGGCAAGGCCGCCGCCTCAGCCGGCAGCCAGCTCGGCCAGCCTGGTCACGGTGTTCCAGTTCCGCATGGTCGAGGTGACGCCGAGCGACCGCTCCCACATGTCGTTGGTGAGCTTGGTCCTGGCGAAGCCGTTCGGAAGGTGCACGTAGACGAGGTCGCCCTTCACCCGGAGCTCGTCGGGAGCGAACCGCACCCGGTCGATCCCGGCCGTCAGGTCCTTCGACGGCGTGCCCGAGAGGAAGGCCACATGGAGTGTCGTCGGCGTGGCCACCGCGTCCGGGAACGGGTTGGCGGCGACGGTCGCCGCCATGGCCGCGGCCGAACGCACCAGGACCTTGGTGCTCATGCCTGCATCCGCCGCCAGGGCGCCGGCGATCTCCCTCTCGAGCACCGGTGCCGACCTCGGGTCGGCGAAGACGGCGTTACCGCTCTGGAGGTAGGTGATGACGTCGGTGGCGCCGAGGGCGCCGAGGATACGGCGCAGGTCGGCCATCGCCAACCGGGCGTTGCCGCCCACGTTCACACCCCGGAGCAGGGCCACCCATCTCGCCATGGCTCGCCCATTCTGGCCCCGCAGTCGGGCTGTGCGGCGGGCCATCAGTATCTGCGGCGACGCACGACCCGGCGCGAGGAGCGGGCCACGGGGTAGGGATCGTCCACGATCTCCTCCTCGACGACCCCGGGCCGGCGATCCGCCACGACGTCTCGGTCGTAGATGACGCGGCGACGGGGACCGGCGGCCGACCACCGGCCGGCCACGGCCACGAACACCATCAGCAGGGCCAGGATGACGAAGAAGGCGATCATGGCCCTGGTGTTCCCCGCTGCGGCGGGCGGGAAACGGCGCCCCTGATCCGACCGGCATGGGGGTGCAACAGGTTTGCGGCCTTGGCCGAACGGGCACCACCGCTCACGTCGAGGCGCCGGGGCCTGCCCGGCGGCACAAGGAGGCCAACGTGTACATCGGGGTCGGAACGCTCATCCTCATCATCATCCTCATCCTCCTCCTCACCTAGTCGCAGGCCCCTACCATTGGCCCCCTGCCTACCTGCGCCCAGGCGCGGGCGTCGGCGGGGGCGTAGGTCAGTGGCAGACCGACAGACTTTTAATCTGTGCGTCGGGAGTTCGATCCTCCCCGCCCCCACTTTGTAGATGGCCGTGCAGTACAAGGGGTTTGCGGCAAGAGGTCGCGTCAGCGGCCCCTCCGGCTGCCGCCTCCGTGGGGCAGCGGCACGAGCCCTTCCGTGTTCATCTTCCGACCGTAGAGGGCGCGAAATGAACAGAGAAGCTGCCGTCGGGAGAATCCACGGAAGCGATCCCGGCACCGGGCGCATCAATGTGCAGCGGCGCCACTACAGTCGATCCGATGGAACGCGACGCTGCTCGGACCCGGCTCGACGAGGAGCACAGCCGGCTCGCGCAGATCCGTGACGACTTCGTGGCCGAGGGCCTCACGTCGGAGTCGGAGGACGAGAGCCTGGGCGAGCTGTCCTCGTCGAACCAGCACCAGGCCGACATCGGCACCGAGACCTTCAACCGGGAAAGGGACTTGTCGATCCTCGAGCGGGTCCAGGCCGAACTGGCCGACGTGGACCATGCCCTGCGCCGGCTCGACGACGGCACGTACGGCGCCTGCGAGGCGTGCGGCAGGCCCATCGGCGAAGGCCGGCTCGAGGCGATGCCAGCCGCCCGCTTCTGCCTTGACGATCAGGCGACGGCAGAGCGGGAGGTTCGGCTGCCCGGTGGCAACCCGTAGCACCAGGCGCCGGGCTGCCGCCCTCGGCGCCCTAGCCGGCGCTGCCGCATTGGGTACGGGCACCGCCGCCGCCCTGCGCGACCAGGCCCGCCGGGTGCACTTGGAGCGCCAGGTGCGGGTGTGGCGCCTCACCGCCCGGCGCGCTCTCCACTTCGTCCAGATGAAGGTCAAGGGCAGGCGCGCCACCGAGGAGGAGCGGGCCCGCCTCGAGGAGCAGTTCGCCATCCGGTCGGCCGAGGACGTCGCCAAGGTGTTGGGCGGCATGAAGGGCGCCATCATGAAGGCCGGCCAGATGCTGTCCTTCATCGCCGACGGCCTGCCCCCGGAAGCGAAGGCGGCGCTGGCCACCTTGCAGGCCGACGTCCCGCCGATGGCTCCCAGGCTGGCCGAGGGCGTGATCCGCGACGAGCTCGGCGGCGACCCGCACGAGCTGTTCCTCGACTTCGAGCTGGTGCCGGTGGCCGCCGCGTCGATCGGCCAGGTCCACCGGGCGGTGATGCCCGACGGTCGGATCGTGGCGGTGAAGGTGCAGTACCCCGGCGTCGACGGCGCCATCAAGAGCGACCTCGACAACGCCGAGATGCTCTACAGCCTGTTCGCCCAGTTCGCCCTCAAGAACCTCGAGGTGCACGCCCTGGTCGACGAGCTGCGGGCCAGAATGGCCGACGAGCTCGACTACCGCTACGAGGCCGCCTGCCAGACCGAGTTCGCCGCCCGCTACGCCGATCACCCGTTCATCCACGTGCCCAAGGTCGTGCCGGAGCGCAGCAGCCGGCGAGTCCTCACCAGCGAATGGGTGGACGGCATGCGCTGGGAGGAGTTCCTCGAGCGGTCGGACCAGGCAGCGAAGGACAGGGCGGGCGAGGTGATCCTGCGCTTCGCCCAGGGCTCGATCCACCGCGACGGGGTCTTCAACGGCGACCCGCACCCGGGCAACTACCGGTTCCACCCGGACGGCTCCGTCACCTTCCTCGACTTCGGGCTGGTGAAGCGGTGGGCGCCCGGCGAGTTCGAACGGCTGGGCCCGCTGCTCGACGCCATCCTGGACGAGGACCCCAGGGCCCTGGTGGAGCGGGCCGTCACGGCCCGGTTCCTGGCGCCGGACCACGGCTTCGATCCCGAGTTCGTCTTCGAGTACGTCCGCGGTCCCTACGAGCCCTTCCTCGCCGACCGGTTCACCTACACCAGGGACTCCACCGGCAAGGCCCTCCAGACGGTGGTCGACGTGCAGGGTCGCTACGGCGATCTCATCAAGGCCCTGAACATGCCCACCTCGTATGTGATCCTCGACCGCGTGGTGTGGGGCGTGAGCGCCCTCCTCAGCCGGCTGGAGGCCACGAACAACTGGCGGGGCATACTGTCGGAGTACCGCAAGGGCACGCCTCCGTGCACCGAGTTGGGTCGGATCGAGGCGGAGTGGCGGAGCGCGACGGCGGCGAGGCGCTAGCCCGGCCACCGCGCGGCCCGGCCCTGTACCACCGGGCACGGGTGGCGGGGGCGGCCTTCCTCGGCCGCCGCCCCCGCCCCGCGGGCACGCTCGCCGGCAATGGCCGGCTGGCCCGCTACTACAACCTGTATGTAGCCCCGCCCCGGTACGGGCCCGAGCAGCGGCGCACCCTCACCACGTCCGACGGCGTCCGGCTCAATGCATGGCTCGTGCCGGGCCCACACGACGCCATGTGCACGTTCGTCCTCGTGCACGGCTTCGTGAACTCGTCCCGCTCACCCGGCGTCCACCGCTTCGCCCACCTGCTGGCCCGCGGGGGCCACGTGGTCGTGCCCGACATGCGAGGTCACGGCGGCTCCGGCGGACTGTGCTCGATGGGCCGAAACGAGCCCCTCGACGTGGCCGCAGCGGTGGCCGCAGCCCCACCCGGCCTGCCGGTGGTGACGGTCGGTACCAGCCTGGGTGGTGCAGCCGTTTTGCTGCATGCCGGCACCTACGGCGGGGTGGCCGGGGCGGTGGGTATCAGTGCCCCGGCGTGGGGTGAGCTCGACCGGGTGGGCACCCACCGGGTTCGCAAGCTGGTGAGCGGCCGGGCCGGCCGCGTCGTGCTGGCCGCCGCCCTGCGCACGCGGGTGGGGCCCGACTGCGTCTACCTACCCGACGCCGCCTCCGTGGTCGCCAACATCGCCCCGTCGTTCACCGTGGTGGTCCACGATCCCGACGACTGGTACTTCGGGCCGGCCCACGCCGAGGCCATCTACGAGTGGGCCGACGAGCCCAAGGCGTTGTGGTGGTACCCCGGCCTCGGCCACGGCGGAGATCTGTTGGTTCCCGAGCTTGCCGACCGCATCATCGCCGAGACGGCCGGCCGCCTGGGCGGGGCAGGCGGCGTCAGCGGGGAGGCAGGGCCCGTTTCTGCGCCGCCCACGAACTGATCAGCAGGGACCGCCAGTAGAGGGCGGCGCCGAGCGAGAGCGAGCCGGCCACCACCCCGGCGATCGACAAAGCCGTGTTGGCGGCGACCGCTCCGGCGACCAGCAGCACGGTACCCACCGCGCCGGCGATGCAGGACAGCACCAGCGGGACGGGTGGCGCCACTCGGGAGGTGACGGCGCCCGGCTCCGGGGGCGCGGCACCGTTGGGGGACGGCTCGCTGCGGTGGGGTTCGGCACCGTTGGGCTCCGGGAGCGTCACCCGGCGTGCTCCAACCCCCGGGCCATGAGGAAGCCCCGGGCCCGCTCCGTGCGGGGGTACTGCTCCACCACGCTCCAGAAGGTCTGGCCGTGGTCGGGGACCCGAAGATGGACCAACTCGTGCATGATCACGTAGTCGAGCACCCATGCCGGTTCTGCCGCCAGGCGGGTGGAGATGCGGACGGTGCCGTCGGACGGCGTGCACGATCCCCACCGCCACTCCTGGTTGTCGACCCAGCGGATGGAGGTGGGCCGGGCCAGGTCGTACCTGGCGGCCAGCGCCCCGGCCCTCGCGGCCAGGTCGACGGTGGACGACTCCGCCCGGCGCTGCATGCGGCGCACCATCTCGGCCACGTGGCGCTCCTCGTCGGTCTTGCTCATGGCCGCCGGGATCGAGACCTGGAGTACCCCGCCCACCGTACGGGCCTGCACCGTCTTGCGCCTGCGGGAGCTGCGAATCACCTCGACGTCCACACCACGGAAGGTAGCGGCAGGGTGTGACGACCCGGGTGGACCCACCGTGGGCCGAACTGGAGAGCATCGGGAGAGGGAACCGCCCGCCCGGTCCTCCGGAACGGGCTTACAGGGCGGTGGTGATCGGCTCGTCGGCGACGGTGGGAAGGTCGTCCTCGTCACCGGCCCGGAGGCGATTGTCGGGCGCGAGGTCGAACCATCGGCCACTGAGGTTCCTGGTGGACTGAGGGTCGCGGCCGAGGTGGCGCTCCAGCGCCCGGATGACACCGCCGTGGGTGATCACCAGGATGGGCCCGTCGGGCTCGCCGGCGAGCCGCTCGACCGCCCGCACCACCCGGGCCCGGAAGGCGGGCTCGAGCTCGCCGCCGGGCGGGCGGTCGAGGCGCCCGGCCCGCCATGCGGCGATCGCACCGGGCCAGATGATGTCGATCTCCTCGGTGGTGCGACCGCTCCAGTCGCCCACGTCGCGTTCCCGCAGGTCCGGTTCCACGGCGACATCGACGATCCCCAACACGTCGGCGATGGCCCTGGCCGAGTCGATGGAGCGGGCCAGGTCGGACGACACGAGGCGGGCGAACCGGTCGGCGGAGCCGGCCAGCCGGGCGCCCATGGCCTGTGCCTGGGCCAGGCCTTCGTCCGAGAGCGGGGCGTCGGCCCAGCCCTGCCAGCGCGATTCGGCGTTCCACGTCGACTGCCCGTGGCGGAGGAGCAGGATGCGGGCCATCGACGCAGCCTATGGCCGGCCCGCGAGGCGGCCGGTGGCGTCCGGTACCGTTCGGGCATGGCGCTGGCCACCGAGAAGTTGGGGACCACCTGGTCCGGCAGGGTCGAGACCGTCGACGCCGACCGGGCCCGCGCCTATGCGGCGGCCACCAACGACGACAACCCCGCCTACCGGTCGGGCGCGCTGGCCCCACCGGTGTTCGGTGTCGTGCCCACCTGGCAGTCCATGAGCGACGCCCTCACCGCCATGGTGCCGCCGGAGGCGTTCCTCATGATCGTGCACGGCGAGCACGACATGCATTTCCACCTGCCGCTGACTCCCGGCCAGAGCCTGGCGACCGCCGCCGAGGCGTTCAGCGTACGGGTGGGCCGGTCGGGCACCCGCTACACCATGAAGGTGCTCAGCCATGAGGCGGCATCGGGCGAGCTCGTGCTCGAGCAGTACGTCACCATGTTCATCCGGGGCATGAGCGACGGGGAGACCGCCGGCCCCGACAAGCCGGACCACGGCTTCCCGCGGGGAGCGAGGGAGCACCCTCTCGGCTCCTACACCGTCCATGTCGACGACGACCAGACCTACCGCTACAAGGAGGCGTCGGGCGACGACAACGCCATCCACGTCGACCCCGCCGTGGCCACCGCGGTCGGCCTTCCCGGCATCATCGTCCACGGGCTGTGCACCATGGCCATGACCAGCCAGGCGGTGATCGCCACCACCGCCGCCGGCAACCCGGCCCGTCTGCGGCGGCTGGCCGTTCGGTTCTCCCGACCGGTCTTCCCCGGGAACGACGTGGTGACCACGGTGTTCGACGCCGGGCCCGGCGAGGGCCGTCATCTGTACGGCTTCGAGGCGCACAGCGACGGCCAGCTGGTGATCTCGAACGGGCGGGCCGAGGTCTCGCCCTGACGCCGGTGGGAGCCAACCGATGGCGGTGTTGAGGCTCTTCGCCGCCGCCCGCGAGGCGGCCGGCACCGGCCGGGACGAGGTCGACGGTGCAACGGTGGCCGAGGTGCTGGCCACCGCCCGGGCCCGCTACGGCGAAGCGTTCGCCGCCGTCCTCGCCACGGCCAAGGTGTGGGTGAACGGGGAGCCGGCCGGCGACGACGCCGCCGTGCAGCCGGGCGACGAGGTGGCGGTGCTGCCGCCGGTCTCGGGCGGGGACCGGTAGCCGTGGCCGATCGATCCGTCCGGCTGGGCGACGTCGGGCTGTCGGGTCGCCGCCGCGACCGGGGCGGGACGAAGCCGGCGCGGAGGAATGTCCGCCGAGGTCGCAGCGAGGAGCGGCCGGGCAGCGGCACCGCCGCGCCCCGGAGGGAAGGGCGACGGCCCGGCGCTCCGGCCCGGAGCGGTGAGCACGGCGACGGGGCCGCCCGGGACGCGGCCGGCGATGTGGCCGGGCCGATGGCCCGCTTGCGGGCCCTCGAGGAGCGGCCGCGGGTGGTGGGCCCGCATGCCCGGCTCGGCCTGGTGTGGTTCCTCGTCCTGATGGCGGCGCTGGCGGCCGGGCGCCTCGGGCTGATCCTGGTGCTGGCGCCGTGCGCCGGGCTGGCTGCAGCCCAGGCCATGCGCTCTCGGCGGACCCACCCGCGGCCCTCGCCGCCGGCGGCGGCTGCCGGCGCGGTGCTGCTGGTGGTGGCCGCCGCCGCTGGTCCGGTGGCCGTCGGCGTGGTGGCGGTCGTGCTGGTCGGCGCCGTCGCGGCCGGCGTCGTCGTCGGTGGCGCCAGCAGGGCGGCATCGACGACCACCGTGGTGGCGGCCGTTGCCATCGGGCTGGCTGGCGCGTCCCCGGTGCTCCTCGTGCGCGGCGGCATCGTCCCCGTCCTGGTGCTGCTCACCTTCGCCGCCGCCCACGACGCCAGCGCCTACGTGGTCGGAACCGGCGCCGCCGGCGCGTGGGAGGGACCGGCGGCAGGAGCGGCCAGCATCGCCGCCGTCACCCTCGGGGTTGCCGCCGTACTGGTGCCGCCGTTCCGTGGTGCCACCCCGTGGATCCTCGGCGGGGTCGCCATCGTGCTCGCCCCGTTGGGCCCCTACGCCGCCTCGGCCCTGATGGGTGACCGCCGGGCCAACGTCCCCGCCCTCCGGCGCATCGACTCCCTGCTCGTGCTCGCCCCCGTGTGGTGCCTGGTGGCGGCGCTGGCGCTCTCCTAGAAGAGCACCTCCCAGAGGATCAAGAAGACGAACCACAGGGCGAAGCCGGCCATGATCGTCTTCTTGTGGTCGTCGAGGTACACCTTGGTGGGACCGGGACCCGTGCCTGCGATGCGGCCGGTGCCGTTCAATTCGAAGGTGACGACCAGGGCCAGGGTGATCAGCCAGTAGATGCCTCGGTGGGCGCCCTTCGGGTGCACGTCGTAGAGGGGTGCGAGGTGGCTGGTGACGCCCATGAACCACAGCATGGGAATGGAGAAGAAGGTGTTGGTTCGCGATGCCAGGAGCGCCCTGCGGCCGGCGGCGGGCGCCTCGGGGTCGGGCGGGCCACCGGCCGCCACCGACTGTGCCGAGGCGATCACGATCTTCTGGTTGGGCAGGATCCGTCCGAAGACGTTGCCGAACATCACCAACGCCAGCAGGATGCCGGTGGCGATGCTGATGCCGGGTGAGGTCTGGAAGTACTGGCCGCCGCCCAGATGCTTCTGGAATCCGAGGATCATGATCCCCGTGGCCAGCGTGAGCATGGCCGCGAACTTGAACCACCACAGCGCCCGCGGGACGAGCTTCGACAGGGCATCCGTGCGGGCGGCCGCCTCGAACTCGGCGAACGACGGGCCCTGCACGAAGTTGAAGTAGTAGAGGAGGCCGATCCAGGTGACCCCGGCCATGTAGTGACCCCATCGAGCGAGCATCTGCCCGCCGGCCTGCGAAAAGACCTCCATGGACGTCTGCTCCCGTCTCTCGTCGTGCGAGGCGAAGTTAGCCCCGTCCGACGGGAGAACGCGGGACGCTCGGCGCTACTGCCCTTTGGTCTTCCAGAAGATGGCGGCGATCTCGTCGATGAGGCCGAGCAACTTCTCGGCGTTGGCGGCATCGGTGGTCTGCTTGGCCTGGCCGGCGGCCTTCGTGGCGTTCCAGAACAGCTCGTGGAGGTCGGGATGGGCCTCGAGGTGCTCGGGCTTGAAGTAGTCGGTCCACAGCACCCACAGGTGGTGCTTCACCAGGTCGGCCCGCTGCTCCTTTATGAACAGGCACCGGGCCCGGAATGCCTCGTCGGTGGAGGCGTGGTACTTCTCGATGATCTTCTGGACCGAGTCGGCCTCGATGCGGGCCTGGGCCGGGTCGTAGACGCCGCAAGGGACGTCGCAGTGGGCGGACGCGGTGACCGGCGGCCGGACCCGGTCGGCCAGTTCGAGCAGGCGGAGGACGGTGGGCATGGGCGAAGCTCCTTCGTGTGCGACCGGTGCGAGGGGTACCCCCTGTTTCTACCCGCTTGCTCCTCGCCGCAACAGCCGTGGTCGCCGGGACGGCGTCGGCCGCCGCCCTGGTCCGCCGGGTGGCGGTGACCGGCAACAGCATGCGGCCGGCGCTGGAACCGGGTGACCGGGTCCTCGCCGTGCGCACCCGGAGAGCTCGCGCCGGCGATCTGGTCGTGGTCCGTGACCCCCGCGCGACCGGGCGGCTGCTGGTGAAGCGGGTGGCGGCGGTGGGAGCACACGGCGTCGAGGTCCTGGGCGACAACGCGGCGGCCAGCACCGACAGCCGCGTCTTCGGCCCCGTGCCGGTCGTGTGGGGCCGTGCGCTCTATCGCTACGCCCCGGCCGCCCGGGCGGGGCGGCTGCCGCGGGGCGGCGGTCCGTCGAGAGGGGGCGGGTAGGATCTGACCGTGACCCAGGCCCTCGATCTCGACCGGCTGTTGGCCGACACGTATGTCGCCCGCATCGGTGAGCTCTCCATGGTCGACCTGCGGGCCCGAAGGACGGAGTGCAGCGAGGTGGAGGGCGCGCTGTCCTACCTCCGTCGCCTGGTGCAGGTGCGCCTCGACATCGTCATGGCCGAGCTCGAGAACCGGGCGGCCGGGGGCTCCGGTGAGCTGTCGGAGCTGGTGGATCGCCTGGGCGAGATCCTGGCCGAGGGCGGCACGCGGACCGTGGCCGGCCGGCTGCCGAGCCTCGTGCTTCCCGACGTCGACTACGAGCTGCTCACCGCCGACCTCGACGCCATCATCGACGTCGAGAAGGCGGGTGCGCTGGCCGAGACCGACGAGGGCGAGGTGCGCCGCATCGCCGACGCGCTGGTCGAGCTGGAGCGGCGGGTGTCCTCCCAGCGCCGGGCGCTGCACGAGCACCTCGACAAGCTCCAGGCCGAGGTGGTGCGCCGCTACAAGTCCGGCGAGGCCACCGTCGACACCCTGCTCAGTTAGGGACTGGGAACACCACCCGCCCACCTAGGGTTGACGCTGATCCATGCGCCGTCTCGCCGTCCTCTCCATGCACACGTCGCCGCTGGCCCAGCCGGGCTCGGGCGACGGCGGCGGCATGAATGTCTACGTGCGCCAGCTCTCCGCCGCACTTGCCCGCAGCGGCGTGGGGTGCGATGTGTACACCAGGGCCTGGTCGCCCGACCTGGCCGCCGTCGTCCAGGTGGAGCCCGGGTTCCGGGTCCACCACGTGGCCGCCGGCCCGCTCGACGAGGTGGCCAAGGAGGACCTGCCCGCCCTCACCGGCGAGTTCACCGACGGCGTCCTCGCCCGCATGGTGCGCGGCTACCCGGCCGACGCCATCTCGGCCAACTACTGGCTGTCGGGCGTCGTGGGCCACGCCCTCAAACACCGGCTCGACCTACCGCTCGTGTCCACCTTCCACACCCTGGCCCGGGTGAAGGCAGAGGGCGACACCGACCCGGAGCAGCGCACCCGGGCCGAGTTGGAGGTCATCGGCTGCTCCGACGCCGTGCTCGCCTCGTGCACGGTGGAGGCGGCCCAGATCGCAGAGCTCTACGGCGCCGACCCTCACCGCATCGAGATCGTCCCGCCGGGTGTCGACCACGCCTTCTTCTCCCCCGGCCACCGCCCGCAGGCCCGGCGTGCGCTCGGGCTCGACGGGCCCGGTCCCATGCTGTTGTTCGTGGGTCGCATCCAGGCCCTGAAGGGTCTCGACGTGGCCGTCGGGGCGCTGGCCGATGTGGTTGCCACCTCGCCCGAGGCCTTCCTCGTGGTCGTCGGCGGCCCCAGCGGGCGCGAGGGCGGCGGAGAGGTGGCCCGCATCCGGGCTCTGGTCGACCACCTGGGGCTCACCGCGCACGTGCGCATGGTGCCGCCGGCGCCCCACGAGCTCTTGTCCACCTACTACCGGGCTGCCGACGTGTGCCTGGTGCCCAGCCGGTCGGAGTCGTTCGGCCTGGTGGCGCTGGAGGCGGCCGCCTGCGGCACGCCTGTCGTGGCGTCGGCCGTAGGTGGCCTGCGCACGCTGGTCGATCACGGGCGAACGGGCTTCCTGGTGGAGGGACGCGACCCGGCCGACTTCGCCGCCCATGCCGCCCAGCTGGTGCTGCACCCGCAACTGGCCGCCACCATGGGCCGGCGGGCGGCCGAGCGGTCTCGCCGCTACACCTGGTCCGGAGCCGCCGGCCGTCTCCAGACGCTTTGTGCCGAGCTCACGTCTCGAACCTTGGTGGCGTGCAGGTAGGGCCTGCGAGTGAACCACCTGCTCGGAAGAGACGACGCCCGTCTGCCGCCATCCCATCCGAAAACCGTGAAAGGGCGATCCGCCCCGGACGCCGAAAACGTCCGATTGGCCCCTTGTCGCCCGTTCGGCTCGGGGCTACGGTGAGCTTTGTCGTTGGCCCGAGGGGCGGAACGGCGCCATTCGTTCGGGGAAGTGCGAGTGACGTCGGGAGGTTCCTCGGGCCTCGGCGCGTCCGGACACGGCCGAGCGGAGCGGCGCCCCACCGGGCCTCGGTCTGTTGCGCTAGGTGACGGGAGTCACTACCGTTCCGTGAGCTCCACGAAGGGGCAACGACGGAGGCGCGGGTGGGTTCAGAGCACGGACGGGTGTCGAGAGCCGCCGTGCTCGCGGTCGTCGCCCTGCTCGTCGTGGTTCTCGCCCCTCCGGCCGGGGCCAGGGAATCCACCAGTTCCATCCAGGCCAAGCGGGAGGCCGCACGCCAGAAGAAGGCCAAGCTGGCGGCCCAGCTGAACGACCTGCGTGCGTCCGACGCCCAGCTCACCACCGCCGTGAAGGTGCTCGACCGCCAGGTCGCCGCCCAGCAGGCCGGCGCCGACGCCGCCCGCCAGGCCGTGACCGCCGCCCTCGCCGCGGTGGCCGCCTCGGAGGCGAGGATCACGACGACCGAGTCGGAGATGACGACCCTCCATGCGGAGGTCGTGAGCCGGGCCGTCTCCGTGTACGTCCGTCCGAAGGACAACGCCCTGGTCGGTGTGATCGGGGCCAAGGACCTGGGCGACGCCAGCCGGCGGAGTTCGCTCCTCGCCCAGGTCACCAACAACGACCGCGACGCGCTCGACCGCCTCCGCGCCCTGCGTCAGGACCTGGGCGACGAGAAGGTGAAGGTAGACGCCGCGCGCGATCTGGCGGGCAGGCGCCGCCAGGTGGTGCTGGCCAGGCTGTCGCAGCTGCAGAAGGCCCGGAAGGACAAGCAGCGCCTGTCGGCGGCCCTCGACGCCCGTATCCGCGAGTACCAGGTCGAGGCCGACGCGGTGGCCCAGCAGGAGTCGGGCCTCACGGCCCTGATCCGCTCCCGCGAGCAGGTGCGTGCCTCGCGCGGCGACGCCGGGGACCCGGGCCTCGACGGACGGGTCTCCGGCGCGGGCCTCGCCTGGCCCATCAGCGGCCCCGTCACCTCGGGCTTCGGCACGCGCTGGGGTCGGTTGCACGCGGGCATCGACATCGGCGCCGGCACCGGCACACCCATCCACGCCGCCAAGGCGGGCGAGGTGATCTTCGCCGGCACCATGGACGGCTACGGCAACTGCGTCATCATCGACCACGGGGGCGGCCTCAGCACCCTCTACGCCCACCAGAGCCGGCTCGGTACCCGCGACGGGGCCAGTGTCGAGCAGGGCGAGGTCATCGGCTACGTGGGCTCCACCGGCCATTCCACCGGTCCGCACCTCCATTTCGAGACCCGGGTCGGGGGCTCCCCGCAGAACCCCATGCGCTACCTGCCCTGATCCGGCAGCGCCCGTGGCGTTCCGGGTTCGGGCGGTCCGAGCCCGCTCCGGCGGACCGGGAAATCGGAACAGAGTTGCAGCCGGCTCCGCCGTGGGCCAGCGTTCTGGGCGTGGGCACACGATTGACGGTGGTGGGCGGCGGCCGCATGGGCGAGGCCCTCGTGGCCGGCCTGCTGGCCGCCCGGTGGGGTGACGCGGCCGACATCGCCGTGGTGGAGAAGGTGGAGGCCCGCCGGCGGGAGCTGGCCGGGCGCTTCCCCGGGATCGTGGTCACCGCCGACGTGCCCGCTGCCGATGGAGCGGTCGTAGCCGTCAAGCCCGACGACGTGGAGGCCGCCTGCAGGGCTGTGGCGGCCGCCGGCACGCCGCTGGCGCTGTCGATCGCGGCCGGGGTGCCCCTGGCCGCCCTGGAGGCGTGGCTGGGCGACGGCGTGCGGGTGGTGCGGGCCATGCCCAACACGCCCGCCCTGGTGGGAGCGGGGGCGGCCGCTCTCGCCGGCGGCACGGCGGCGACGGCCGCGGACCTGGCGTGGGCCGAGGGCCTGCTTTCGGCCGTGGGCACGGTGGTGCGCGTCCCCGAGCACCTGCTGGATGCCGTCACCGGCCTGTCGGGTTCGGGGCCGGCCTACGTCTTCCTGGTGGCCGAGGCCCTCATCGACGCCGGCGTGCTGGCCGGCCTGCCCCGCGCCACCAGCTCTGCTCTCGTGGTGCAGACGTTGCTCGGGTCCGCCCGCCTGCTGGCCGAGTCGGGCCAGGGACCGGAGGCGCTGCGGGCCGCGGTCACGTCGCCCGGCGGGACCACCGCGGCCGGCCTCCAGGCTCTCGAGGACCGGGCCGTGCGGGCCGCGTTCCTGGCCGCCGTGGAGGCGGCGACGCAGCGCTCACGGGCCCTCGGCGCCCCTTCCGGATAATCACACCAGCCCCACTTCCCTCAGGAGCCCCGGTGTCGTACAGTGCGGGCCGCGGAGAGGGGTGATACCACTGGCACGGGAAGACCATGCAAAGGCTCGGTTCCTCACGGTGGCCGAGGTCGCGGCCCTGTTGCGGGTCTCGAACATGACGGTGTACCGCCTCATCGGCGCCGGCGAGCTGGCCGCGGTGCGGGTCGGCAAGTCGTACCGCATCAGGGAGGACGACGTCGACAAGTACCTGGGCGACCGCTACACCGAGGCCGGCTGACCACTCGCTGACGACCACTAGCGTGGTGGCAGCACCATGGGCCACCACCACGACACCATCTCGTTCCTCTCGGACTACGGCCTGGCCGACGAGTTCGTGGGAGTGGTCACGTCGGTGATCCGGTCGATCGCACCCCACGTGGGCGTGGTCGACATCACCCACAATGTCCCGGCTCACGACGTGCGGGCCGGGTCGCTGGCCCTCGTGCGCAGCGTCCAGTACCTGGCTCCCGGCGTGGTGCTGGCGGTCGTCGACCCCGGCGTGGGCACGGCCCGGCGGGCGGTGGCGGTCGAGGTGGGCGACGGCGAGGGCGTACTGGTCGGCCCCGACAACGGGTTGCTCGCTCCGGCCGTGGCCCTGGTCGGCGGCGCCGGCCGGGCCGTCGAGCTCACCAACGGGGAGTTCCAGCTGCCGGCGCCCGGCCCCACGTTCGCCGGCCGCGATGTGTTCGGTCCAGCCGCCGCCCACCTCTGCAACGGTGTCGACCTGGCCGAGCTGGGCCCGGAGGTCGACCCCATCACGCTGCGGCCGGGCATCCTGCCCCTCTCCCGCCAGGAGGAGGACAAGCTGGTGGGCGAGGTGCTGTGGGTGGACCGCTACGGCAACGCCCAGCTCAACGTCGACCCGGCCGAGATCGAGTCTTTCGGCGACCGGGTCACGCTGCGGTGGGGGCTCGACCAGGTGCGCACGGCGGTGCGGGCCGTCACCTACGGTGCCCTCAAGGCAGGGGAGATCGGACTTGTGGTGGATTCCTACGGTTTGGTGTCGGTGGCCCTCGACCGGGCGTCGGCGGCCGACCAGTTGCACCTGCGACCCGGCGACGCCGTCACCCTGGAGGCCGTATGAGGCCCGGCACCACTCTCGTGCTGGTGATCCTGTTGGCGCTGATCCTCGGCGCCGCACTGATCCAGTTCCTGGTCCTGGGTCGCTGAGCACGTCACGACCGACCGTTCCCGCCGACGATCCCCGGGCGTGGCGACCGGTCG
>Ga0307504_10000076_pt1 | contig 20563 bp, 23 predicted proteins | sample 19_S_MG_FD_194516 | JGI IMG/M metagenome (GOLD analysis project Ga0307504, IMG submission 194516) | Soil microbial communities from Populus trichocarpa stands in riparian zone in the Pacific Northwest, United States - 19_S | ecosystem: Environmental > Terrestrial > Soil > Riparian zone > Trees... | reverse complement strand
CAGGCCGGAGACGACGCCGACCCCGGCCTCGGACAGCTCCCGGGCGAACTGGCGGGCCACGTCGCGCCCGTAACGGGTGGCCCTCCGGGTGCCCACGATGCCGACCATCACGCCCCCGAGGGCGCACGGCGAACCTTGGTACAGCACGACAGGGGGCGCCTCGTGATCGCCGGCCAGGGCGGCGGGATAGCCCGGAGTGCCGTGCACGTGGACGGTCACCCCCATCCGCAGGTGGGAGGCGGCGACGGCCGGTACCGACGTGGACGATGCCACGCGCGCCCACGCCGCCCCTGCTCCGCCCGCCACCACCCGCCGCCACGCCTCGCTCGGCTTCCTGTGCACGAGGAGGGAGGCCAGGCGGTCCCAGGCCATGTAGGGCAGGCCGGCCAGCGCCGCCGCGTAGGCCCACTCGGGCGCCTCGCCTGCGCCGCCCGGCGCTCGGGGGGACACCGCCGCCGGGGCCGGTGGTGGCCGGCCCGCGTCGGCCGCCCCGGGCACGGGCCCGGTGTGGGTCGCGAGCCGACCTCCGTCCCCAGGAGTGCCGAGGGGAAGCTCCGGCCCCGCCTGGGGTGACGACGGCGCGCGCCGGCGGGGGCTCACGAGGCCGCCTCCAACGCCTCGGGCTCGGTGCGCAACTCGAGGGCGCCGCACACGTGCTCCTCCCCCACGACGGTGGGGGCGCCGTCGAGGTCGGCCAGGGTGCGGGCCACCCGGCGCACGCGGTGCAGGCCCCGGGCACTCAGGTTGCCGGCCCGCAGGCGGTACTCGAGCACACGCCAGGCCGCCGGCGTGAGCGGTGCCTCCCGGTCGAGGCCGGCGGCGGGCAGGTCGGCGTTGGCCCGCACCCCCCGCTCGGCCGCCTGCGCCCGCACCGCCGCCACCCGCGCCGCGACCTCCTCCGTGCCCTCCCCCGGCGGGCCCCGCAGCAGCTCGGCGACGTCGGGGCGGCTCACCCGTACCCGCAGGTCGAAACGGTCGAGCAACGGGCCGGACAGGCGCCGGGAATACCGAGCTCGGGCCGCCTCGCTGCAACGGCACGTCCCCGGCGGGCCGCCTTCGCCGCACGGGCAGGGGTTCATGGCCGCCACCAGCAGGAACCGGGCCGGGAGGGTGACGCTGGCCCTGGCCCGGCACACCCGCACCGCCCCGTCCTCCAGCGGCTGGCGGAGGGCGTCGAGCACCGAGGCCGGGAACTCCCCCATCTCGTCCAGGAACAGCACGCCGTTGTGGGCCATCGAGATCTCGCCCGGCCGCAGCCACGCCGACCCGCCGCCGATGAGCGACACCGGCGAGGCCCCGTGATGGGGTGCCCGCAGGGGCGGCCGATCGACCAGACCGCCCACCGGAAGCTCCAGCCCGGCCGCCGAGTGCACCCTCGTGGTCTCCAGGGCGGCTGCCCTGGTGAGGGGCGGCAGCAGGCCGACCAGGCGGCGGGCGAGCAGCGTCTTGCCCGCGCCCGGCGGCCCGGTGAGCAACAGGTGATGGGCCCCTGCCGCCGCCACCTCGAGTGCCCAGCGGGCGAAGCGCTGGCCCCGCACGTCGGCCAGGTCGCCACCGGGCGCCGGGACGCCCTCGTCGGCCACCGTCGGGGCTCGCTCCCACGGGCCGTCACCCCGCAGGGCATCCACCACCGCACGGATGCTGGACCCGCCGCGGACGGAGTGGCGCCCCACCAGGGCGGCCTCGGACATGCAGGTCGTGGGCACCACGACCGCCGTGGTGGTGAGGGCGTCGACCAGGGGCACCACGCCCGGCACCCGCCGCAGCGAGCCGTCGAGGCCGAGCTCACCCACGAAAGCGGTGTTGGCCACCAGTTCGGGCGCCAGGTCGCCGTTGGCCACCAGCAGGGCGATGGCGATGGGCAGGTCGAGCCCCGGTCCGCCCTTGCGTACGCCCGACGGCGCCAGGTTGACCGTGACCCTCTTGAGCGGCCACGGCAGCCCGCTCGACAGCAACGACGCCCGCACCCGGTCGCGCGACTCGCGGCAGGCGGCGTCGGGAAGGCCCACGACGGTGAAACCGGGCAACCCGTTCGAGACGTGGACCTCGACCACGACGGGGCGGCCCTCGACGCCGAGGAGGGTGGCTGACGGGACGGTGGCGATCAACGGGACTCCTCGACACGGCAGTGGAGGAGGGGCCTTACGGCGGCCCGGCGAGCGCTGGCGAGAAGCCTACCGGTCCCCTGTGACGTTGGAAAGAGGCGGTCGCTGCGGTGCGCCTGCGGTTCGCCTGCGGTGCGCCGTAGGTTGGCGGCCGTGGGCGAGGGCGACAACGACGACGGCCCAGCCACCGGGGAGGGCCTGGAGGTGCGGCGGGTCCAGCCCTACCAGGCGACCAAGGCGTACATCTGTCCGGGCTGCAACCAGGGGATCCCCACGGGCGCCGGCCACCTGGTGGTCGTGCCCCTCGACGCCCCCGACCTGCGCCGCCACTGGCACCCTCCCTGCTGGGCGCACCGCCACCGCCGCCGGCCCGGCTAGAAGGCGCCTTCGAGGACCTCGATCGTGTCGCCCATCACCGAGGCCACGTCGAAGCGGATCTCGCGGGGGCGAAGGGGCGCCTCGCTGAGCCAGCGGGCGGCCAGGCGGCGGAGGCGCTCCTGCTTGGCCCGGTTGACGGCCTCCACCGGGGCACCGAAGGCGTCGGTGGTGCGGGTCTTCACCTCGCAGAACACGAAGGCCCTGCCGTCACGCACGATGAGGTCGAGCTCGCCCTCGCGGCACCGCCAGTTGCGCACGACGATCTCGTAGCCACGCTCCTGGTACCAGGTGGCCACCGCCTCCTCGCCGCTGGCCCCCAGGGCCCGCCGCCGGTCCATCACCAGGCCTACAACTCCTTCTCGGGGAGCTCCTCCACGTTCACGTCCTTGAACGTGACGACCCGGACCGACGAGACGAACCGGGCCGGGCGGTACATGTCCCACACCCAGGCGTCGCCCAGCTCGATCTCGAAGTAGGTACGACCGCCGTCGCCCTTGGCTTCCATCTTCACGTCGTTGGCCAGGTAGAAGCGCCGCTCCGTCTCCACCACGTAGTGGAACATCGACAGCACGGCCCGGTACTCCTGGTACAGCTGGAGCTCGATCTCCGTCTCGTACCGCTCCAGGTCCTCGGCGCTCATCGGGACACCCGGCGCAGGGGGGACCGCATGCCCTCATGGTACGGCCAGGGCGGGACACCCGACGTCGATGGCCGTCCGGTCACAGGAAGGCCGCCTCGCCCAGGGGCCACACCCGCACCACCGTGCGCCCGACCACCGTCGATGTGGGGATGGGCCCGAACACCCGGCTGTCGGAGGAGTTGGTGCGGTTGTCGCCCATCACCCAGAGGTGCCTGGCGGGCACCTTCACGGGGGCGAAGTCGGAGGTGATGGTATTGGGTGGCAGGTACGGCTCCACCACCCGGCGGCCGTCGACGTACACCACGCCGTCCTTGCCCTGCACCGTCTCACCTGGCAGGCCCACCACCCGCTTGATGAACTCCTCCGTGGACGGCTGGATCACGCCCACGCCCTCGGCCAGCTTGCGCACCACCCGCCGCACGCGATTGGTGGAGTGCTCCTGGCTCACGCACGAGACCTTGGGGCAGTCGAACACCACGATGTCACCCCGGCGGGGGTCGTGGAGCTGGTAGGCCAGCTTGGACACGACGACGCGGTCGTTGATCTGCAATTGCGGCAGCATCGACCCCGACGGGATGTAGAAGGCCTGCGCCACCAGCGATTTCAGCAGGAAGGCCAGCACGGCTGCGCTGACCAGCAGGATCGGGACCTCTCGGGCGGTGTGCGCCCACGACGAGCGGCCGGAGCCACCCCCTGACGAAACGTCGGAGGTCAACGGGCGGTGCGCTTTTCCTTAATTTTCGCGGCCTTCCCGGACAGGTCCCGCAGGTAGTACAGCTTGGCCCGACGGACGTCGCCGTTGCGGACGACCTCGATCTTGGCCAGCACCGGCGAGTGGACGGGGAAGGTGCGCTCGACGCCCACCCCGAAGCTCGTCTTCCGCACCGTGAACGTCTCGCGGATGCCGTCGCCCTTGCGGGCGATGACGTCGCCCTGGAACACCTGGACGCGCTCGCGTGTGCCCTCCACGACCCGCACGTGGACCTTCACGTTGTCGCCGGGGCGGAAGGTGGGGATGTCGTCCCGCAAGCTGCGGCGGTCGACCAGATCGGTGGGGTTCATGGCGCGTCTCGCTCCTCGTCGGCTGCCCCGTGCGGGCTCGGCTCCCGCCGCGTCGCGGAGGACGGGAGGGCGTCGCCGGGGGACGGGACAGGATACCCGTGCTCCTGCAGCACGCGCACCTCGTCGTCGGACAACCCCCCTCGATGCTCGATCAGGTCGGGCCTCGACGCCTGGGTGCGGGCCAGCGCGGCAGCGTGCCGCCACCGGGCGATGCGGCCGTGGTCACCGGAGCGGAGCACGTCGGGGACGGCCCAGCCGCGGAAGTCGGCGGGGCGGGTGTACTGCGGCTCCTCGAGCAGGCCGTGGCTGAAGCTCTCGGCGGCGGCCGACGCCTCGTTGCCCATGACGCCCGGGACCAGCCGGCCCACCGCCTCCACGACCACGATGGCGGCCGCCTCCCCGCCGGCCAGGACGTAGTCACCGATCGACAGCTCGCCGTCCACCAGGTGCTCCACCACCCGCTGGTCGACGCCCTCGTAGCGCCCGCACAGCAGGGAGAATCCCTCGCCCGCCGCCAGTTCCCGGGCCAAGGTCTGGTCGAGTCGACGGCCCGTGGGCGCCAGCAGGTACAGCGGCCGGGGCGGCTGTACCAGCTCGACGGCCCCGAACACCGGCTCGGGGGCGAGCACCATGCCCGCTCCCCCCCCGAACGGCGCGTCGTCCACGCTGCGGTGCGGGTCGGTGGCAGCCGAGCGCAGGTCGTGGACCCGTAGGTCGAGCAGGCCCCTCAGGCGGGCCTTGCCGATGAGGCTGGCGCCGAGGTAGTCGTCCACCAGGGCGGGGAAGATCGTGAAGACGTCGATGCGCACGGCGCAACTCTCGTTCTGGAGGACACAGCGGGATTACTCCGCACGCTAGGTACTCCAGGACCAGGCCGGGTTCCGTCAGGTGTCAGTCGTCGAGGTCGAACAGGCCGGCGGGCGGGTCCACCACCACGCGACCGGGCCCGGAGGAGACCACGAAGCGCAGGGGGACGAGGGCGCCGTCGGCGAGCACCAGCAGGTCGCTGGCCGGGTTGGCCTGCACTGCCGTCACCGTCCCGTGGGCCACGCCCGCCACGTCGACCACCTCGGCTCCCACCAGCTGGTGGACCCAGAGGGCGTCAGGATCGTCGAGCGCCTCGGCCGACAGCACCACGTCGCGCAGGGCCTCGGCCCCGGCGTGGTCCCCGACCCCGGCGAAGGCCACGATCCAGCGATGGTGGTGGGCAGACGAACGCACCACCTCCAGCGGACCCCGGGCAGTCTCCAGCACCGTGCCGGGCGCCAGGCGCTCCGTGCGGTTGGTGGACAACTCCACCACCACCTCGCCGCGCAGGCCGTGCGGCTTCACGACCCGGCCCACCTCGAGACGGGGCGATCCCACGGCCGACGCTTCAGTCGACCCGGTCGAACCGTCAGTCGACGATGTCGACGCTGGCCTCCACTCCCTCGCGGGCGCCTGCCGCCCGCACCACCGAGCGGATGGCCTGGGCCACCCGGCCCCGCTTGCCGATGATCTTGCCCATGTCGTCGGGAGCGACGTGCAGGCGTAGGTCGATGCGGCCGCGGCCCTCGTCGGCCTCGACCACCACGGCGTCGGGCTCGTCGACGATCTGGCGGGCGATGTACTCGACCACGTTGCGGGGGATGGCCCCCACCAGCCGGTTGCCGGTGTCGTCGTCGGGCGCCTCCTCGTCGACCTCGTCGTCCTCGAAGTCGCCCTCGTCCCCGACGGGGGCGTCGCTCATGCCGGCACCCCGGGCTTGAACTGCTCCCACGCACCCGTGATCTTGAGCAGCTTCTCCACCCGCTCGGTGGGCTGGGCCCCCTTGCGCAGCCAGGCCACCGCCTTGTCGGCGTCGATCTTGACGACCGACGGCTCGGCCCGGGGCTCGTAGGTGCCCAGGATCTCGATGAAACGCCCGTTGCGGGGCGAACGGCTGTCGGCCGCCACGACCCGGTACGTCGGCTGCTTCTTCTTGCCCATCCGCATGAGGCGGAGCTTCACTGCCACTTGATTCCTCTTCTCGCTAGTTGAAGTTCGGCAGTGAGGGGACCTTGGGAGGGGTGAATCGCCCGCCCTTCTTGCCCTTCTTGCCGCGCTTCTTGTTGAGCATGGGCCCCATTCCCATGGCACTCATGTTGTCCTGGATCAGCTTGAACTGCTTGAGCAGCTGGTTCACCTGAGATGTGGTGCACCCGCTGCCGTTGGCGATCCGCGTGCGGCGGGAGCCGTTGATCAACTTGGGCTCCTGGCGCTCCGCCGGCGTCATCGACCTGATCATCGCCTCCAACGGCACCATCTCGGCGTCGTCGATCTTGGCGTTCCTCACCTCTTTGGGGACACCGGGGAGCATACCGATGATGCCCTTCAGGTTCCCCATCTTCTTCATCTGCTGCATCATGTCGAGGAAGTTCTCGAAGGTGAAGGTGCCCTCCAGGAGGGCCATCGCCGCCTTCTCCTGGGCCTCCTTCTCGAAGGTCTCCTCCGCCTTCTCGATGAGGGTGAGGACGTCGCCCATGCCGAGGATGCGGCCGGCCATGCGGTCGGGGTGGAACGTCTCGAAGTCGCTCAGCTTCTCGCCCACCGAGGCGAACGCGATGGGCTTGCCCACCACCTCCTTCACCGACAGGGCGGCGCCGCCGCGGGCGTCGCCGTCGAGCTTGGTGAGGATCACGCCGTCGAGTTCGAGGGTCTCGTGGAAGGCCTCGGCGGTGGTGACGGCGTCCTGGCCGGTCATGGCGTCGATGACGAGGAACGTGTAGTGGGGGGTGACGCGGGCCGAGATGTCCCGGACCTCGGCCATGAGCTCGGCGTCGATGCTCAGCCGGCCGGCGGTGTCGACGATGAGCACGTCACGGCCCAGGCGCCGAGCCTCCTCCAGTCCCTTCTCGGCCACCGCCACGGGGTCGGTGGCCTCGCTGAACACCGGGACGCCGATCTGGCTGGCGAGCACGCGCAGCTGTTGGACGGCGGCCGGGCGCTGGAGGTCGGCGCCCACCAGCAGGGGCTGGCGGCCCTCCTTCTTGAAGTAGCGGGCCAACTTGGCGGCGGCGGTGGTCTTCCCGGAGCCCTGGAGGCCGGCCAGGAGGACCACGGTGGGCGGCCTGGAGGCGTAGGTGATGCGCAGGGTCTCGCCGCCGAGGATGGCGATGAGCTCCTCGTGGACGATCTTGATGACCTGCTGGGCGGGCGTGAGGCTCTGGGACAACTCGATGCCCACGCACCGCTCACGGACGCGGCCCACCAGGGTCTTGACCACGTCGAGGTTGACGTCGGCTTCGAGCAGGGCCATGCGGATCTCCCGCAGGACCTCCTTGACGTCGTCCTCGGTGAGCCGGCCGCGCCCGCGCAGGCGCGTGAAGATGCCCTCGAAGCGTTCGGAGAGGCTGTCGAACATGCGGAGGCAAGGGTAGTGGACGCCCGCCGCCCGCCTCGAAACGGCCTCTGCCGGTCACTCCGCCGCGGATGCGGGGGCAGGGCGGCCGCGCTGCCAGCCTGCGGAGTGCTTCTGTGTGCACTTTCCTCCCTCTCAGGGTGATTTCTGCACTCAGAAAGGGTGGGCGGCGGGGCCCGCGCCGAGGAGCCTCAGTCTTCGACGATGGCGACCGGGGCCTGCTGTTCGAGCCACTCATCGGTGACGGCGGGGACGGGGAGGGTGCCGCCGCCTCGTAGCTCGAACACGTAGGCCGGCACGAGCACGTCACCGCTCTGCAGCAGGGCCGGGTGGACGCCGGTGACGACCTGCACCGTGGGAGCTTGCCGGGACGGCGGCACGCAGCCCGCTGTCGGATCACCGCAGCCGGGCACGCCGGGCTCGATCTGGCCGTCGGTGGAGGCGCCGCCGCCGGCGGCCACCAGCGGACGGGGGCCGCCGCCGAAGCCGCCGGTGAGGCGGCGCAGGCCCGCCTCGGCGCCCACCAGGGGGTAGTCGCCGATCCGGTCGGGCGCAGCCAGGTGGCCGTACGCCCGCACGATGGCGCCCTTGGCGCCGATCGACACCCCCGTGTCCATCCCGATCACGGGCAGGCCGTCGACCTTGGTCCCGACCCTGGCCTCCCAGGCGAGCCAGCCGTCCTCCACCACCACGCCGTCGGTTCCGGCGCCCAGTCTGGCGAACACGTCACGGGCCAACCGGCGGGCGTCCACCTCTGAGGGCAGGTCGGCGGCCCGCGCCGGCTTCTCCGGGGCCGGCACCGGCTGGGGCGGTTCCGGGGATGGGAACGGCGCGGGCTCCACGCAGCGGGCGTCGGGCGGGCAGTCGGGCGCGGGTGCGGCGCACGGGAGGTCGGACGGGCAGGTCGGCGCGGGTGCGGGGAGGCACTCGACGGTGCCACCCTTGCAGACGGGCGGCGCCGGGGACGCAGGCGAGCCCGACGGGCCTGGCGACACGACGCCGCCGGTGCCGGCGGCCGTACCGACGTCCACCGCGGTGGCGCACGAGACGGTCTGGCCGTCCGAGCTGACGGGCGCGTCGGGGCAGCCCTGTCCGAGGTACCACGGCAGCCCCCGGGCCTTGGCCACCCGTAGTTCCCGGTCGCCTGACCGGACGAGCCAGCCGTCGCGGTCGGCCTTCACCTCGCCGTCGAGGCCGAGGGCCGTGGCCAGGCGGCTGACGGCGGCCGTCGAGGTGGCCGAGCCCAGCCGGTAGGCCGGCGCCGTTGACGCCAGGTCGGGCAGCTGCCCCTCGACCCGGTACTCCACCGGTCCGGCATAGGCCATCGCACCACGGGTCAAAGCGGTGCCCGTCGCGGCGTCGGCGGACACCCCGCCGAGCGACGACACCGGCAGCTTCACCAGCTTCTGGCCGCCGTTGCCGGCCAGGACGGCCACGACGGCCACCGCAGAGGCGAAAGCGACGACGGCGACGAGGGCGGGGGCACGGGAGCGCATGACCGTTGGACGCCTCCGGACCCGTCCCGGTTCCCCCGTAGAGGCGGAAATCAGGCGAAGAGGGCGTCCACGAACTCGTCGGGGTCGAACTCGATGAGGTCCTCGGCCTTCTCGCCCAGGCCGACCAGCTTGATGGGCAGGCCCATCTCGCAGGCGATGGCCAGGGCGATGCCGCCCTTGGCCGTGCCGTCGAGCTTGGTGAGGACCACGCCGGTGACGTCCACCGCCTCGGCGAACTCCCGCGCCTGCACCAGCCCGTTCTGGCCGGTGGTGGCGTCGATCACCAGCAGGACCTCGGTGAGGTTGGCGGGCGGCCGCTCGGCGATCCGGCGCACCTTCTTCAGCTCCTCCATCAGGTTGACCTTGGTGTGCAGGCGACCGGCCGTGTCGGCCAGCACCAGATCGGCCTTCCGGGCGGCCGCCCGCTCCACCGCATCGAACACCACCGAGCCGGGGTCGCCGCCCTCGGCTCCTCGCACGAGGTCGGCACCGACGCGCTCCGCCCACATGCCCAGCTGCTCGGCCGCCGCCGCGCGGAAGGTGTCGCCGGCCGCCATCACGACCTTGCGGCCGGCCGCCGCCTCCCGCAGCCCCAACTTGCCGATGGTGGTGGTCTTGCCCACCCCGTTGACGCCCACGAACAGCCACACGGCAGGACCGCCGTCGTGCAGCTTGAGACTGCGGTCACCCTCGGACAGGTGCTGCTTCAGATCCTGCTTCACGATCTCGAGCAGGCCCTCGGAGGTGGTGACCCCTTCCGCCTTGACCTTGGTCCGCACCTCGTAGAGCAGGCTGGCGGTGAGGCCCACGCCGACGTCGGCCCGGATCAGCGCCTCCTCCAGTTCCTCCCACGTCTCGTCGTCGATGGCGGTGCGGGACAGCATCGACGACACGTAGCCGGCGAACAGCGTGCGGGCCTTGCCCAGGCGGTCCCGGAATCGGGGCCGTACGGCGGCCGGCTCCGGCTCGACCTCGACCTGCGGCTCGACCTCGACCTGCGGCTCGACCTCGACCTGCGGCTCGACCTCGACCTGCGGCTCCGGCGGCGCCTCCACCACCTCCGGCGGCGCCTCCACCACCTCGGGGGGCGCCTCTTGCGCCTCCGGCGCCTCGACGGGCGGCCTGGGCGCCTCCTTGGGGCGGGTGGGGACCGGGCGGGTGGGGAGCGGCTCCAGGTCGAGCCCACGCCGGCGTCGCCGGGAGACGCCGACTCCGGCCAGGGTGGCCACCAGTGCGAGCACCACGACCAGGATGAGCACGATTTCCATGCCGCGAGCCTATGGGGCGGGCCCGACGAGCCGTCTCGGGCAGGGCGGGCAGCACCAGCTCGTCGAACGTTGCCGGCGTCGGCGTCCCGATTCCGGGCACGCACGCCGGGAGGCTGCGAGCCCTGGGGCAACCCTACGGCTGGCCGCCGCCAGAAGCCTGGTCCACAGCCCGATCGTGGGCTTCCTGGGCGTCCGCCGCCTGGCGGGCCCTGTTGATCGGCCCGGTGACGGCATTGTCGGACGACGGATCCACCGCCGCCGCCGGAGCGGCGGGCGCGGCGGGCGGCGGCGGGGACGAGCCGCCGCAGGCGCTGAGCGCGGCAGCGCCGGCAAGGGCGGTCAGCACGGTGCCGGCCACCCGTCGAAGGCGAGAGGCGCCGGGCGAGAGCTTCACCCGCCGAACGTCGGCATGTCCGGCCACCCGCTTGAGGCCGAGGTGGCTCTGAGGGCCTGCGAGTGAACTACCTGCTCGAAAGAGACGACGCCGGTCTGCTGCCTCCTGTCCTGGAACCGAGACCCCGCATGCGTTTCTCCAACCAAGCAGTCAGACCGGCGTCGTCTCTTCACTCACGTAGTTCACTCGCAGCCCTAACTGGCCGCCTGCACCCGCTCGCTCAGGACCTTCGAGCTGCCACCCGGAGCCATGGTGACGCCGTAGAGGCAGTCGGCCGCCTCCATGGTGCGCTTCTGGTGGGTGACCACAAGCAACTGGGCGTGGTCACGGAACTCGTCGATGAGGCCGATGAACCGGTGCAGGTTCACGTCGTCGAGGGCGGCCTCCACCTCGTCGAGGAGGTAGAACGGCGACGGCCGGCTGCGGAACACCGCGAACAGGAAGGCCAGCGCCACCAGCGACCGCTCGCCACCGGACAGCAGCGACAGCTTGCGCACGCTCTTGCCCGACGGGCGGGCCTCCACCTCGATGCCCGTCTCCAACAGGTTGTCGGGGTCGGTGAGGCGAAGCTGGCCGCTGCCGCCCGGGAACAGCAGGGCGACCAGGTCGGAGAAGGCGGTGGCCACGTCGGCGTAGGCGGCGGCGAACGACGAGGCGATCTCGGCGTCGACGGCGGTGATCACCTTCGACAGCTCCCGCCGGCCGGCGCGCACGTCCTCCAGCTGCTCCTCGACGAAGCGCTGGCGCTCCTCCAACTCGTCCAGCTCCTCCAGGGCCAGCGGGTTCACCGGACCCATGGCCCGCAGGTCACGATCGAGGGCGACGGCCCGGTCGGCGGCCGACACGCCGCCCGGCAGGGGCGGGCACGGCGCGCCGGTGGCAGCGACCGGGTCGACGTCGAGGTCACGGCGCACGCCCTCCACCGCGGTCTCCAGCCGCACCGCCACCTCGGACGCCTCCAGCTCCGCCTTGCGGGCCCTCTCGGCCACCTCGGTGAGCCGCCGCTCGGTGGCGGTGCGCTGCGACCGCAGCCCGTCGAGACGGGCGGCCTCCGCCCGCAACGCCTCCCGGTGGCGCCGCCGGTGATCGTGGAGGCGGCCGAGGCCGGCCTCGACGACGGCCAGATGGCCCGCCACGACTGATGCCAGGCGGCCCAGGACGGCGGCGCGTTGCTCGAGCTCGGCCCGGCGGGCGCCCGCCACCTCGGGCGTGCCCCCCGCCCGGTGCAACCGGTCGGCCACCTCCGACCGGCGGGTGGCCAGCATGGTGCGCCGCTCCTCCAGCGCCCCCGCCCGCACCTCCATGTCGGTGCGCAGGGCGGACAGGGCGGCGGCCCGCTCGTCGAGGCGGGCACGGGCCTGGCGGGCGGCCACGACGCGCTCCACGCCGGCCGCCTCCTCCATCTCCAGGGACGGAAGCAGCGCCTCCAGCTCGGCCACCCGGGCCCGGGACGCCTCCACCCGTCCGGCCAATTCGTGCAGGTGGTCCGACAGGGCGTCGAGCTCCACCTCGGCGTCGGCGACGTCGGCCCGGCGTCGCGCCAGGGTGGTGGTGGCAGCGGCCAGACGGGCCTCGTTGGCGTCGAGGCGGCGGACGAGGTCGGCCTCACGGGCGCGGGCGTCGGCCATGGCGGCGCGAGCGGGACCGACGGCACCGGCGGCGGCGACCGCTTCGGCTGCGGCTTCGGACGACCGGGACGAGGCCTCGGCCAGCGAGGCACGGGTGGCCACGGTGCCCGAGCAGCCGACCCGCCAGCCGCCGGCCGCGAAGCGGTCGCCATGACGGGTGACCACGACCAGGCTGGGGTCGGTGAGGGCGAGGTCGAGGGCCTGCTCCCAGCCGCCCTCGACGGCCACCGCGTCGGCGAGGAGCGTGTCGAGCAGGGCGTCAATGCCCTGATGACGGGAACCGGCGTGGGCCCGGACGGGCTCACCGGCGGCCGTGTGGAGGGCGGCGCTGGCCGGCGAGCGGCCACCGCCGAGGGCCAGGACGGCGGCGCCCACCGCCGCCTCGTCGCCGCGCCGGAGGGCACCGAGGGCGGCGCGGGCGGCGTGGACACCGTCGACCACCACGGCCGCCACCGCCTCGCCGGCGGCGGCCTCGAAGGCGTCCTCCCAGCCCTCGTCGATGTCGACCAGCTCCACCAGGGTGCCCACCACTCCGGCAACGCCGGCCAGGCGCTCGGCGCCGGCCCGGGCGCGGGCTTCGTCGAGGGCAGAGCTGAGGGCCTCGGCCCGGGCCGCCCAGGTGTGGCGGGCCTGCTCGGCGTCGCGGAGGCGGGCCTCGGCGCCAGCCAGCGCAGGCTCGGCGTAGGCGCGCTGCTCGCGGGCGGCGGCCAGCTGCGGCCCGAGATCGGCGCGTGCCGCGTGGAGTTCGTCGGTCTCGGCCGAGAGGGCGGCCACCTCGGCGGCCAGCGCGGCGGCCCGATCGCCGGCCGCTGCGTTTCGCGCCGCCAACCTGGCCTGCTCGGCGGCCGCCTGCTCGGCCGCCCGGCGCAGGGCGCCCAGCTCACCGCGGTGCTCCGCCGCCCGGGCAGCGGGGGGCCGTTCGGCGTCGCCCCACTCCCGCTCGAAAGCGGCCCGCTCAGCGGCCAGGGCAGCATCGGCGCCGGCCAGCTCCTCCACCCGGGGGGCGAGTGCGGCCGCCTCGGCCCCGACGGCGGCCAGGGCGTCGGCGAGGGCGGCCGCCTCCGCTTCCAGCGAGGCGACCACGTCGGCGTCGACCGCCGACTGGAGCTCCCGCTGCACCGAGCGGCGGCGCTCGGCCAGCACGGCGGCCTGCCCACGCGCCCGTTCCCGCAGCCCCTCGAAGCGGACCAGCCCGTCACTCGGGTCCTCGGCGCCGCGGCTGGCCACCGCCGCTTCGGCCGCCGCCACCTCGGCGTCGATACCGGCGATGAACGCCCGCAGCTTCCCCTCGGTGGCCGCCAGGTCGGTGCGCTCGGCCACCGCCGAGCGCTGTCGTGCCTCCAGGGCCACCAGCTCGCGCCCCGCCAGGTGCAGGCGCAGGGCCCGCAACTCCTCCACCACCGCGCCGTGGCGGCGGGCTGCGTCGGCCTGGCGCTCCAGAGGACGGCGCTGGCGGCGCACCTCCCGCAACAGGTCCTGGAGGCGCACCAGGTTGGCCTCGGTGGACTCCAGGCGGCGCTCCGCCTTCTCCCGGCGACGCCGGTACTTGAGGACGCCGGCCGCCTCCTCGATGATCGACCGCCGGTCCTCGGGCCGGGCGTCGAGCACGCCGGCCAGCTGGCCCTGGGACACGATGACGTGCTGCTGGCGGCCCACGCCCGTGTCGGAGAGCAGCTCCTGCACGTCGAGCAGGCGGCACGGCACGCCGTTGATGGCGTATTCGCTGTCGCCCGAGCGGAACAGCGTGCGGGTGATGGTGAGCTCGGTGAAGTCGATCGGCAGCAGACCGGCCGAGTTGTCGATGGTGAGGGTGACCTCGGCCCGCCCGAGGGCCGGCTTCTTGGCCGACCCGGCGAAGATCACGTCGTCCATGCGCGAGGAGCGCACCGTGCGGGGGCCTTGGGCGCCCAGCACCCACGCGACTGCGTCGACGATGTTGGACTTGCCGCTGCCGTTGGGGCCGACCACCACGGTGACCCCGGGTTCGAGGTCGAGGGTGGTGGTCTCGGCGAAGGACTTGAAGCCCTTCAGCGTCAGCGACTTCAAGAACATCCCGGCCGAGGGTAGCGGCGTCCGAAGGCCGGGTCAGGGACCCGTGAAAGCCCCAGGTCAGAATGGCCCTTGGCCATTCGGAGCTCAGGCGAACGAGTGAGAGATGGCGATGCCGCGCACGGCGCGGAGCCATTGGGCCATGGTGTGGCCACCCGGGAGGTCGGGGCGGGGGTCGTAGGACGACCCGAGCCGGCCGAGCACGAGGATGCGCAGACGCTCCTCCCCCAGGTTCATCGCCAGCAGCTCGTCGAGGTCGTCCACCAACGCGGTGACCCGCTCGGGCGCCTCGGTGGCGGTGAAACGCTCCACCACCGCCTCGAACGTGGCGCCGTGGCGCTTCCAGCCCGGCCCGAACCAGGCGCCCAGAAGGTGGCGCAGCCCCTCCAGCCGGCCCGTCTCGGGCTGGGGCCAGGGGCGTAGGGCCTCCCACGCGCCGGGCGGCAGGGCCCAGTCCGACTGGCCGAGCAGCAGGTCGCGCACCATGGCCAGCCACTGCACCATGCCCATGCCCTGCAGGCCGGGGTCGTAGCCGCAGCCGGCGGCGCCGAGGACCCACACCCGCAGGGCGTCCTCGCTCACGCCGGTGGCCAGCATGGCCTCGACCTGGTCGGCGGCCCGGGCCACGTCGGCCGGGGTGTGGTGGCGTGCCCAGCTCCGGACCAGGTCGACCGCGCAGATGCCACCGGTGAGGCGGTGGGGGGCGAAACAGGTGCGGAAGAAGGCGGTCACGGCGGGGTCAGACCTGGCACTGCTCGCAGAGGAAGGTGGACCGCCCCGACGTCTTCACCCGGGCGATGGGGCTGCGGCACCGCCGGCAGGGCTGACCCTCGCGGTCGTACACCTTGTGCTGGCTCTGGAAGTCGCCCATCTCGCCGAACAGGTCGCGGTACTGCTCGTCGGCGAGCGACGAGCCCCGGTGCTTGATGGCCTCCTGCAGCGTCTCGACGATCGAGCGGTACAGGCGGCGCACCTCCTGCGACGACAGCGAGTCGGAGGCCCGGTCGTAGCGCAACCCGGCGCCCCACAGGATCTCGTCGGCGTAGATGTTGCCGATGCCGGCCAGGAACTGCTGGTCCATGAGCAGCGGCTTGAGCTTCGTGCGCTTGGCGTGGAGCAGGTCGCTGAAGCGGTTCCAGCTCATCACGTCGTCGATCGGGTCGAACCCGAGGTGGGCCAGCTCGGGCACCACCTTCTCCACCTCGTCGGCGGCAGTGACGAACAGCTCGCCGAACGTGCGCGGGTCGACGAAGCGCAGCTGGCCGCCCTGGCTGAACGTGATCACCACGTGGGTGTGCTTGACCAGCGCCTCCTTGGCGGACTTGGCCCGCAGGAGCTGGCCGCTCATGCCCAGGTGGATCACCAACACGTCGGAGAGCTTCTCGCCCGTCGGTGCCGCGGCCGGCTCCAGTGCCACCACCAGGTACTTGCCCTTGCGCTGGACGCCCGTGATCTTGCGCCCCTCGAGGCGGGCGATGAACTCATCCTTGGCCTTGTGGCGGCGGACGGCCCGGGCGCCGGTGACCTCGACGGTCTTGATGCGCCTGCCGATGACCTCCTTCTCGAGGTCGCGGCGGAGGGTCTCGACCTCCGGCAGCTCAGGCACCGACCGGTCCGTCCTGGAGGGCGAGGGCGGCCCACGCCTCACGGGCGGCCGCCTGCTCGGCCTGCTTCTTGGAGCGCCCCTCGCCGGACCCGCGCCGGACGCCCGCCACCGACACGGTGGCGAAGAACTTCTTGGCGTGGTCGGGCCCCTCGTCGGCGACGACGTAGCGCGGGAGCTGGTCGAACGTGCGGGCCACCAACTCCTGGAGGCGGGTCTTGAAGTCCTGCCCCCCCGGGCCGGCGGCCGCCTCGGCCACCCGCTCACCCAGGAGTGTGAGCACCAGGTCGGCGGCCGCGTCCCAGCCACCGTCGAGGTAGACGGCGCCGATGACGGCCTCCATGGCGTCGGCCAGGATGGACGGCTTCTCCCGGCCCCCGGATGCGTCCTCCCCCTTGCCCAGCAGCAGGTGGGAGCCGATGTGGAGCTCGGCCGCAACCTCGGCCAGGAGGGCCGAGTTGACGACCGACGCCCGTACCTTGGCCAGCTCGCCCTCCGGGAGGGCGGGGTAGGACCGGTAGATGTGGTCGGTGATCACCAGTCCCAGCACGGAGTCGCCCAGGAACTCCAGCCGCTCGTTGGACTCCTCGCCCGCCACCTCGGCGCACCACGAGCGGTGGGCGAGGGCGCGCCCGAGCAGGGTGGGATCGGAGAACCGCCGCCCCAGCCGGTCGGCAAGGGTCTCCACGTCGGTGCTCCTGGCCAGGGTCAGGATGATTCCAGCTTGGCGACCACGTAGTCGACGGCGTCTCGCACGGTGCGCAGGTCCTCCAGGTCCTCGTCGTCGATGCGGAACCCGACCGTGCGCTCCCCGAGCTCCTCCTCGAGCGCTTCGACCAGTTCGATGAGGGCCAGCGAGTCGGCGGACAGGTCCTCGCCGAATGAGGCGCCCTCGGCGATGGCGACGGGCTCGATCTCGAGGATGTCGGCCAGGCGGTCCCGGATCAGCTCGAAGACCTCCTGGCGGCTCATGGGTCCACGTTCGACGTGGGTCTCAGCAGGCATAACAAAGCTCCTGAACAGGGGATGACCGGCGGATGGTAGTCGCTCCAAGCCCTTGCCCGCTTGTGAATGGGAAGACCGCCAGGCCGCCGGCGGCCACCCAGCCGCCGAAGGCGGCCCCTCTGGCTGTCGGCAAGGAGGTTGCAGGGCGGAGGACGTCCGGCTCCGCCGGGCGCCCGCAGCACCATCAAACTCGCCGAGCAACCTCCGGTTGCGAAGGCGAAACGGACAGGCGGAGCCTGTCCGTGAGACCGCCCTCGACCATGTCCTTGGCCACCCCGACGGCGTTGAAGACGGCATCGGCGCTGGAGGCGCCGTGGCTGATGATGCACACGCCGTCGACGCCCAGCAGCAGCGCCCCGCCGTACGAGTCGGGGTCCATCTCCCGCACGAGCGGCATGAGCAGGGGGACGAGCACCTGCGACGCCCGGATGGCCTCGGGCGTCGACATCATCACGCCGAACACCGCGTCGCGCATGAACACCATGGCGCCCTCGAGGGTCTTGAGCACCACGTTCCCGGTGAAGCCGTCGGTGACCACCACGTCGACACGGTCGGTCAGCAGGTCGCGGCCCTCGACGTTGCCGATGAAGGTGCCGCCCGACCCGGCCCAGACCTCGGGGGCGGCCAGGGCGGCGTGCGCCTCCTTCACCACGCCGGTGCCCTTGGTGGGCTCCTCGCCGATCGACAACAGGCCGGTGCGGGGGTGCTCGATGCCGTAGCGGCCGGCGGCGAAGGCGGCGCCCATCTGGGCGAACTGCACCAGCATCTCGGCCGTGCACTCGGCGTTGGCCCCGGCGTCGAGCAGCACGGTGGGCGTGGAGCCGGGCACGGGCAGGGGCGTGGCGATGGCCGGCCTGCTCACCCCGGGCAGGCGTCCCATGCGCAGCAGGGCGCTGCCCATGGCGGCGCCCGTGTTGCCGGCGCTCACCATCGCGCTGGCCCTGCCGTCGCGTACCGCCTCGGCCGCCCGCACCACCGACGCGTCCTTCTTCCGGCGCACGCCGGTGGCCACGTCGTCGCCCATCTCGATGACTTCGCTGGCGGGCAGCACCTCGAGGCCGCCGGTGTCGCCGAGCACGTCGGGGTTGCCCACCAACAGGACGGGCACGCCCAGCTCGGTGGCGGCCCGCACGGCGCCCGCCACGATCTCGGCGGGGCCCTTGTCGCCGCCCATGGCGTCGATGGCGATCGGGAGCATGCGTCAGCTCACGTCGATGGCCTGGCGTCCCCCGTACCACCCGCAATTGGGGCACACGACGTGGGGCAGCTTGGCCCGGCGGCACTGCGGGCACATGCTGCGCGGCGGGGTGGACAACGTCCAGTTGCTGGCCCGGCGGCTGCGGCTCTTGGCCTTGGAGGTCTTCTTCTTGGGGACGGCCATGATCGGCTCTCTCTCGCTCTCTCGTCTTGCTCGCTACTCGTTGCCTGGTCCTGGTGCCTTGTGCCCTAGTTGCCGCCGAGGGCGTCGAGCGCCGCCCAGCGGGGGTCCTTGGGCGCCACCTCGCAGCGGCACGGTGCCACGTTGCGATCGGCGCCGCACGTCGGGCAGATCCCGGCGCAGTCCTCCCGGCACAACGGCGCCAGTGGCAGCTCCAGGAGCACAGTGTCCCTCGCCAGCGGCTCCAGGTCGAGCCGGTCGCCCCGGATCGGGTACGTCTGCTCCGGGTCGGGCTCCTCCTCGAACACCTCTCGCACGTCGACACTCACGGTGCCTCCGGCCTCGGCCAGGCATCGCCGGCACGGTCCCCGCCACGGTGCCGAGACCCGACCGGTGGCCACCACCGCGCCCGGCACCGCGTCGAGCATGACCTCCACGGTGACCTCGGCGCCCTCGGGCACCCCGCTGCCGGTGACGACCAGGCCGGGGATGATCCCCGTGCGCACCTCCCGCCGACGCTCACCGGGCGCGCGCAGGAGCTGGGCGACGCTCACGACGAACGGGCTCTCGGGCACGGGGGGAATCCTAGGAGAGACGGTTCCCACCAGGCGACGAAGGTTCAGGACAGGGGTTGGTCCTGGTCGAAGAAGGCCTCGTCGATGCCCTCGGAGGCACCGAGGGCTCCCGCATCGGGACCGAAGCCGATGTCGGTGTCGTCGTCAGGGGCGGTCACGCGCAGCTTCTCGCGCCCCGCCTGCACCGTCTTGGTGGTGCGCTCCAGCACGATCTCGAAGGCGGCCAGCTTCTGGTCGCAGTAGTCGTCGGCCTCGTGGCGGAGCCGCCGGGCGTCGTCCCGCGCCTCCTCCACCGTCTTGCGGGCCAGCTGGGTGGCGGTGCGGACGATGTCGGTGCGCTGCACCATTCGCTCGGCTCGCACCCGCGCCGCTTCGAGGATCTCGTCGGCGTCGCGCTGGACCTTGGCGAGGAACTCGTCGCGCTCCTTCAACATCCACCGGGCCCGGCGCAGCTCGTCGGGAAATCGTTCGAGAGCGTCCTCCAAAAGCTCACGCACCTCGTCTTTTTCCACCCGCACGGTGGTGGACAACGGCATCGGCTTGGCGTTGTTGACGATCTCGATGACCCGCCTGAGGAGGGTCTCGGTGTCCACCGGCTCGCCGGCACCGTCCATCACGACGTCCGCTCCTTGAGCCGCTTGGCCACCGGCGGCGGCACCATGGCGCTCACCCGGGCCGCCCCGCCGAAGCGGGCGATGTCTCGCAGCAGTGACGAGGCGATGAACGACGAACTGGTGGCGCACGGGATGAACACGGTGACCAGGCCCGATATCGCCTCGTTCATCTGCGCCATCTGGAGCTCGTGCTCGAAGTCCGATGCCGCCCGCAGGCCCTTGATGATCACGTCGGCACCCACCTGGCGGGCGAGGTCGACGACCAGGGAGCCGAAGAACTCCACCCGCACGTTGGGCAGGTGGGTCACCGACTCGGCGATCATCTCCTGGCGATCCTCGAGCGTGAACAACGGCTCGCCCTTCTGGGGGTTGCGCATGGCGGCCACGATCACCGAGTCGAACAGCTTGGCCGCCGTCTCGATGGTCTCCAGGTGCCCGTTGTGCAGGGGATCGAAGGAGCCCGGGAAGAGGGCTGTCCTCACTCGCTGCCTTTCTCGTCGGATGCGGTGGCCGGCTGCGCCAGCGTGACCACGGTACCGCTGTAGCGCTTCACCCTGAGGACCTCCCATCGCTCGCCGAGGTCGAGCTCCCGGTCGCTCTCCAGCACGGCGGTCCCCGCCGAGAGGGCACCGAGCAGGGCCGGCCACCCGTCGAACGAGTACGGCGGGTCCACAAGGGCCACGTCGACGTTTGCGGCGGTGGCCACCCAGTCCAGAACGTCGCTCTTGACCACTGTGGCCCGGGAGTAGAGCCCGGTGATGATCAGGTTGGTACGGACGACGTCGAGCACGGCCGGCTCGTTGTCGACGAAGGTGGCCATCGCCGCACCCCGCGAGAGCGCCTCGATGCCCATCGCCCCGGTACCGGCGAACAGATCGGCCACCGAGCGTCCCTGCACCACGTCGAGGGACGCCAGCATGTCGAAGACCGCTTCCCGGACCCGGTCGCCGGTGGGGCGCACCGCTGTCCCCTCGGGCGCCTGGAGCCGC